>Ga0207652_10000961_pt1 | contig 26939 bp, 24 predicted proteins | sample KBSC63BmetaG_FD_184334 | JGI IMG/M metagenome (GOLD analysis project Ga0207652, IMG submission 184334) | Corn rhizosphere microbial communities from Kellogg Biological Station, Michigan, USA - KBS C6-3B metaG (SPAdes) (version 2) | ecosystem: Host-associated > Plants > Roots > Rhizosphere ...
AAACACCTGCCATTATTTAAAGGTTATAAAAATTAGAACCCCAGCTTTCTCTTGACAATGCATGTTCAAAGACTGAACATCTTTATTTTCAGTTTAGTAACTCAAAAATCGTGAGTCATTATTTTAATTTGGTGAACTCATGAATTACTCACGATTACTTTGCGCTTAAATGAATATTTTGATCAGTCTCCAAAAACAAAAAAGCCCGCAAACATTGAGTTTGCGGGCTTTTGATTTCGTTTGATTTGTAAATTAGTGGAGCTGCAGGGAGTCGAACCCTGGTCCAAACATATTCGCCGTAAGCCTTCTACATGTTTATTTTTGCATTATTTGTCGGAAAACAGCAGGAGCAAAACAAACCAACTGATTCCTTAGCTGTATAGTCTTAAGCAATCCGCACAGCCTTGAATTGCAGCAACCCGTTTTATTTTTGAGTCAGCGGAAGAGCGTGGCAACAGGTCTGGCCAGCTACAACGGCCCTAATGGTTACCTAATTAATAATTAAGCAGCCATGGCATACGAAGTATTGCCATTTAAAGTTTTCGTATTCATATTTAAGTGCTAATTACGCAACGCACTACATGCTTATACTTACAAAGAACTATGCTGTCAAAACCGGTCAGCCCCAGATCAATTGACGATTAATAATTGACAATTGATGATTGAACCTGCAAATTTACAAAATATCTACGGCTATCAATTAACACTATATCTGTTATTTTTACCAACTTTTCATTGATTAATATTTAGATGGAACCAGAGATATTTTATAAGAACAGGATTGACAAGCTGCAAACAGAATTAAAAAAGCTGCAACAAAAAAAATCATCATTTGGATGGCTGCGCTTTGGATCAATAGCTGCAATTGTTATTGCTTTTTATGTGCTATGGTCTTTAGGTTTTTTGTATGTAGCTGTTACCAGCGTTTTATTACTTATAATTTTTATACGATTGTTATATGCTGATCTAAGAAATAAAGCTGCCATAGATCATGTAAATAAACTAATAAGTATTAACCATAATGAACTAGAATTTTTAAACGGAGATTATCATGATTTCTCCGCTGGCAATGAACATATTCCTAACGACCACGCGTATGCGAACGATCTTGATATTTTTGGCAAAGCATCTCTTTTCCAATTTATAAACAGAACAGAATCCGAAATGGGAAGCTGGCAACTGGCGCAATATTTACAGTTTCCAGCTGAGCAAAAACTAATTATTAACAGGCAGGTTGCAGTAAAGGAATTATTACAAAAAATTGAGTGGATACAAGACCTGCAAGCCAAAGGGAAAGAAAAAAAAATTACTTTCTCTACAAAATACCGTTTGCAAAACTGGATTGAAGAACCGCCTGTTTTTTCAAAATTTAAACCATGGAAATGGCTTCGTTATGTATTGCCGGCAATTATTATCAGTGTAGTTGTGTTATATATTTTTGATGAAATTCCTTCTGCAGTTTTTTATCTTTCTTTATTATTATTTGCTGCAATTGCCTACCAAATCAATAAATATGTAGCACCTGTTCATGATCAGCTTTCAAAGATTGCCGAAGAGATAGAAACACTTTCAGCAGCCATAGGGCATATAGAGAATGCAACATTTGAATGCGATTTATTAAAAAAAGTCCAATCCAACTTATACCATCAAAATAAAAATGTTTCTGATGATATTACCCGACTTAGAAAACTACTTGATAAGCTTGACCTGAGATATAATCTCGTTATTTCTGCGCCATTAAATATTTTATTGCTCTGGAACTTGCAACAGATGCTTGACCTGGAAAAATGGAAATCAGAACAACAACAAAACATTGAAAAATGGTTTACAACATTAGGCCACATCGAAGCATTAAGCAGCTTTGGAATATTGCATTTTAACGAGCCAGATTGGGCCTTTCCTACAATAATTCCTGATTATTTTTTTATAGAAGGAAAAGAAATCGGCCATCCATTAATTGCAAAAAATAAAAGAGTTGATAATTATATTGAAATAAAACATGATGGTGAACTGATGGTAGTAACAGGTTCCAACATGGCAGGAAAAAGTACTTACCTGCGTAGTGTAGGCGTTAACGTTATACTGGCAATGGCGGGGGCTCCTACATGTGCAAAAGAATTAAAAGTTTCGCATGTACAAATAATAAGCAGCATGCGAATCACGGATAATCTTGCGGAGAGCACTTCAACTTTTTACGCTGAGTTAAAAAAATTAAAAACAATTATTGAAAAAGTAAATGCCGGCGAAAGGGTTTTTATTTTATTAGATGAAATTTTAAGAGGAACTAATTCACTCGACCGACACACAGGCTCAGTAGCACTGATAAAACAATTAATAAAGCATCATGCTGCCGCAATCATTGCTACCCATGATCTTGAATTGGCAAAAATAAAAAATGACTTTCCTGAAAGTATTATCAATTACCATTTCGATGTACAGGTAAGCAACGATGAATTGTATTTTGATTACAAGCTAAAACCTGGTGTTTGCAAAAGTTTGAATGCTTCTATGCTGATGAAAAAAATTGGGATAGAACTTTAAATTGCAATATGAAATATGAAACTTATCAGTCTATTAAAATCCTGTCACAACTGAGTAGCTTTAATTCAGCCATTTACTAATTTTCAAATTTTCTAATGTCCCCTTCCCCAGCCGAACCAATCATTGCCGTTTGCAAAAAGCATCAATGCAAAGAGAATAACCATCCCTGCTATTTGCGCATACTCAAGAAACTTATCACTGGGCTTTCGTCCCGAGATCATTTCAATCAATGTAAATAAAACATGCCCACCATCTAATGCTGGAATTGGCAGCAGGTTCATGAATGCTAGAATGATAGAAAAGAAAGCAGTTATATTCCAGAAGGCTTCCCAGTCCCATCCTGTATTAGGAAAGATAGAAGCCATTGTTTTAAAACCCCCAAGCCCCTTATAGGCGCCGGTTTGCGGATTTAAGATTTGCTTGAATTGTTGTACATAAAAATCGAGCTGCCTGCCGGTTTTTTTTACTCCAGCCGGAAAAGATGCAAGGAACCCATACTTTTTTGTTTCTTCTTTAAGTATGCCAAGGCTATCTGCCTGGTCAAGTGTAATTTGGTAGAAGCCAATATTTCCAGCAGTATCCACCAATGTTTTAATGTTTTGCGGCTGTGAGTTTCTTATCACTGTAAGGTTAACTGTATCGCCTTTCCTTGTTTTCAATATAGATGAGGCTTCATCAAAATATTGAACGGGAATCGAATCAATGGCAACTATTTTATCATATATATGCAGGCCCGCACGTTTTGCATTGTCGGAAACTTTTTCAGCAAAAGAACCAATGATAACAGGAATCCTTGGCATTAATAAAGTAGAACGTTTGCCTTTTTTCTCAACAAGCCTTTCAATCATGTTTTGTGGTAACGTAATTGTTTGATCTTTGCCATCCCTCGAAATTTCTATTTGCTTTCCAAGAATAATTTTTGCAGGAAGATCATCAAAATAATTTATCGGTTCTCCATTAACTGCAAGTATTTTATCACCATTCCTCAATCCAATATCATGCATAAGACTATCTGTAATCCACACGCCGTTTTTAACATTAGCCATGGGTAATTTGGTATCACCCCACTTATACAAGATCATCGCATAAAGAAAAAAAGCGAATAACACGTTCATAGTAACGCCACCCAGCATAATAATAAGCCGCTGCCATGCGGGTTTGCTGCGGAATTCCCATGGCTGTGGCGGTTGTTTCATTTGTTCTTTGTCCATGCTTTCATCCACCATTCCGGAAATTTTTACATAGCCTCCCAGCGGAAGCCATCCTATTCCGTATTCTGTTTCGCCTATTTTTTTCTTTACCAGTGAGAACCAGGGATCAAAAAATAAATAAAATTTTTCTACCCTGCACTTAAACCATTTCGCAGTGATATAATGTCCAAACTCGTGAAGAATAACAAGAATTGAGAGAGAAAAAATCAGGTAACCTGCCTGTAACCCCACTTGCGGCCAGTTAATTGCTAATAATGTCATAGAACCCCAACCCTAAAGGGCATTTAATTGTTAAGAATAATCTGTATTCCATATTCCCCGTGCAGGGTTGCGGATCACAAATGTATTAATGAAGCGGCGAAATTACGAGCCTCGCCATCGCTTTCAAAATAATCTGTAAGATTTGGCTTTTCTATATAATTTATCTTTTGCATAGTTTTTTCAACTACCGCAGTAATATCCAGGAAACCAATTCTATTATTTAGGAATGACCACACAGCAATTTCATTAGCAGCGTTCAAAACACACGGAAGATTTCCGCCTTTTTCCAATGCTGCTCTTGCCAGAACAAGATTTCTGAATGTTTTTATATCCGGTTCTTCAAAAGTAAGTGTGCTTGTTTTCCTAAAATTTACACGTGGCTGCTTATTTGAAATACGCTGTGGGAACGTAAGCGCATATTGAATTGGCAACTTCATATCGGGCAAGCCCATCTGGGCTTTTATACTGCCATCTTCAAACTCTACCATACTATGTATAATGCTTTGCGGATGAATGATTACTTGTATTTGCTCAGGCAATAAATTAAAAAGCCATTTGGCCTCTATCATCTCAAGCCCTTTATTCATCAGGGTTGCAGAATCAATAGTAATTTTCGCCCCCATATTCCAGTTAGGATGCTGAAGTGCATGATGCTTTTTTACATTCACCAAAAAATTTGGCTTCTTCCCTAAAAAAGGGCCGCCGCTCGCAGTTAAAATAATTCTTTCGATTTTATTTCTTGTTTCACCAACGAGACATTGAAATATGGCAGAATGCTCACTATCTACCGGTATAACAGGAACCCTGTTTTCCAAAGCTTTTTGCATTACAATATCTCCGGCTACCACGAGTGTTTCTTTATTTGCTAATCCAATTGCTTTTCCTTTCTCAATTGCTTTTAAAGTTGGCGTAAGACCTGCAAAGCCAACAATAGCCGCAATCATCATATCATAAGTATCAAAGTCTGCAACATCTTCCAAAGCAGAATTACCTGTAAATACCTTTATATCTTTGGAACTAAGAGCAGCTTTTACCGCTTGATATTTATTTTCATCGCCGATAACTACTGCATTGGGCCTATGTTTTATGGCCTGTTCTATTAAAAGTGTATCATTAGAATGAGCAGTTAATATTTCAACTTCAAATAAATCCGGATTCGCTTCTATTACCTCCAAAGCCTGGGTGCCGATTGAGCCCGTTGAGCCAAAAATTGCAATCCGTCTTTTATTTGATTCGGCCATAATGTTTTCAATCAATTAATACATCTGTATTTAAATTTTCAAATCAAGAGTAGCAATAAGGGTTAGCAATTTACTCTAATAATTTTTGTAAAGCGCTATTCACTTTATTAAAATTGAAGCGTTCTATTATTTCATCCATCATTTTTTGAATGGCTGTATTTTGCAGGTTGCCTATAGAACCTTCATGCGTGTGATTTACCCGTGCATTATAAGTGAAGCTATTATTTTCAATATCTGTGCCGATTTTTTTATAAGCATCTCTTAAAGGCGTTCCCTGAAGCACTAGCTTATTCATTTCTTCTACACTAAAAAGATATTTATATTTTTCATCTTTTAGAATATCTTTATTTATTTCTATATTTTTCAGCATCATACCAGCCATTGTAATGCATGTACGTAAATTTTCAAAGGCTGGCATCAGGTGTTCTTTCAATAATTGGAAATCGCGGTGATAACCTGACGGAAGATTCGTTGACATCATTACGATTTCATTTGGCAATGCCTGAATACGATTGCTATAAGAGCGAATAAGCTCAAACACATCCGGATTTTTTTTGTGAGGCATAATGCTGCTGCCAGTAGTAAGTTCATCAGGGAAAGAAATGAAACCAAAATTCTGATTTAGATACAAACATATATCCATGCTTAAGCGGGAAAGCGTTGCTGCAATATTTGCCAACGCCTGCGAAACGATACGTTCTGTTTTACCCCGGCCCATTTGCGCATACACCACGTTGTAATTTAAATCTTCAAAGCCCAGCAATTCGGTTGTAAGCTTTCTATTAATGGGAAACGATGAACCATAACCTGCAGCAGAACCTAAAGGATTTTTATTTACAATTTGCCAGGCAGCATGAAGCGTAATCATATCATCCACTAGGCCTTCTGCATAAGCACCAAACCAAAGCCCGAAGGAAGAGGGCATCGCTAATTGCAAATGCGTGTAACCAGGAAATAGATAGTTCTTATACTTCTCACTTTGGTTAATTAAAAGATTAAAAAATTCTTTTACGGCGTTTACGATTTCTTCAATTTCGTTCCGCAGATATAATTTTAAATCTACAAGAACCTGATCATTACGGGAGCGGGCACTATGAATTTTTTTACCTGTATCGCCATATTTTTCAGTGAGAATAAATTCTACCTGGGAGTGAACGTCTTCTACATTATCATCAAGTTTGAAATTGCCTTTTTCAATATTTCCATAAATATCTTTCAGGCCTTTTTGTAAAACATTTAGTTCTTCTGATGTAAGTAAATTAATAGTTTGCAACATTTGAATATGAGCTAATGAACCCAACACATCAAACGGAGCAAGAAACATATCCAACTCTCTGTCCTTGCCAACAGTAAATGTCTCTACTTCTTTTGTTGATGCGGTATTTTTTTGCCAGAGTTTCATGGTTTATTTATTACACAAATTTTAAAGCACTAATAATACGACGAATTATAAAATTTCGTATTAACAAAATATTGCTTTTTCATTCTTATAATTTGTGGATATAATTGGTGTTATTTTAGATTCTGCAATAATTGTATATATTTTTCAATCCCATTTTTTATTTCATTAATAAAAATAAATTCATCTGCGCTATGGCTTCGGGCAGAATCACCGGGACCCATTTTTAATGTTGGAAAATTCATCATTGCCCTGTCCGAACAGGTAGGCGAGCCATAAGATTTAAGTCCCATCTTATTTCCTGATATAACCAATGGATGATCTTCTTCAATAAATGAAGGTTTTAATCTCGTACTTCTTGGAATAACATCGCTCAAAACATTCTTCTTTATTTCTGCAATTATCTGGTCAAACGAATACAGTTCGTTTACTCTTATATCAACAATAAAACTACATTCGGAAGGTACAATATTATGCGTTTTATTAAGTGTATTTACAGAAGTAACTGCCATATGAACAGGGCCAAGAAATTCAGAAGCGTTTTCAAATTTAAAACTACTGAACCATTCTATATCTTTCATTGCTTTATAAATTGCATTTACACCTTCATTGCGGGCAGCGTGGCCGGCAATTCCATGGGCAGTGCAATCCAGCACCAATAATCCTTTTTCTGCAATAGCCATGTCCAACAGCGTGGGCTCGCCCACGATACCGCAATCGATTTTTGGGAGCCTTGGAAGTAAAATCTCAATACCGTCATGTCCCGAAATTTCTTCTTCAGCAGTTGCTGCTAAAACCAAGTTGAAAGATAGATTTTCAACATGGTAAAAATATACAAACGTCGCAATCAACGAAACCAGCGGGCCGCCTGCATCATTACTTCCCAGGCCAAATAATTTCCCATCCTTCTCAATGGCTTCAAAAGGATTAAGTGTGTACCCTTTGTTAGGCTTCACAGTATCATGATGGGAATTCAACAAGATGGTGAATTTCTTTTCATCAAAATGTTTATTTACAGCCCAAACGTTGTTAAGGTACTTATTAGTTTTTATGTGCCTTTGCTCTAAAAAATTTTCAATGCAGTCAGCAGTATTATTTTCCTCTTTACTAAAGGATGGAATAGTGATCAGTTGCTTTAATAATGCAAGCGCATCCGGAAATAATGCATTGTCAAGTTCAGTATTTTTTATTGCTTCTTTCATGAAATTATTTTTGTACCGCTTTCTTCATTTAGCAATTGCATTAAATGATTTGAATTACCAATAACTACACAGTTTACACCATTATTTAAGGCATCAAAAGCATTATCAATCTTTGGCAAAATACCGGCAAATAATTTTTTATTGTCTTTTAATTCTTTATAGGTGATGTTATTCAATTCTGGCAAAGCACTTTCTTCATCAGCTACGTTTGTGAGAACTCCATTCTTTTCAAAACAATATATAAGCTTTACCTGGTATAATTTTGATAAACTTACTGCTATTACAGATGCCATTGTATCAGCATTTGTATTTAAAATGTGACCCTCACGATCATGTGTAAGCGAAGCAACAACCGGCACCATATTATTATTTAAAAATAATTGCCATGGCGAAGTGTTGATGTCATTTTTATTTATATCTCCTACCCATCCATAATCAATTGTTTTTACGGCTCGTTTTTTTGCAGGCAGTACATTTGCATCTGCTCCTGAAAGCCCGATGGCATCGCATTGCAATGATTGAAGCGTTGCAACAATTTTTTTATTTACCAATCCTCCATACACCATTGTTACCAGGTCGATGGTTTCAGTATCCGTTATTCTTCTTCCATCAATATACCTAGATTGTATGCCGAGCTTGTCGCCAATTGCAGTAGCAATTTTGCCGCCACCATGTACTAATATCTTTTTTTCTTCGATGGATGAAAACTTATGTAGAAAATTTTGAAGACTCGTTTCATCATCAATTACATTGCCGCCAGTTTTAATAATATAAAGAATTTCTTTTGTGCTATTGCCACTCATTACATATCATTTAAAATTTGAGCAAGCACAGCCTGGGCAGCCCAGATCCTGTTTGCAGCCTGGTCAGTGATGATGCTGCTTTTGCTATCAAGGACTTCATCACTTAGCTCAACATTCCTGCGAACAGGAAGGCAATGCATTATTTTTGCATTATTAGTTACAGAAAGCTTTTCGAGTGTAAGCATCCAGTCAGTATTATCTTCAGGAGCTTTTCCATAATCAGAATAGCTACTCCAGTTTTTGACATACACAAAATCAGCATCTTTTAGCGCTTGTGCCTGATCGTTAGTAACGGAAGCGCCTTTTGTAAATTGTTTGCTAAGATCATAGCCTTGTGGATGTGTAATTATAAAATCACATTCATTCCATGCAGTAACCCATTCGCTAAAACTATTGGCAACACACTGCGGCAAAGGCTTTACATGAGGCGCCCATGAAAGAACAACTTTTGGTTTTGTTTTATTTTTTATGGGAAGATGATCACTGATGGTAATAATATCGGTGAGACTCTGCAATGGATGCACTGTTGCACTTTCCAAACTTATAACGGGAATGCCTGCATATTTCACAAATTGATTCATTACATATTCGCTATAATCTTCTTCCCTGTTTTTTAAATATGGAAATGTCCGCACGCCAAGAATATCAAAATAACGGCCAAGGATTGGTGCAGCATCTTTTACGTGCTCAACACTGCTGCCATTCATCACTGCACCATCTTCAAACTCCAGCGACCATCCATCTTGTGAGCCATTAAAAACAATTGCTTCCATCCCGAGATTCTGCGCTGCAATTTGCGTGCTTAATCTTGTACGCATACTTGGGTTTAAAAATATCAGTCCGATTCTTTTGCCGCTTCCTAAAGACTGTTGGGATAAAGGATTTTTTCTGAAGTTAACTGCTGATTTAACAAGGGAATTAATATTTCCTGCGTCTTTTACTGAAAGAAAGTTTCTCAATTTTTTTCTGTAATTAAGCGATAAAGATAATTATTAAAACCTGCGCTACGATACTCCTTCTGCTACGTGTTTATTTGAAAGTACTGAAACTTCTTCACGCAAGGCAAGTAAAAATTTATCCGCATCAGCTTTGGTTAAAGCGAGCGATGGCAATAATCTGATAACATTTGGTTTTGCTTCACCTGTAAAAATATGATGTTTTGAAAGCAGATTTTTTTTCAAGTCTTTCAGTTCAGGAGAAACATCAAAACCAATCATTAATCCCCTGCCACGAACGTTTTTTAACTGTGGTATTTTTTTTATTTCTGAAGAAAGATAATCACCAATATATTTTGCATTATTCATCAGGTTTTCCTTTTCAATTACTTCAAGCACTGCCAACGCCGCAGCACAAGCTAAATGATTGCCCCCAAAAGTGGTTCCAAGCATGAAGTATTTTGGTTCGATATGAGGCGCAATAGAAATACCTGCAACAGGAAATCCATTTCCCATTCCTTTAGCCATGGTGTAAATATCTGCGTTTATGCCTGCATAGTCGTGTGAGTAAAAGTCGCCTGTTCTGCCATAACCACACTGTACCGAATCGGCTATAAATACACAACCATAATCGTCACAAAGGTTGCGAATCAATTTTAAAAAAGACACGTTGGCAACATTGATTCCGCCAACACCCTGGATGCCTTCAATAATGATTGCACAAACTTCATCACCATTATCTTCAAAATAATGAAGCAAAGCATCTTCATCATTAAAGGGAAGGAAAGTTACGTTATCGGTTTCGTTTACGGGAGCAACAATAGAAAGATTATCAGTAGCAGCCACCGCAAGCGATGTTCTTCCGTGAAATGCCTTGGTAAAAGAAATTATTTTTTTTCTTCCATTAAAAAAAGATGCCAGCTTTAATGCATTTTCATTGGCTTCGGCGCCCGAATTACAAAGAAATAACTGGTAGTCTTTTTTGCCCGAAACTTCACCAAGTTTATCAGCAAGCTGCTGCTGCAACGGGATTTTTATTGAATTAGAATAAAATGCAATTTGCTCAAGCTGCTGCTCTATTTTTTCAACCCAGTGCGGATGTGTATGTCCAATACTTATTACAGCATGGCCTCCATACATATCCAGATATTCATTTCCTTTATCATCCCAAACATAAGAGCCATTTGCTTTTATGATACTAATATTATTTATGGGATAAACGTCAAACAATTTCATTTGTAAAATTTTAAAAATAAGTCAAAAATTTATTGCTGAATTTTCAAAAATTTATTAACCTTTTGCAAGCAGTCAGACAAATTCTAAAAATAATTCGCCTTCAATTTCAATCCCATTGTTTCATCAAGGCCAAACATAAGATTCATATTTTGCAACGCTTGTCCACTGGCGCCCTTCAGCAGATTATCAAGAATTGAATGAATCACCACATTATCTTTTTCTTTTTCAATATGAATAAAACAATTATTAGTGTTCACAACCTGTTTTAAAAATATAGGCTCATCACTAACTTTTACAAACGGGTGTCCATCATAAAAATCCTGGTACAATTTTAAAATATCTTCCAGGCTTTTTGATAATTTAAGTTGGGAAGTAATAAAAATTCCTCTTGCAAAATCCCCACGCCATGGAACAAAATGTATGGATGCAGATGATGAAGATGAAAGCGAATTCAGCGATTCATTGATTTCATTGAGATGCTGATGCTTTAGCGATTTATAAGCCTGCACATTACTTTGCCTCCATGAGAAATGTGAAGTGGAAGAAAGCGTTTGCCCGGCACCGGTAGACCCTGTAATGCCCGTGGTATAAACATCTTGCAATGCATCTATCTTGGCCAAAGGCAATAAGCCAAGTTCAATAGAAGTTGCAAAACAACCTGTGTTTGCAATATTATCAGCAGTTTTTATTTTATCACGATTAATTTCGGGAAGCCCATAAATAAAAGTCCTGTTTTGAAAAACTGCATCTTTCTTAAGCCTGAAATCCTGTGAAAGAGAAATTATTTTTACATGCTGCGGAACTTCATTTTCCTGTAAAAATTTTTTTGAATCTCCATGGCCAACACATAAAAACAAAACATCTACATCATCATTTGTTTCATCACAAAAATTCATATCCGTCTCACCTTTCAGATCCTGGTGAACCGAATGTAAAGGCTTTCCTGCATTACTTTTGCTGTGAACAAACATAAGCGCTACCTGCGGATGATTTACCAACAATCTTATCATTTCCCCACCTGTGTATCCAGCACCTCCTATTATACCTACTTTTATTTTATTTTTCATCAGCCATATTTTTTACAGCATAATAAATTGCTGTTTGATTACCAAAGATCTTGCTAAAGCCTCTCACATCCTCTCCGCTCCAGCCTGTGTTCATTTCGCCATATTTACCAAATTTAGCGCTCATTAAATCGTATTGTGATTCAATGCCAGTAACCTGGTAACGGTAAGGCATTAACTGCAGGTTTACACCGCCGGTAACATGCTGTTGCGATGATTCGAGGAACGCTTCTATATTTCTCATAACAGGGTCAAGCACCTGCCCTTCATGCAGCCAGTTACCATAAAAATCTGCAAGCTGGCTTTTAATGTTTAGCTGCCATTTCGTAAGCACATGTTTCTCTAAAGCATGATGTGCTTTTATAATTATCACTGGCGCAGCAGCTTCAAAACCAACCCGGCCTTTGATGCCAATGATGGTATCGCCAACATGAACATCCCGGCCAATTGCATAAGGCGACGCAATACTTTGTAAATACTGAATCGCTTCAACCGGGTGATCAAATTGTTTTTCATTAACTCCGATCAAATCACCCTTTTCAAACTGTAATTTTACCTGCTGCGGTTCTGTATTTGTTAATTGTGTTGGCCATGCTTCTTCGGGTAGCATACCATTAGATGATAAAGTTTCCTTTCCGCCAACACTTGTTCCCCAAAGGCCTTTATTAATAGAATACGCAGATTTCTCAAAGTTCATTTTTACCCCTTTTGATTTTAGGTAATCAATTTCTTCCTGCCTTGATAATTGCATATCACGAATAGGTGTAATGATTTCAACTCCTGGTATCATAATATGAAAGATCATGTCAAATCTTACCTGGTCGTTACCGGCGCCAGTGCTTCCATGTGCTACAGCATCTGCATTTAATTTCTTTACATGCTCTGCAATATGTAAAGCCTGCGAAAGCCTTTCTGCGCTCACGCTTAGCGGATAAGTATTATTTTTTAAAACATTCCCATAAATAAGGTATTTAATGATTGTATCGTAATAACTTTTTACAGCATCAACAGTTGTGTGTGACATAACACCCAATGACTTTGCATGCTTCTCAATATCGTCCAATTCTTTTTTCGAAAAACCGCCTGTATTAACAATAATGCTATGTACTTCATAACCTAATTCATCAGTAAAATATTTTACACAATATGAAGTATCGAGACCACCACTAAAACCAATAACTACTTTTTTACTCATCAATACAAAATTTTATAAGTTGAACAAAAGGCTAAAGAAAGATTTTTGCCTGTCTCCTTTTTTCCCTTTTAGAAACCTGATAAGCCTGCTTTTTTTCATACTCATAAATCTTTCGTACCGCTTTGAATTTTTCTTAAATTCAGCAGCAGTTTCTTCAGGCTCATAATGATCTGCTGGATCATAAAGCATAGCCGTGCACATGCAATTTTTTCTTTCTTTACTCATAAGAATATCATAATTGACGCAACTTTTACAACCCGCCCAAAAGTTTTCATCATCAGTAAGCTCGGAGTAGGTTACGGGTTCATAACCCAGGTCACTGTTAATCTTCATTACAGCAAGGCCTGTTGTAAGCCCGAATATTTTTGCCTTTGGATATTTCTCACGTGAAAGATCAAATATTCTTTTTTTAATTTGCTTGGCTATTCCTGTTTTTCTGAATTCGGGCGAAACGATAAGTCCGCTGTTTGCTACAAAGCCTTCCTTGCCCCAGGCTTCTATATAGCAAAAGCCAACCCATACACCGTCTTCAGTAACGGCAATTACGGCTTTGCCTTCCTCCATTTTTTGTTGTATATATTCAGGTGAACGTTTTGCAATGCCTGTTCCTCTTGCCTGCGCAGATGCGGCCATTTCATCGGTGATGGTCTTAGCGTATTTGAAATCAGCGGAAATTGCAACCCGAACAATTATTTTTGATTGTTCCACTTTACTTATGTTTAAAATGATTTTAGGGGGGTGAGCGGGGATTTTTTCACTGATAGGGGCAATGTCAACTGCTCGGCCTATCAGTATCCAGGTCGAAAAAAGCAGCGAACAGGCATTCTTTGTTCAGCAATCGGGAAAGCTAAAGAAGAAGTTATATAGTTAAGACCTTTCACTTTTATATCATTTAATGAATAGAATGCAAATGTATATTTTTTTGCAATGTATTCAACAAAACGTTTTTAAGAATTTGTTATTGTTTTATCACTACGGGTTTGCTATTGTTTGAGCTGAAGATTTTTTAATCCAATGCTGAAGTTCATCGGCAATAATTCTGTCGTTGCTCAGACGGGGCACTTTATTTTGACCGCCAAGTTTACCAACACTTTTCATATAGTTAATAAATCCATTCTTTTGTATTGGTATAATTTTTAAAGGTTGTAAAATATTTCCTTTAATAAGGTCATCATAATATATATTTTTCTTTCTCAGAAATTCATCTACTTTTTGTGCAAACATTTTTAAATTCCGGGGAAGGTTTTCAAATTCTACAAACCATTCGTGATAACTTTTATTATCGTCTTTAGAAATTTTAGGGGCTACTGTAAATTCTGTTATAGAAACATTTTCTGCTTCTGCAGCCTGCAATAAAGAATACTCTACTTCTTCACCAATTACATGTTCACCAAAAGCCGAGATATAATGCTTTACTCTGCCGGTAACAACTATCCGATACGGATTTAATGAAATAAATTTTATTGTATCGCCAATATTGTATGCCCACAAACCCGCATTGCTGCTGATGATTAAAACGTAATTTTCATTCATCTTCACTTCTTTTAATGTAAGACGTGTCGGATTCTCGTTAAAGATTTCTGTTGCAGGAATAAACTCATAAAAGATACCACTATCAGTATTTAACAGCATCCCTTCTTCTTTGTAATTATCCTGGAAAGCAAAAAATCCTTCGCTTGCCGGAAACAATTCAATAGTATCAATCGACTTTCCAATCGTTTCAAAAAGCTTTGCCTTATAAGGTTCAAAGTTTACGCCACCTTGCACCATTACACTAAACTGGGGGAAGATCTCGTTTATTTTTTTACCGGTTTTTTCTACCAGCGCATCAAAATACATCTGCATCCATGGCGGAATTCCGCTTATCAGTGTCATATTTTCATTAACCGTTTCATCAACTATTTTAGCAAGCTTTTCTTCCCAATCTTCAATACAATTTGTTTCGAAAGATGGCAATTGATTCGATCTTAAATATTTGGGAATATGATGATTTACAATTCCACTAAGCCTGCCGGTAGGGATTCCGCCTATACGTTCCAGGTCTGGCGAGCCGCTAAGAAAAATCATTTTACCATTTGCAAATTGCGTATTACCGCTTTGTATCATATAGCAAAGAAGCGCATTACGGGCTGTATTTATATGATTAGGAATTGAATCTTTAGTAATTGGAATGTATTTAATTCCGCTAGTGGTGCCGCTTGTTTTTGCAAAGTAAATTGGTAAGCCTTTCCACAAAATATTATGTTTGCCTTGTTTTATTTTTTCGATATATGCTTTGAAATCTTCATAGTCTCTTACAGGCACATTCTTCACAAAATCAGCATGATTTTTTATCCGGTCAAAATAATGCTGCTTCCCAAATTCTGTTTTTGCCGCCGTTTTTAGTAAGGATTGAAGTATTCGTTCCTGGTCTGCCACAGCGGTATGTGCAGACTTGCGGATCTGTTTATGGATGTATATTGCAAATGGCTTTGCAAAGAATGATTTTATCTTCATTTTACAGGCTAATCTTGGCTGCAAATTACATATAATTGATTAAATGAATATTCGAATTCAGTAACAATTACACGGCCATTCTTTATCCAGGTCAATACAGGTTATTACCACGAGCCCATCACTCTCAGGAGCCACAACTACGCGTAAATGCTGATGTTCGTAAGAATATCCCTCCAACGCATAAGTTTCATCGCCTTTACCGCCACGGCCACTTTTTGAATAATTAACATTACCTGTAACTATTATTTCAATGATTTCTCTTTTGTTAATATGCCTGCAATCCATACGGCATTTGGCATGTTTGGTAAAAATAAGATGAGTTGTATCGCGAAATAAATTTCTATTTGTAGAAGATTTAGCATCCTGATTTTGATGACAAGCCCAAAAGCCAACTATCATAACTATAAAGAAAATAATTACAGCAAAACCGTTTTTTTTCATGAATCAAATATAAGTTTGAAACCATTGGATTATGGAACAGGATAAACAATAATTCTAACCTCAATCACTCAGCCAGTTTTATTATTTTTGCATCTATGCCCGTTACAAAATCTGTTGCACTGCACACATTAGGTTGTAAATTAAATTACTCAGAAACTTCGGCTATGGAAAGAATGCTGGAGAATGACGGCTTTGTAAAAAAAGACTTTGCCGAAGAGGCAGATGTGTATGTGATTAATACCTGTTCTGTTACAGACAATGCAGATAAGGAATGCAGGCAATTGGTAAGAAGAATACAAAGAAAAGCGCCTCAATCAACGGTTGTAATCACAGGCTGCTATGCCCAATTGAAGCCTGAAGAAATTGCATCGATAGAAGGAGTGGATCTGGTACTGGGCGCTGCTGAAAAATTTAATATCTCCACACATCTTAAAGAATTTACCAAAGGTGACAGTTCAAAAATTTGCAGTTGTGATATAGATGAAGTAAATGGCTTTCATTCATCTTTTTCTATCAATAACAGAACAAGAACTTTTTTAAAAGTACAGGATGGATGCGATTATAATTGTTCATTCTGCACTATACCGATAGCCAGGGGAAAAAGCAGGAGCAACACGATTGAAAATATTTTATTGGAAATAAAAAAAATTGTAGATGCAGGCGTAAAAGAAATTGTTCTTACAGGAATCAATCTCGGCGATTTTGGTAAAGACGGCAACGGTAATAAAACACGAAATAATTTTTATGATTTATTAAATGCTATAGAAAATTCTGAAGGCGCAGAACGCTATCGTATTTCATCTATTGAGCCTAATCTATTAACTGATGATATTATAAAACTTGTTGCTAACAGCAAAAAAATAATGCCGCATTTTCATATTCCGTTGCAAAGCGGCAGTAATAAAATTTTAGCGTCTATGCGTAGGCGTTATAAAAGAGAAATCTACACTGAAAAAATATCTTTAATAAAAAACCTGATGCCACATTGCGGTATCGGCGTGGATGTTATTACAGGCTTTCCGGGCGAAACTGATGAAGATTTTAATGATACGGTACATTTTCTTAAAAGCCTTGATGTGTCTTACTTTCATGTGTTCACATATTCTGAACGTGATAATACGCATGCCTTGCATATTGAACCTAAAGTACCTGTAAGTATACGTAATACAAGAACTAAAATTTTACGGAACTTATCTTACAAAAAACTGCAAAACTTTACTTTAGAACATCATGGCCAAACCAGGAAAGTTCTTTTCGAAGGCTTACATAAAAATGGATTGATGGAAGGTTATACTGACAATTATATAAAAGTTTCAGCTTCTTTTAAAAAAGAATGGAGCAATAATATTATTGATTGGAAGTTACAATGAAAACTTTTTTAGCAAATATTAAATTTGATTTCCCGCCGGATTTTATGAACTATGTTCCTGAACATCGTACCTATATAAATATGCTAATTAATACCAGTGTTATTGAGAGTTATGCAGTAAGTATGGAAACTCTGCGCTCATGGATTATTATTAATGCAGAAACAAAAGATGAAGTAGAACAGATTCTTTCCAAATCTACTTTATACCAATTTTGGACTTATGATATTGATGAGTTATTTGTGTATGACAGCCAAAATTTTAGATTGCCAAAACTTGAATTCAACTAAGAAAAAGATTTGTTTCCAATTCCGTTAAAAAAGCGATTTGTGCTAAATTTATTTTTTTCTTCGCTTCACTTATTAAGAACCAGGAAGCCTTATCTATTTCAGGAAATTTATTGAGCTTACCCGAGTGCGGCGGCCATTCTATTTCAAAAGTATTAGACACAATATCAGAGGCATCAACATCTTTTTCAACCGCCCATGCAAACACTGTTTTACCAGACTTTTGTTTTATAGGATTTAATTTCAGGAATTTACCGGACACACTTTTACCAGTTTCTTCGAAAAACTCCCTGATTGCTGCCTGCAGCGGGTTTTCATCTTCATCAAATTCACCTTTGGGAATCGACCATGAGCCTATATCTTTATTTTTCCAGAATGGGCCACCGGGATGTACTAAAAAAACTTCGAGAGCATTTCTATGTTTTCTATAAATCAATAAACCGGCACTTTGCTTTTTTGTCATACCAGCAGATTATAATCAGCTCCATAAAATTATGAAAGCATCAGGATATATACTTTCTAAAAACGTTATTTCTGTTAAATTAAAAATACAAAAGCTAAGAACCTCTTATTTTCGTAAATAGTTTGCTTAAATTCATAGTGTAATTTTAATGTATGAAATGTAAAATTGTTCCTTTTTTAATTTTTCTTATTATAATAGATGCTTCATTTAGTTCTTGCAAAAAAAGCAAAGACAATAATCCTGCGCCACCAACTGATTCAACAACGATTGCAGATAAAGCAAAAGATTCTGCCTTGATCGACGCAAGAGATTTCTATCTATGGTATAACCAAATACCATCATCATTTAATGCGAAAAGCTATAACGATCCTAATGATATAATGGTAGCTTTGAGGGCATACAGTATGGAACCTGGCTTTACATCTGCAGTTGATAAATGGAGCTTTGGCGTGCTTAAAACAGACTGGAACCAGCTTAGCGGCGGAATTGGAGATGTCAATAATATTAATATAGATGGCGATTTTGGGTTTAGTGTTTTCTTTAAAGCGGATGGAGATCTTAGAGTAAAATTGGTAGAGAAGACATCTCCGGCGGGCGTTGCCGGCATTAAAAGAGGATGGAGAGTAACAAAAATTAATGGAAATACAAATATGACCATTGCCAATTCTGATTTCATAGTAAGCAATGTTTTTTATAGCGCTACTTCTACTTTCACTTTTCTTAAGCCTGATGGAACAAGCGTTGACATTTCTCTAAACGCCTCTACTTATTCGCAACAAACAGTTTACTTAGACTCAATTTACACCATTGGCGCTAAAACAATTGGCTATATGGTTTTAAATTCTTTCCTTGGCGATACTGCTCAAATTAATAGCGATTTTCAGCGGGTTATGAATATTTTTTCTACAAAAAATGTAACCGATATTATTGTTGATTTAAGATACAATGGCGGCGGTTATGTTTCTGTTCAGGAAACACTTGCCGACTATCTTGCTCCTAATTCTGCAAACAGCAAACTTATGATGAAGGAAACTTTTAATGACAAGCATCAGAGTTATAATACAACCCTTAATTTTAAGAAAGCAGGTACGTTAAATCCAAACCATATATTTTTTATTGTAAGTCAAAGCACTGCCTCAGCCAGTGAATTATTGATAAATAATTTGAAGCCATATATGGATGTAAAGATAATTGGTCCGACACCTACTGATGGAAAGCCTGTTGGATTTTTCCCTTTATCTGCAGGAGATTGGTATGTATTTCCAGTTTCTTTTAGGTCAACCAACAGTGCCAATTATGGTGGCTATTTTAATGGCTTTACACCTGACGCAATCACCGCAGATGGCTTGGATAAAGATTGGGGAGATGTAACAGAATCGTGCCTTGCAAAGGCAATAAAATATATTACTACAGGTACCTTTGTTGCGCAAGCTCAGGAAAAAGTTGATATTGATCCGGCTATTATATCAGTAAATAAAAAACTAGACAAGGTATCTTTTAAAGGCATGGTGGATGCGAGAGGTATGAAATAGCTTCTCGTTAGAAAAAGTACCCCAAATTTTTATTAATTTTTTTTTGAAATTCATATCGGCATGATAAATGTTTAAATTGCCGGGATGCCAAAAATTTTTTTTACCATATTTTTTGTTGCGACAAGCAATTGCTTATTTGCACAATACGTTCATTATTCTGACAAAAGAAATATTAATGCCAAGCCCGCTGAAAAATCCGTTCAACCAGCTGCAAAGCCAATATCAAAAGACACTATAATAATCAAAGTAAAGGATACTGTAAAACAAGTGGTAAGAGATACGATAAAAATAATTGTGAGAGATACGATAAGAATAAGGGACACTGTAATTATAAGAGATACTATAAGGTTGGCGGCAGATACAGTTATTTATCATCAGTGGCCTGATAAATGTCCGGGCATTTCCGGCGCCACACCCGTTTTGATAAACTATGTTCCAAAAGAAATAGTACTTAAGCTTACAGAAATATATAAAGGGCATTTATATTCCATTAGTAGTATAAAAGTTGCCAATAATAAGTCTGGCTATAAATTGAAAGTTTGCGAGAATGGTGAAATTAAATTTGAATATGCTGACGAGCATGGAGAGATTATAAAAAATAACAACACGAAAATTAAGCGATAGAAACGGCAGCGATATAACGGTTACCATTATACGCAGTTTTGGTGCTACATTAATCCCTCATCTGCAAAACTGAAATAACCTTCGTCACTTACTATAATGTGGTCAATTACTTTTATATCTAAATATTTTGCAGCCTCTTTAATTTTATGAGTTAATTCTTCATCCTGCCTGCTTGGCTTTAAACTTCCTGATGGATGATTATGGCAAAGGACAATAGAGGTAGCTTCTGCATCAAACGCTTTTTTGAAAACAATTCTTGGATCTACAACAGTGCTGGTTATACCACCTTTACTTATGATTTCAAAGTGATTAATTTTATTGGATTTGTTTATAAAGACCACTCCAAAAATTTCATAAGAATAATCTTTCAATTTTGCTTTTAAAAATTCTGCAAGCTCATTACTGGATCTTACATAAGTTTTATTTAAAATACCGGTAGCCTGGCGCCTGCGACCCAATTCTAAAGCAGCGGCTAAGGTTATAGCTTTTGCCTCACCAATACCTTTAATTGTCATGAGGTCTTTTAAAGAAATTTTACCCAGTTCGTTCAGATTATTCTTCCCAAGGAATAGTACCTCTTTTGCCAATTCAACAGCGCTTTTATTTTTGCCCCCGGTATTTATTAATATAGCAAGCAATTCTGAGTCACTCAAACTTTCTCTTCCTTTAGCCAACAATTTTTCCCTGGGCCTGTCATCTATAGCCCAGTTTTTAATAGACGTGGAAGACTTGTTAGAACTTTCCATGCATTTGAGTTTATTAGAAGCAATATTAATTATAAATTCGTCACATCAAATTTTTGCCTCATTAATATTTTCTCTGTATGCATCCTAATGTAAAAATTTTTTCCGGCACAGGCTCTCAATACCTGGCAAAACAAATTGCTGTAAAATTTGGAGAACCGCTCGGCAAAATCAATATTCAAAAATTTAGTGATGGTGAAATAGGTGTAGAATACCAGGAAAGCATAAGAGGACAGTTCGTTTTTTTAGTTCAAAGCACTTTTTCGCCTACTGATAACCTTATGGAATTACTATTAATGATTGATGCAGCTAAGCGGGCATCGGCTTATAAAGTAATTGCAGTAATTCCCTACTATGGCTATGCCAGGCAAGATAGAAAAGACAGGCCAAGAGTTGCTATTGGTTCTAAATTAGTAGCGAATATGCTTACCGCTTCAGGTGCCGACAGAGTAATTACAATGGACTTACATGCTCCCCAAATACAGGGATACTTTGATATTCCCGTTGATCACCTGGATTCTTCTGCAATCTTTATTCCTTATATAGAAGAGCTTAATCTTGAAAATTTAATTTTTGCTGCACCTGATGTTGGAAGCGCAAACCGGATACGCGAAATAGCAAGTTATTTTGAAGTGGATATGGTTATTTGTGATAAACACAGAAAACGTGCAAATGAAATTGCCAGTATGGTAGTTATAGGAGATGTTGCAGATCGAGACATTATACTAATTGATGATATTTGCGACACTGGAGGCACTCTGGCAAAAGCAGCCGCGTTATTAAGAGAAAAAGGTGCAAGAAGTGTAAGAGCTTTTTGTACACATCCTGTACTTAGTGGTAATGCATATGAAAACATTGCCAATAGCTCGCTCGAAGAGTTGGTAGTATGTGACACAATTCCTGTAAAGCATAGTATTGACAAATTAAAAGTGGTTTCTGTTGCAGAGCTGTTCGCCATTGCTATTAGAAATGCTTTTGAAAACAAAAGTATTAATAGTCTCTTTCTTAGAAGTAAAATGCTCAAAAAAAATAAGGCCAAACTAGCTTAACAATTAAATATTTATTTAGAATATTAATGGCAGTTTACGCTCCTATTATAAAAGCGGGCTTCAGTTATAATCTTTCTTTTGCTTTTCAATTCACATTTCATAATATATTCTTACCTTTGCGCCTCAAAAAAATATATTAATGAAAACAATTACAATCGAAGGACAAATCAGGACCGAATTTGGCAAAACAGCCACCCGCCAGCTTCGCTCTGAGGACAAAGTGCCAGGTGTAATTTATGGCGGTGCAAAAGAAATTAATTTTTCTGCCCCTACATCTGCTTTTAAAAACATTGTTTACACACCCGATTTTATGCTTGCTGAAGTAAAAGTGGATGGCACTTCTTATAAATGTGTATTGAAGGACATACAGTTTGATAAGGTAAGTGACCAGTTAATTCATGTTGATTTTCTTGAATTAGTAGGCAACAAAAAGGTAACAGTTTCTATTCCGTTAAAATTCACCGGAGTTCCTGCGGGCGTAAAGGAAGGCGGTAAATTAGCTGTAAAAATGAAGGCGTTAAAGGTAAAAACGATTCCGGAAAATCTGCTTGAACACATTGAGGTTGACCTTACAGAACTTAAGCTAAATGAAAATATAAGAGTTCAGGATGTGAAAGCAGATAACATGGAAATTTTAAATTCTCCAAGAATTCCTATTGCATCTGTGGCAATGACGAGGCAACTCAAGCAGGAAGAAGCAACTACTGCAAAAGCTGCTCCTGCCGGAGATACGAAGGCTGCTCCTGCTAAAGCCGATGCTTCATCCGCAAAAAAATAAATATATAAATTTAATTTTGATAATGCCCTCTTCAATGAGGGCATTTCTTTACACTTTTACACAAGCACGTTTCAAAATCGAAACTGCAAAGTTTGCGTACATTTGCCAACTCCAAAGAAATTTCTTTGGAATAATTTTTAATTATGGGAATGGATAGAAATACGGTTATTGGATTTGTATTATTAGCGCTTTTGTTTATTGGATATTTTTTTTATTCAAGCCAGGGAAAAGAAGCACTTGAAAAACAGCAGCAGCATATAAAAGATTCTATTGCAAGGCTACAGCCTAAGATTGATACATCATTAAATACAGCGAAAGTTTTAAACAATGCATCACAAAAAGATTCTGGCTTACTAAATATTAAACAAGATACGTTAGCTAAAGAAGAGCTTTTTACTCTTGAAAATAAAGTTCTTAAAATTACCTTTACGAATAAAGGTGGCCAGCCCCAAAAAATTGAGCTTAAAGATTTTAAAACTTTCGATAAAAAGCCATTGATCTTACAGGATGGCAATTTTAATAACATTTCATATCCCATAAACACCGGTAATAACCAAACCGCAGAAACTTCCAAACTGCTTTTTAAAGCATCCACTCCTCAAACAACCAGCGATGGAAAGAAGATCATTAATTTTAGCCTTGAAACCAAAGATGGGCAAAGTATAGAGCATCAGTATATTTTACAGCCGGATAATTATATGGTTGATTTTAATATAAAGCTGAGTGGCGTTAATAAATTAATTACACAAAATACACTTAATTTAAGCTGGCAATTAAAAGCAGATAAGCAGGAAAAGGACATTGCATGGGAAACTCAACAATCGCATATTTCTTTTGTAGAAGGAAACGAGTATGATTTTGAAAGAATAACTGAAGGGAAAGAAGATGATAAAAAATTTGAAAAACCGCTTGATTGGATTGCATTGAACCAGCAATTTTTTGCATCTGCTATTCTCGCTAAAAATAAATTTACTGGTGGTGACGTAAAATGGGAATCACCTAAAGATACAACTCTGCATATTATCGGGCAGGCCACTGCGAATCTTAGGCTAGTTGTGCCTTCAGGCAATGATGCAATAATTCCATTACAACTTTTTTATGGCCCTAGTGATTACAAGATTCTTAAATCTTATGGAAACCAAATGTATAATATGGTACCGCTTGGCAGCGGTATTTTGGCATTTGTAAAATATATTAACAGGGGGTTTATTATGCCTGTGTTTAATTTTCTTTCGAGCAAGATTGCTAGTTATGGGCTTGTAATTGCCTTGCTTACTATTATTATACGTTTATTAATTTCCCCGCTCACCTATCAGAGTTATCTAAGCGGGGCTAAAATGAAATTATTAAAACCAGAGATAGACACATTAAAGAAAAAATATGGCGATGATAAACAGGCGTTTGGTATGGAACAAATGAAGCTTTTCAGAAGTGCCGGCGTTAATCCTTTAGGAGGTTGTATTCCGGCGCTCTTGCAGATACCGATCTTTTTTGCATTATATGATTTCTTTAATTCGAATATTGCACTGCGGCAACAAAGCTTTTGGTGGGCAACGGATTTGTCAACCTATGATTCTATTTATACTATTCCCTTTAATATACCTTTTTATGGTAATCATATAAGTTTATTTACCATCACTGCTGCAATAACGAGTATGTTGATTTCAATATATGGCATGAGCAACATGCAGGATAATAGTAACCCAGTAATGAAATATATGCCTTATATATTTCCGATTTTTATGATTGGATTTTTTAACCGGATGCCCGCCGCTCTTACGTGGTATTATACCGTGTCAAATACAATTACACTTCTTATTCAATTGGTAATTCAAAAATATATTATTGATCATGATAAAATAATGGCCAAATTACAGGAAAATAAAAAGAAGCCTGTTACCCAAAATAAATGGCAGGAAAAAATAAATGCTATGCAGGAAAGCAATAAAAAATTGCAGGCTATGCAGCAAAAGGGCAAACCAAATACAAAAAAATAAGTTGTATTGCGGTTCTGCAACCATTAGTATAGTTATTTGGTCTTTATAGGCAGATTCGTTTAAAATGCAAGTTTAAAAAAATCAATGAAATTTCTCTACCTATCCATATTGCTTTTCTGTACGGTAAAATTGCCGGCACAAAAAAACCTTTCAGAGGGAAGTATAATCTACAACATTTCCGTTGAAACAGGAAGCGCTCAACCTAAGATGGCTGATATGCTTGATGGTGCCACGACTACGGTTTATTTGAAAGGCAATCAAAGTCGAACAGAAATGATAAGTGGCCTGGGAAGTGAGGCCACTATTTATAATGCCACGACAGATAACGGCGTAATATTAAAAGATTATAGCGGACAGAAACTAATGATCACCTTAACTCCGCAAGACTGGAAGAAAAACAACCAAAAATATGATGGGATAACTTTTGAGAATACAGGTGAAACAGCTGATATTGCCGGATTCAACTGTCAAAAGGCAATAGCTAAATTAAAAGACGGATCAACGTTTACGGTTTATTATACAAAAGATGTAAATGTGACCAATAAAGAATATGATTACCAGTTTAAGACCTTACCCGGCCTGGCCGTGCAATATGAAATGCAAAACGGGAAGATGAAATTTAAATTTACGTTAGCCAAAATAAATTATAGCAGTGTCCCTGCTTCTAAATTTGAAGTTCCCAAGACTGGGTATAGGATTTTAACTTATGAAGAAGCAAAAAGTAAATAGGTATCAGAGAAGATGGTCTATCAAAATCCAAATACGTTTTTCACTTCAACCTAAGATATTTAATAATACTATGTAAAAAAGCCCGATGTTTATCAGGCTTTTTTACATCAAATCATAAAGGCTATTTATTTTCTTGGTCTTATTATAAGTTTATAACCATCTTTTTGGGTATATTCAGGTATGACAACTTTTTGTTTGTAAGGTAATATATAGATTGTATTTCCCTTTTTGTAAGAAATGTAAGTGTCGCTTATGAAAGTATTTCCGATCTGCTGTGTATTTGAAAAAAAACTCCCCTTATAATTCAAGCCAGATCTTAGATTAAAGGCTATAGAATTCTTTAAAGTACTTTTTGTAGTAATATTTAGTTGAGTTTTATTTTTTTTCACAAATCCACCGCGGTCTGCGAGAGCAAGAAAATAAACTCCACAAAAAAGCAGAACAACAAGCGCTATTTTGGAATATTTATTCATTTATTAAAATTTAATCGAATCTTAACAAAATTACAAAAAATTTATGATACCGTAAAGCCTTTCATCATTTTTTTATCCCATTAAGACAAATCTCTTACAGTTCGCAAATTTTTAAGAAAAATCTGTAATTTGGTGGTATGAGGGAAAATCCATACCGGCGGAATCGGGAAGAAATGAAAGAACTGCTTTTGCAGTATCATAATTTTAAAACTGGCAGGAAATTCAATTTTATTGAAGAGGAATCCTTTGAACGAATAATTGATTACTTTGATGAAAATGACGACTTGGTTTCTGCTGTGGAAGCTGTTAATTATGCCGTGGCACAGTTTCCCTATTCATCTTTGTTGCATATAAAAAAGGCAGATCTATTAATCGCTACAAGACACTATACTGAAGCCCTCGATTTATTAGATAAAGCTGAGTTGCTTGACAGTACCGATATTAACCTTTATATATTAAAAACTGATGCGCACCTTGCGCTTGATAACCAGGAAAAAGCAGCGGCATTATTAGAAAAAGCAATCCATGTTTTTGATGGGGAAGAAAAGACAGAATTACTTTTTGAATTGGCTGATGTGTATGACGACTATGAAGAATTTGATAAAGTCTTTAATTGTTTGAAGCTTATTCTTGAGCAAGATCCTACAAACGAAGAAGCGTTGTACAAAATTTGTTTTTGGACCGATTACACAGGAAACAACCAGGAAAGTATTGAGTTGCATCAAAAGATTATTGATGAATTTCCCTATACACAACTTGCCTGGTTTAACCTTGGCGCAGCTTTTCAAGGCTTGAAGTTATACGAAAAGTCGATCGATGCATATCAATATGCAATTGCTATAGATGAAAAATTTGACTACGCATATCGTAAC
>Ga0207652_10000963_pt1 | contig 26889 bp, 23 predicted proteins | sample KBSC63BmetaG_FD_184334 | JGI IMG/M metagenome (GOLD analysis project Ga0207652, IMG submission 184334) | Corn rhizosphere microbial communities from Kellogg Biological Station, Michigan, USA - KBS C6-3B metaG (SPAdes) (version 2) | ecosystem: Host-associated > Plants > Roots > Rhizosphere ...
GTGACATCCATATCAGGAGCAGGGGGTTCCAACGCGTATGCGCACTCAATCCAAGGAGCGCGGTTTCACGCTGATCGAACTGATGATCGTGGTCGCGATTATCGCGATCTTGGCTGCTATCGCGATTCCTGCGTACCAGAATTATTTGATCCGCGCGCAGGTGTCAGAAGGCGTGGTTCTGTCGACTGGAGCCAAGGCCGCTGTTTGGGATTTCTACTCCAATACCGGCCGTTATCCGCCTGGCAACGAGTCAGCCGGGCTGCCGTCGAGCACGTCCATTGCTGGCACGTACGTGTCTGAAGTTGAAGTTGGCGGTGGCAAGATCACCGCAACGTTCAACAACACCGATGCCAATGCCGCTATTCAAGGCGCCAAGCTGGTGCTCTCACCGACATCCGGCGGCGGCACGATTCTGTGGACCTGCAATCCAGCTGGCACAGCTAGCGCTGTCGACCCCAAATATCTGCCCACATCGTGTCGCCATTGATAGCGAACTATGTTCAAGAAGTTCGGACGAGATCGCAGACCAATACCCATGCTTGGCTACTCGTCAGCCGAATGGTCACTTTTCCTCGCTGGTCAAGCTCTCCTGTGCCAGATTGCATCGACCAGCAAACTCGCCGAAGCAACGAACGTGGCTCCGGGGCGGGGTGACGTATCACGTCACCTGCCACGACGCGTCCACGAATGGGAGTTTGGCGATTTCTGGGAACTGTGAACCGGGTCGCAAGCCAATTTCATCGTGTGGCGTTAGATTTTGCACCGGGGCGCAGCCATGGGGTTTGGCACGAAAGCTGCTTTCTTCCAACCGAGCTTCTGGCTCACTGGCCGCTGGCCAGGGGGTTCTGATTCAGGGGCTTGTACCTTGGGGCATTTCCCAACCAGTTGACCAGTTTCCACGAGCGAGAGGAACACAACCATGAAATCGATGCAGAAAGGTTTCACCCTGATCGAACTGATGATCGTTGTCGCGATCATCGCGATCCTGGCGGCCATTGCCATTCCGGCGTACCAGAATTATCTGATTCGGTCGCAAGTTTCGGAAGGCATGGTGCTCACCAGCGGCGCCCGCACGGCGGTGTCCGAGTTCTACAGCAATACCGGCCATTACCCAACTAACAATGAGTCCGCTGGCCTGCCCACGGCTCCCGCTTCCATCAGCGGCAAGTACGTTTCGGGCGTTACGGTGGCCGATGGCCTCATCACCGCCAAGTTTGGCGGTCAGGCGAACGCGGCAATCCAGAGCAAGACCTTCGTTTTGTCACCGAGCAGCAATGGCGGTTCGATGGCTTGGAGCTGCAACAGCGCTGGAAGTCCTGGCACTGTTGACAACAAATACCTGCCGTCAAGCTGCCGTCACTGATTCACCGTAGTCTCATGTCGTGGTTGCGAAGGGCCGCTTATGCGGCCCTTCGTTTGTCCGCCTCTCGGAAGCAGCAGACGCCCACGCACTTGGCGAATCGATTCCGGGAGTTCATGCACGACAATCGCATATGCTTGCGCACCATGATTGTTGCCAACACCCATTCCGTGAAACAAACCCGTGTCACCTTTGAACACGCCAGAGGCGCGTTGGTATTCGCGGCGATAACGGCCGGGGTGCTCGCGCTCACTTGGCGGGCATACCATCCAGGCCTATCGGGCGCATTCCTATTCGACGACCTAGGGAGTCTCCCGAAGCTGGGCGCCACGGGTCCGGTCGACAGTTGGGCCACTTTTTGGCGTTACATCACCTCGGGTACGGCCGACCCCACCGGCCGGCCATTGACGCTGCTGACGTTCCTGATCGACGCCCGCAACTGGCCCGCTGATCCGTATCCCTTCAAAGTCACCAATGTAATCCTTCATCTCCTCAATGGTGCCCTGCTCGCGTGGGTGTTGTGGAAGTTAGGGCGCATCCTGGCAACTTCCGGTGACGCGCGCAAACCTCTGCCCAAAGAAGGAGCCGATCGCAGCCTCTCACCACATTCTCTTTTCCCCTCGGCGCAAACACCTTCCTCTGCCAAGGTTTATGGGAAGGAGACCTTCGGTCCCGCCCTTGCCGCATTGTTCGGCGCCGGCGCTTGGCTGCTGCATCCATTGTTCGTGTCCACGACGCTGTACGTGGTTCAACGCGAAGCAATGTTGCCGGCTACATTCGTGTTGATCGGCCTGCTTGGCTGGATGGCCTCCCGCGAGGCGCGTGCGTGCGGCCATTTCATGCTTGCAGGTTTCGGCATGGTGGCTTCGACCTACCTTTGCACAGCGCTCGCAGTGCTTTCCAAAGCCAATGGCGCCTTGTTGCCGCTGCTGCTCCTATTGGTCGAATGGATCGTGCTATCAAGGCACCCGATGCCAGACGCCATCACAAGTCGCCGGCACAAGCGCGCCATCGTGGTGTTCCTGATTATTCCCGCCGCTTTCGTGGTCGGATACCTGCTGTCTCTGATCCCGAGTGCAATACATGGCACACCGCAGGTTCGAGGGTGGACGGTTTGGCAGCGCCTACTGACTGAACCCCGGGTGGTGACCGACTATTTGCGCCTGCTATTCATTCCGCACGCACGCTCTAGCGGATTGTTCAATGACGCTTTTCCGATCTCGACTGACTGGCTGCATCCGGCATCCACCTTACCATGCATCATGCTGATCCTGGCCTTGATCGGCGCTGGCTTCGCACTGCGAAAAAGACATCCGGCGATCGCTTTGGCGCTGCTGTTCTATTTCGCCGCACAACTGATGGAGTCGGGCTGGGTTCCGTTGGAATTGTATTTCGAACATCGCAACTACCTACCGGCCATGCTGTTGTTTTGGCCGATAGGGATTGGGCTGACGCAGTCTGGTCTCTTGCGAAGCGTGCGGATCGCATGCGCGTGTGTTTTGCTCATAGGATTGGCATCGCTAACTTTCCAGCGCTCCACATTGTGGGGCAACGGACCAAATCAAGCCTACATATGGGCAGCGATCAATCCCGACTCTTCGCGAGCGCAAACAAGCGCGGCTCTATATGACCTCCAATCTGGTCGTCCACGCTTGGCGGCGGCCAGATTGAGCTTGGCGTTGCCAAAACATCCCGACGACGTGCAGATTTCGCTCAACCTGATCACGGCGGAGTGCCGGATGGGCGAAGTGAATCCTGAAACGCTGGCAACAGCACGTAAGGCATTAGGTATCGACCGTGCCGGTGGCGAAGTGGCCTTCAACTGGTTCGGCGAAGCGTTGACAATGGTTAAGCAGCACGCGTGTCGCGGCCTCGATTACACGAGCTTGCAGAATATGCTGAACCATGTATGGCATACGACTTTGTGGCGCAATCATGTTTCTCTTCGTATCAACTGGTTCCACATGCGAGGTAGTCTCGCGCTGGCACAAAAACAGCCAACGCAGGCATTGCTCGACTTCAACCAAGCGCTCGCGGAGATGCCACAACCCGCCAGTGCCCTGCGTCAGGCAGCTTCTTTGGGCGCTGCCGGCTACCCGGACCTTGGATTGACGCATCTCAGCTACTTTGAAACGTTGCCAATGCCATCATGGCATGGCTACAGCATGTCACGCGTTCACGCCTCGATCCTAAGACGGCAGGGTTATTGGCAACATGAGCTCAACCGTCTGCGGAAGATTCTCGCAGCAGATGCTTTGAGTAAGCAGCAGACAAGCACCAATCCACCATGAGCTGACGCTTGTCATTAAGCTGTGGCTCTTCTATTCCAAGGCTTCAAACATGCACTTGAATAACCGCATACTCCGCTGGCTGCCGTGGATTCTGCTGGCGTCTGCGGTCATTGTCACTGCGCTCGCGTACTGGCCCGGCGTCACGGGCGGCTGGGTATTCGACGATTACCCGAACATCGTCGACAACGCGGCAATCCATATCACACCGGGAAATTCGACGATTGCAGCATGGGTGAACGCAACGCTGTCATCGCCTGCAAGTTTCCTGCATCGACCGCTGGCATCGATCACGTTCGCGCTCAACTGGATGGCGGCCGGCGGCAATCCATGGCCGTTCAAGGTCACCAATATCGCGATCCATCTGGTCAATGGCGTGCTGGTCTTTTGCATGCTGCGGGCGTTGTTGCGGTTGGTGGGGTGGCGTGCGTCTTCCCCGTCGTCATTCCGGAACGATCCACAGGATCAGACCCGGAATCCAGATTCCTCCTTTGCGACTCAAACGAAGAGCGGAATTCCGGGTTCGGCCGCTGGCTCCGCCATCGGCAGCCCCGGAATGACAAGCCAGAATGAGGGCATCGACGAGGCAGCGGCGACGCGACTGGCGCTGATCGTCAGTGCCGCATGGATGCTGCTGCCAATCAACCTGATGGCGGTGCTGTATGTGGTGCAGCGGATGGAAAGCCTGTGCCAAATTTTCGTGTTGGCCGGCCTGTGGGCCTACCTGCACGGCCGCTGGATGATGTTGACGGCGAGGGAAGCACAGCGCGACAGACACGGACTCACGTTGGCCGTCTCGGGCATCGTTTTCGGAACGGTGCTGGGACTGACGTCGAAGGAGACCGCGGTATTGCTGCCGGTTTTCGCGTTCCTGGCCGAGTGGATCGTGCTGCGTTTTGCGCGCGTGATACCGGACAACAGCCGCGACGCGGGCTACACCCGCTTTGTCATTCCGGGGCGACCCGCGGGGTCGAACCCGGAATCGGTTTTGTTGACGCCGACGACGCAATCCGCGGATGAGTCCGACGAAGGTCAAGCAACCGATTCCGGATCGCCGCTACGCGGCGTCCTGAATGACAAAAAGAGTCAGCCATCGGCGTCTACGGGTCAGGACAAACGCATCTGGACGCTGTTCACGGTCACGCTGTTTGTTCCCGCCGTGCTGGGCTTCTTGTGGTTGCTGCGCGGCGCACTGCGCGCCGGTGCACTCGCAGGCCGCGACTTCACGCTCGCGCAGCGGCTGCTGACCGAACCGCGCGTACTGGTGGACTATCTGCACTGGACGCTGCTTCCCAATCCGATGGTGTTGAGCCTGTATCACGACGAGATCGTGATATCGACCGGGCTGCTGTCGCCATGGACTACGCTGGGTGCCATGCTGCTGCTGGCGGCGCTGATCGTGGTCGCGATATGGCTTCGTAATCGACGTCCGCTGGTCTCGCTGGGGATCGGCTGGTTTTTCGCCGCGCAGTTGCTGACCGCCACCATCATCCCGCTGGAAATCGTTTACGAACAGCGTATGTACTTCGCCTCCATCGGCGTGCTGCTGGCGGCAGGCGCGCTGATGCTTGGGCTGCGCTGGAAGATTGCGTTGCCGCTTCTGCGCGGATTCGTCGTTCTGGTTGCGCTGCTGTGGTTCGCGGTCGCTACCAATCTGCGCGCGCAGGAATGGTCGAATCCGTTGCGTCTTGCCGTTTCGGAAGCCAATCGTCATCCGGAGTCCGCGCGAGCCGTGTACGAAGCAGGTCGCCTGCTGCTGATCGCGTCGAACTACCAGCCCGGTAAAGCCTTGGACGGATCGTGGAAATACCTGCGCAAGGCCGCTGCGATACCGGGGTCATCCGCGCTGGCAGACCAAGCCATGATCATGATTGCCGACCATCATCGCGAGGGCGTCGATGACGCCTACTGGGACTCGATGGCGCGCAAGCTACGAGACCAGCCGACGCGACAGGAAGACATCTCGGCACTGATTTCATTGACCAACTGCTACGGGTCGGGCATCTGCAAATTCGATATCGCGCACCTGCGGCGCGCTTACGAAGCTGCACTGTCGCGGCCGCATCCGATCGCGCGCCTCAACGGCGCCTACGCGGATTTCCAGCGCGACATCCTGCACAATGATGAGCAGGCCGAGATTTACCTCGCGCGGGCCGTCGCCGGCGATCCGAGCGAATCTGCGTACCGGATAGACTTGGCTGCGCTGTACGCGCGCAGTGGACAGACCGAAAAAGCATTGGAACAAATCGACGCACTGCGACGGATGAACCTTGCGGGTCGCCTTGACCGACAACTTACAACGCTGGAACAGCTTGCAGAGCGGGGCAATACTTCGCTTCCGCGATAATTGGCGGATTCTGAGCTGCGATAGCGCCCGATATGAAAGCATCGGTTTCCGAACTGCCATTCCTGATCTTCGGATCGCCCCTGATCGAGCAGGCCGAGATCGACGAGGTCGTCGCGTGCATGGAATCCGCATGGCTCGGCACCGGGCCGCGCGTGGCGCAATTCGAGCGCGACTTCGCCACGTACCAGGGTTTGCAGGCGACGCAAGTGGCGGCGGTCAATTCCTGTACGGCAGCACTGCACGTCAGCATGGTCGCGGCGGACCTCGAACCCGGCAGCGAAGTGATCACCACGCCAATGACTTTCTGCGCATCGGTCAACGCCGTCATCCATGCCGGGCTGACCCCGATACTGGCGGATATCGATCCGCTGACGCAATGCATCGATGCCGCCGCCATCGAAGCGGCGGTCACACCCCGTACCCGCGCAATCCTGCCCGTGCATTTCGCCGGGCGGCCATGCGAAATGGATTCGATCATGGCCATTGCCGCCAAGCACCACCTGATGGTGATCGAGGATTGCGCACACGCCATCGAAACCACGTACCACGCGCGCAAGGCCGGCACCTTCGGCGACTTTGGCTGCTTCAGCTTCTACGCGACCAAAAACGTAGTAACCGGCGAAGGCGGCATGATCACCGGGCGCGACGATGCGCATATCGCACGCGCGAAGGTGCTGGCGCTGCACGGCATGAGCAAAGATGCCTGGCACCGCTTCGGCGACCAAGGTTACAAGCACTACCAAGTGGTTGAGGCTGGCTTCAAGTACAACATGATGGATTTGCAAGCAGCAATCGGCATCCACCAGCTCGCGCGGGTCGAGCGCAACTGGCAGCGCCGCGAAACGATCTGGAACCACTACATGGAAGCGTTTAAGAACCTTCCGATCGGTTTGCCCGCGCCGGCCGCACCTGACACGAAACACGCATACCACCTGTTCACGATCATGGTTGACGACGCGCGCTGTGGCATCTCGCGTGACGACTTTCTCAACGCCATGAACACGCGTCGCATCGGCACCGGCGTGCACTATCTTTCCGTGCCAGAGCATCCCTATTACCAGCAACGCTTCGGTTGGAAGCCGGAACAATGGCCGAAAGCCAAGCGCACAGGGCGCCAGACCGTCAGCCTGCCGCTGTCGCCAAAACTCACCGACGCTGACGTGGAGCGGGTAATCGCCGCGGTGCGTGGAACCGTCACACACGAATCCGGTCACGGTTTGCGCTACGCTTGATGTATCGGGGATTCACATCAATGCCATCGCAATGCCGCTGAAATCCATCCGCAGCAAGGCCGACCTCGCCATCCACGGCGCGCCGCCGGCTTTCGTCGAACCCCTGCACGTCGGACGCCCGAACATTTCCAATCGCGACGTGTTCCTGGAACGCGTCGGTCGCATCCTCGACAACCAATGGTTGACCAACAACGGGCCGATGGTGCAGGAATTCGAGCGGCGCATCGCCGACCATCTGGGCGTCAAGCATTGCGTGGCGATGTGCAACGGCACGATTGCACTGGAAATCGCGATCCGCGCGCTGGGGCTCACTGGCGAAGTGATTGTGCCGTCGTGGACCTTCGTCGCCACCGCACATGCCTTGTACTGGCAAGGCATCACGCCGGTGTTCGCCGACATCGATCCGGCCACCCACAACCTCGATCCCGACGCGGTGCGCCAGATGATCACGCCACGCACCACCGGCATCGTCGGCGTGCATCTTTGGGGGCGTGCCGCGCCCATCGATGGACTGCAGGCCCTCGCTGATGAGCGGGGCCTGAAACTGATGTTCGACTCCGCGCATGCCTTCGGCAGCACGTATCACGGCCAAAGCATCGGCCGCTTCGGCGCCTGCGAGGTCTTCAGCTTCCACGCCACCAAGGCCTTCAACACGATGGAAGGCGGCGCGGTCACGACCGATGACGACGAACTGGCCGAAGCCATGCGCCTGATGCGCAACTTCGGCTTCAAGGGCTATGACAACGTCATCCATCCCGGCACCAATGGCAAGATGATCGAGGTCTGCGCGGCGATGGGCTTGGTCAACCTCGACGCTTTCGACGACATCGTCGCCACCAACACGCGTAACCATGCCGCTTATCGCAAGGCGCTGGCAGATATCTCCGGTATCAAGCTGTTGTCATACGCACCCGACCAACGCAACAGTCATCACTACGTCGTGATCGAGGTCGACGAAACATATCCCGCCAGTCGCGACGAAATCGTTGCTGCGCTACAAGCCGAAAACATTCTGGCCCGCAAATATTTCTGGCCGGGTGCACACAGGATGCAGCCCTATCGCGACTTGTACCCACACGCGGGATTGCTGTTGACAAACACCCGCAAGGTCGCCAATCGCGTCGTCGTACTCCCTAACGGAACAGCCCTGCCCGATGGAGCGGTCGAAACGATCGCCTCTGTTATCACCTGTCTTGTTAGCGGATAACACTCTATGTCCGCCAACCGTTCCTGCGAGTCGATATCTGGATTCCAGCATCTATATATATTCGGCGCTGGCGGCTCAGGCCGCGAGATAGCGTGGCTGGCGCAACAGGCATGGGGTGAAAGGGTCAGTCTCCGTTTCGTCGTGGATGACCCGCGCTACCTGACGGCGCCCATTAATGGGATTCCGGTTTCGCTAATGGATTCTCTGACTACCGGCGACGATGCCCGATTCTTGGTTGCGCTCGGGGATCCAGCGCAACGTGAGCACATCGCATCGGTCTTCACGTCAGCGGGGCATCGGCCCGCTACACTGATTCATCCGCGTGTCGAGATTTCTCGTTGGGTCGAGATCGGGGCAGGCACCGCAATCTGCGCGAACTCCGTCGTTACATGCAATGTTTCAATCGGCATGCACGTGCAAATCAACGTCGGTTGCTCAGTCAGCCATGACGTAGTCGTCGGTGACTACTCGACCCTATCGCCCGGCGTCAACGTGTCAGGCAATGTACAAATCGGATGTGGTGTGTTCATTGGCACCAACGCTTGCTTCATTAATGGGCATACAGGAGAACCTTTGATCATCGGCGACGGCGCGGTGATCGCGGCGGGGGCGTGCGTGACCAAGAACGTGCCGGCCCATACGCTGGTGGCCGGCGTGCCTGCTGTTGTCAAACATAAGCGATGATCTGTGTAGCCAGACTCCTCTTCTTGCGTCTACCGTCTACTGCATTCATCAGGCCTTCGATGACGACACATTTGCTTGGCAGTCCACACTGACAAGATGCGAAGAATGCGGGGCGGCAGCCGCTGGAACGACCGGGGAAAAGTCCTGCAACCACTGCTTGCCCCGCCACGCCACGCGAGGCCGTCGAAAATGATGATGTTCCGACATCCAGTTTCATGACGTCATCCCTTGCCCATCGCGCCGCGCACGCAACGTGGTGGAGCGCGCTCGAAATCATAGCCCGCTACGGGGTGCAGTTCGTGGCAATGCTGGTGCTGGCGCGGCTGCTGACACCCGCGGATTTCGGATTGATCGCAATGTTGCTGGTGTTCACCACGTTGGCAGCGCTGTTGGTCGATGGTGGGTTCGGCACGGCGCTGGTGCAGCGGCAGCACACCACGGATAACGACGAGACAACGGTCTTTCTGACCAGTCTCGGCATGGCCGTCGTGCTGGCAGTAATCCTTTGGATGGCCGCGCCTGCCATCGCGGCCTTCTATTCTCAACCAACCCTTACACCGCTCACGCGCCTGCTGCTGTTCGTGCTTCCTTTGAGCGCGCTGGCTGCAGTGCCGGACGCCTTGCTCACCCAGCGACTGGATTTTCGCGCACGCGCCAACTCGGAAATCATCGCATCGCTGTGTTCCGGCGTACTCGCCGTTGCGTTGGCTTGGCAAGGCTTCGGAGTTTGGAGCCTGGCATGGCAGGCTATCGCTGCCATCGGCCTGCGTGCATTGCTGCTGTGGCTGTTTTCGGGATGGCGGCCGCGCGGACGGTTCGACACGTCGTCGTTTCGCCGCCTGTTCCGGTTCGGTGGTTATATGCTGATGGCCAATTTGTTGAACACATTCTCCATCCGCTTGCAGTCGCTCCTGATTGGGCGCATGTTTGATTCGCGCGCACTAGGCTACTACACGCTCGCACAAAATACCGAGCAGGCGCCCGCACAATTCATGAGTGGTGTACTGAATCGGGTCGGGCTGCCCGTGCTGTCCACGGTGGCCGACCAACCCGCCAAGCTGGTCGGTGCTCTGAGGCTATCTTTGCGCGTGGCCATTTTCGTTTTCGTTCCATGCATGATGGGCATCGCGGTAGTAGCGCATTCGTTGATCATCGTCTTGTACGGTTCGCGCTGGACGCCGGCCGCGCCGCTACTGAGTGTGCTGGCGATCGCCGGGATGTTCTGGCCTGTGCATGTATTGAACCTCGCCGCCATCGGGGCGCTGGGGCGCTCAGACCTTGTTTTCAAGCTGGAAATCATCAAGCGCGTAGTATCGATCCCCCTGATCGTGGCGGGAAGTTTTTACGGCGTGTTGGCTGTTGCGTGGGCGGTACTTGTATCCAGCGTATTCGGGGTGATCGTCAATACCTGGTATTCGCACAAGCTACTCAACTATGGCGTACTGGCACAGTTGCGGGATCAGTCGGCAACGCTGTTGTTGTCCGCCGTCGCTGCTGCCGTAGCTTGGTTGGCATCGCACTGGCTGGCGCACGCGCCGTTGGCGCTGACCGTTGCCATTCTGGCGGCGGCGACAGCGTACCTGGGCGGCGCCGCGCTGGGCAAGATCCTCGCTTGGCGGGAACTGCTGGAAGTGGCGCACGCAATGCTCTTCCGCACGCAGGTGCGCACGAGCATCTGGGATAACGAGACATGAGCCGCCCCCGGGTCAGCGTTTGCGTGGTGACCTTCAATCAGCACGCGCTGATCGAAAAATGCCTGCGCAGCATCGTCGCCCAGGTAGTCAACGCCGAGGTGCGCGTACTGGTGGGCGACGATGCCTCAGACGACGGCACCAGCGAGATCGTGGCGGAATTAGCAGTGGAATGCAGCGGGCGCATCCAACACTTTCGACGCGACCCTAACATGGGCATCTTCGCCAACATACGAGACCTGGTGGGGCGTGCCGACGGCGATTATATCGCCCAGATGGATGGGGATGACTACTGGCTGCCCGGCAAACTGGCACGGCAACTAGAGTATCTGCAAGCGAACCCCGATTGTGCAGCGGTATACACCAACGCAATCACGGTCGATGAAGCTGGCAGCCGCATTGGCTTGTTCAATGACGTGGGCGACGCACGATTCGACCTTGCCGCCCTCTTGCGTCGGGGCAACTTCCTCAACAGCAGTTCGGTATTGTTTAGGGCCGCGGGCAGGCAAGCGATACTGGACGTTACTGAACCCCAGATCGATTACCAGGTGCACTTGTGGCGTGCCCGCAGAGGCTGGCTGGGTCACATCGGTGAACCGCTCGCGGCGTACCGCGTGAATACGCGAGGCTCGATGGTCGGCAGCATGAACGAGCGTGTGCGTGAGTTGTATTGGCAGGCCATCCAGAGCGTGCCACGCGAATTGGTAAGCGATGACGTTTATGCGCTCGGCATCGCCGACTTCCTGCGACGGGTTTTTTTTCGTGCCTTGCGTACGCGGAATGGGAGGTTGTTGTGGCAATGGGCACGGCGTGTCTTCGCAGCTTCGCCCTACGGCAAATTGTGCACCAGTGCGCTGACTTTTGCGTCAATCGTGCGGATGACCGGCAAGGAATTGGCCGGGCGGTTCCGCAAGGATGCCGACGGGCGCCGCGTGCGTGTGTTGTATCGACGCTGAATCGGGTGACCCAAGTGACATTGCGACCCTCGAAGCTCTTACGCTACGCGCTGGCGGGTTGGCTGCCAGGGGGCCGGTGTGTGTGTATCGCATGCGGCCACCACGTACGGCGTTTCATGCCATATAGAAATGGCCTACCGGCCGTGCCACCACTGATGCGCGCGCTTGACATGGTGGGCAGTGATCCCGACCAGTTCGAGTGCCCGCGCTGCGGAGCGCATGATCGCGAACGCCACTTGTTGATGTACATGCGTGCCGAAGGGACGCTGTCGCAACTCCGTAGCAAGGCCGTTCTCCACTTCGCGCCGGAGAAAAGGCTATCCCGCTTCATCGCCGATGCCGGACCGGCACGCTATGTACGCGCTGATCTATTCCCGCAGTCGCCCGAGGTGGAGCGCGTGGACATGCTGGATATGCAATTCGACGACCAGTCCTTCGATTGTGTGATCGCCAATCATGTGCTGGAGCACGTCTCCGATGTGCCGCGCGCGCTCTCGGAAATCCGGCGCGTGCTGAAGGCCGGAGGCTTGGCGATCCTGCAGACCCCCTACAGCGGCAAACTGCTCCGCACTTGGGAAGATCAAGGCATAGACACGCCTCTGGCACGTCTGCAGGCGTACGGTCAGGAGGACCACGTGCGCCTGTTTGGGTGCGATATCTTCGAACAGATCACCGCGGCGGGATTCGAGAACAGGGTGCGCCGCCATTCGAAACTGCTGGCCGACGTGGACGCCACCATGATGGGCGTGAATCCCGACGAGCCGCTCTTTCTGTTCCGCAAACCTTCCTGAGAGTTAAGGATCAACGCACATTCGGCAACCCATACCGCAGCAGCGCCAATTTCCGGGGCGCGACGGTAAACGTGCAAAGATACGCAGGCAAGCTCGTACGCCGCATCCGTTGCACCTCCCGGCGCCGGGCGCGCAACGAACCAAGTTCGCGCAAGACGTGGGCTAAAGCCGGCCCATAAATCTTGCGCCAGAGGCGACGGTCGCGTTTCAGCAGGGACAGAAGCGCTCCTTCCGCAACGAGCACCATCAGATGCATCGCGAGGAACGGCCAAACGAGCCACGTCGGCGTACAGACCACCATAACCGCCGTCTTGTTGCGCTCGCTGAAGTAGCGGCGGCGATAGGTTGTGTTCAATTTGCCCGCGTCGACGCGGTTGCCGCCGAAGCTCTTGCCCTGCCTGTGGCGATAACCGCTCGTCTGGATGACCGTGACTGGCAAGCCACGCAAGCGGGCAAGGCAGCAGATGTACATGTCTTCGGCGATGGAGCCAAACCAATCGGGGAATCCGCCCAGGTCATTCCACAAGGCGCGCGGCAGGAACATGCAGGCACCGATGACGTAGGCGACGTCGTATCGAGCGGGATCGAGATTCGGGACCGGATTGTAAAACGGGTCGAGCAGGCAACCCCGATCCACCAGTTCGCCGCTCTGCCAGTCGTATTGCGGTAGTGTGAAAACGCCGGGTGGCGCTTGATCGCGTGCAGCAGCCAGCAAGGTCTGCAGGGCGTCCGGATACAACGCAGCGTCGTTGTTCAACAGCAGGATGAATTCGCCGCGCGCTTGTGCAACCATCCGATTGTTCGCGACGCAAAAGCCAACGTTTTCGTCCGCGGCCAGCAATTCGACCTTCGGGTAGCGCTGCCGGATCCATTCCATCGAACCGTCGGTGGATGCATCGTCGTGGACGATGATCTCGACCGGTATTGCGCCCTCCTGCGCCAACACCGAGTCGATGCAATCGACGAGAACCTCCACGCCGTTGTAGTTGGCGATGCAGATCGAACAGACGGGGTCCGGCACCGGCGTCAGCGCGGGGAAGTGTTGAACCAGCGCCATGTGCGTTCCAGACCGTCTGCCAACCCGAATTCCGCCGTCCAGCCGAACGTGCTTTTCGCGCGGGTCGCCTGCATGCGAACGCTAGACGCATCGACAGGACGGCTGGCATCGTAGCTGCGCAACAGCGTCCGGCCGGTGATCCGCTCGATCAGGGTGAACAGCGCATTGAGATCGATGCTGGTGCCGTTGCAGGCGTTGAAGACGCGGAACCCCGGCAGCCGCTGGGCATCCAGAGCTGCCAGCAACAGCCGCGTGAAGTCATCGATATAAAGGTAGTCGCGTTCGGCCGAGCCATCACCCCAAACATGCAAGGTCTCGCCGCGAACGAGCTTGCCGAAGGCGGTCGGCACGATGCCGAAACCGGAACGTGCTTCCTGGCCGGGGCCATACAGGTTGGAGGGGCGCAATACAGTCGCGCTACCGGCGAACTGGTTGCACCAGGCTTCGATGAAGTGTTCCGCCGCGATCTTGCCTGCGCCGTGGTAGGAACGGGAATAGACCGCAGCGAGTTCGTCCGCCGCATCATCACGTGCGCGGCTGTAAAGCGTGCCGCCCGACGATACGTAGATCAGCGGGAGTTCTGGTCGTGCCTGCATGGCTTCGAGCAACGCCACTGTCGGGCGTACGTTCTCGTCGAGCTCCTGGATCGGCTTGCCGGCTGAACTGCCAGGCGTCGATGCCGAAGCGATGTGCACCACTGCGCGTACGCGCGCCAGCAGCGGTGCATAGTCGCTGACCTCGCGCATCGCGCGAAAAAGGGGTTCGACGTCCCCGGCGCCGACATCGAAAGCGCTACGACTGACCGCGACGACGGATTCGCCGCGGCGCGCAAAGGCCTCGAGCGCCCGCCGCCCCACGAATCCGCCCGCTCCAATCAGCAGAATGGGTTCAGCCATGCGCGGGCGGCTTCAGCAATCGACGGTAGATCGTCGTGTAGCGAGTCGCGCAATCGTCCCAGGTGCCGATCTCGCGGGTTACCCATGCGCGGGCCGCTTCGCCACAGCGCCAGTTCACGTCGCCATCCTCCAGTTTCTCCAACGCTTCGGCATAACCGGATTCGCTGTCGCACAGAATGCCCGTAACACCGTCGGCAACAATGTCCTCGTGCGCGGGCATGCGCGACGCAATAATCGGTAATGCCGATGCCATCGCCTCCAGCATCACTTGCGGGCGCCCCTCGGCATGCCGGCTGAGCGTGACCAGACCCTGGGCTTGCGGAAACCAGTCACGAATCAGTTGCTCCGGAGTCGCCGAACCATGGTAGTGCACCCAATCCGGTATCGCGATCTGCTCCTGCATCGGGCCGAACAGGTGCAGCTCACGATGACCGTCGTGAAACAGCGGCTCGGACCACTCAAACAGCGGCCCGAGCTTGTTGGCAGTCAAGCGGGTGACCACCATCCAGCGGGGTGGCCGGTCGGGATCGCGCCGTATCGCGTACCAGCGCGGGTCGATGCCGAATGGTACCGGCACGATCTCGGCAAGATCGCCGAAGGCTTCGCGCAGCGGAGCCTCCATCCACGAGGCATTGGGACATATAGCCACGTTTCTGCCGTGCATCACGCGCCGCAACGCTTGCCGCATCAACGGCAGCCGGAGCAATTGCATGTCGTTGCCCAGCACGGTGATCAGTACCGGCACGCCGTTGGTCGGCAGCGGCAACGCGCATTGCAGCCAGTTGATGTGGTGGATGTCGATGTCGCTGCGCCGGCGATAGACCGAACGCAACAACCGAAGCAGCTTGGCTGCCGCGAGTGCGGCTGATGCCGGGCTGGAACGCAGCCAATGCGAGATGCCGCCACGTTGCATGAGTCGTGAAAGCCATTCTGATTCTTCGGGCGTAGTCGCAATCTGCACGCGCGCGTCCACCTGCCCCGGCGGCGCCCACTGGGCGAGCCTGATGCCGTCATGACGGGCCAGAGCCGCGCTGATGTGCACCATGAAGATTCCCCGCCAGTCTGACGCGTCCCGAGGGTACGAAGTACTGACGAACAGCACACGGATCGGTGTCGCCAGAGTGGACGTGGACGAGTTGTCAGGCATCACGCCTGTACGTCAGCGACGTGATCTGCTCGGAAATCAACCCGATCAGGAAGATGATGACGGAAGCGCTCCACAGAGCCACGCTGACCAGACTCAGGCGATGGAACTCGAGGAAGGTGTAAGCCCAGTACGCCCAGCCCAGCACGAAGAATGCAATCGCGGTCGGCGCAAACAATTTCAAAGGCGCGTACAGCGTCGCGATCTTGAAGATGATCAGCAGGAAGCGCACGCCATCGCGCAGCGGCCTGATGTGGCTTTTGCCGACGCGCTCGGCAGCGCGGATGGGCACGTAGGCCACCGGGTAGGCGCTGCGGAAGAACGCCATGGTGGACGTCGTCGGATAGCTGAAGCCGTTCGGCAACAGGTGGATGAACTCCCGGAACTTGTCGGCACGCGCGGCGCGAAAACCCGAGGTCAGGTCCGCGACGCGATGACCCGTCATCTTCGACGCCAGCCAGTTATAGAACGTGTTGGCGACACCGCGCCCCACGCCGGCCTGGTCGCCCCAGCCGCGCGCGCCGACCACCATGTCGTAGCCTTCGTCCAGCTTGGCAAGCAAGCGCGGGATGTCGGCCGGATCATGTTGGCCATCGGCGTCCATGAGCACCAACACGTCGCCGCGTGCCGCGCGCGCGCCGCGCTTGATGGCGGCACCGTTGCCCATCGAATAGGGCGTGCCCGCCCGCGCGACGCCGTGTTCGGCACACAGTGTGGCGGTAGGGTCGGTGGAACCATCGTCGCACACGATGATTTCCGCACCCGGTTGGGCCGCGCGCAACGCCGGCAGCAGTTCAGCGAGCGCAGCGGCTTCGTTCCTGGCCGGCAGGATGATGCTCAACAACTCGGGGACTCCTCTAGTTCGCGGCATCTTAGCGCAGGAGTGCCGGACGCCCGTATGGCGATGGCCGGTACCGATTCCGGGTTCCGCTCGCGCTATGCATGCGCGGAACCCGGAATGACAATCTGCATGGGTCGGGCCGAAACGTCATTCTCTTGCTTCGATCGTCACCCCGGACGTGCGTGGCGCGATCCGGAATCGGTTTCGGCGGTTCAAGCTGAGGAGCCACCCTTGGGGCTCCCGCTGCTTGCACATCCCCTCGGCGGTACCCGCCCGGAGTTGGCATGAATCAAGCATCCAGCTTCTGCGAATTGGGACGGGGTTCTCGCCGCCGCCTGCCCAAGCGCCGGGTTTTGCGATACATTCATCTTGCGATTCGGGGGGTTGGACTCTTTTCATGGCAACACAGATGAACCCGGCACCCAGCATGCCCGGCCTGACGGGCATTCCGCGTCGACTGGCGCTGGAAGGCGTGCTCACGGAAGCCGACGCGCGCCAGGCGGTGGAAGATGCCGCCAAGCAGAAATTGCCGGTCGCGAGCTATCTCGTCGAAAACGGCATGGTCGACGGGCTGCGCATGGCGCAGGCGCTGTCCGCCGAATTCGGCGTGCCGATGCTGGACACGTCCGCGATCGACGTCACCCAGCTGCCAATCGGCGAACTGTCCGAAGAGTTGATCGAGAAGCACACGGTGCTGCCACTGCTGAAACGCGGCAGCCGCCTGTTCGTGGGCGTGAAGGACCCGGCCAATCCGCGCGTGCTGGAGGAAATCCGGTTCCATACCAACTGCGCGGTCGAACCGATCCTGATCGAAGCCGAACAACTGAAACGTGGCATCGAACAGGCACAGAACGCACAGAGCATCAGCATCGGCGGCGACAGCGACGCCGACGAGGGCCTGGAAGGCCTCACGATCGGCGAGGACGATGGCGGAAGCGCGGACACCGCGATGATGGACGCCAACGGCACCGACGACACGCCGGTGGTGAAGTACGTCAACAAGATCCTGCTGGACGCGATCAAGCGCGGCGCCTCGGACATCCACTTCGAACCGTACGAAACCAAATACCGCGTGCGCCTGCGCATGGACGGCGTGCTGCGTGCGGTGTCGTCGCCGCCGCTGAAGCTGGCGCCGCGCATCGCGTCGCGCCTGAAAGTCATGTCGCGCCTGGACATCGCCGAGCGTCGCGTGCCGCAGGACGGGCGCATGAAGCTCAATCTGTCCAAGACCAAGTCGTTCGACTTCCGTGTCTCGACCCTGCCGACGCTCGGCGGCGAGAAGATCGTGCTGCGCATCCTGGATGCCGCAGCCGCCAAGCTCGGCGTCGAAAAGCTCGGCTACGAGGACGACCAGAAGGCGCTGTTCCTCGAGGCCATCGAAAAGCCATACGGCATGGTGCTGGTGACCGGGCCCACCGGTTCGGGCAAGACCGTGTCGCTGTACACCGCGCTCAATATCTTGAACACGGTCGGGCGCAACATTTCGACCGTGGAAGATCCGGTGGAAATCCGCGTCGAAGGCATCAACCAGGTGCAGCAAAGCGAGAAGCGCGGCATGACCTTTGCCGCCGCGCTGCGCTCGTTCCTGCGCCAGGATCCGGACGTGATCATGGTGGGTGAAATTCGCGACCTCGAAACCGCAGAGATCGCGGTGAAAGCGGCGCAGACCGGACACATGGTGCTTTCGACGCTGCACACCAACGACGCCTCGCAGACCATCACGCGCCTGATGAACATGGGCATCGCGCCTTACAACCTCACCTCGTCGGTGTCGCTGGTGATCGCGCAACGGCTTGCGCGCCGCCTGCACGATTGCAAGAAACCGATCGAGCTTCCCGAGGCCGCCCTGCTGGCCGAAGGCTTCACCAAGGAAGAAATCGACCGCGGCCTGACACTGTACGATGCGGTCGGCTGCTCGGGCTGCAACGAAGGCTACAAGGGGCGCGTCGGCATTTACGAAGTGATGCCGATGTCGGATGAGATCGGCAAGGCCATCCTGGAAGGCGGCAATGCCATGCAGATCGCCGAAGCCGCCCGCCGTGCCGGTGTGCGCAACCTCAGGCAATCGGCGCTGATGAAAGTGAAGCAAGGCGTCACCAGTCTCGCCGAGATCAACCGCGTCACCAAGGATTGACGTTTTGCTCCCCTCTCCCGCAGGAGAGGAGAAGACAAGCAAATGGGGAACTGACTCATGGCCACCGCCACTGTTGCAACCAAATCCACCGGCAACGTCGGCGCGGCCCGCGCCGCGGTCAAGCAGTTGACCGTGTACGAATGGACCGCGCTGGACAAACGCGGCGTCAAGATGAAGGGCGAGATGCAGGCCCGCAACGCCAGCCTGGTCAAGGCCGAGCTGCGCCGCCAGGGCATGAACCCGCAGGCGGTCAAGGAAAAACCGAAACCCTTGTTCGGCGCCGCTGGCTCGCGGGTGAAGCCACGTGATATCGCGATTTTCAGCCGCCAGATCGCGACCATGATGGCGTCGGGCGTACCGATGGTGCAGGCTTTCGACATCATCGCCGGCGGCCAGCGCAACGTGCGTTTCAAGAACATGTTGATCGACGTCAAGCAGAACATCGAGGGCGGTTCGGCACTGCACGAGGCGATGGCGAAATATCCGGTGCAGTTCGACGAGCTGTACCGCAACCTGGTGCGCGCGGGCGAATCAGCGGGTGTGCTGGATACGGTGCTGGATACCGTCGCGACCTACAAGGAACGCATCGAAAGCATCAAGGGCAAGATCAAGAAGGCGCTGTTCTATCCCGCGATGGTGATGGTGGTGGCGTTCCTGGTGATGCTGGTCCTGCTGATATTCGTGGTGCCGGTGTTTCAGAACGTGTTTGCGAGCGCCGGCGTGGCGCTGCCGGCATTCACGCAAATGGTCGTTTCGATGTCGGAATTCATGCAGCACTACTGGGCGCCGTTCCTTATTGTCCTCATCATCGCGATCGTCGGGATCGTCATGGCCTACAAACGCTCGGAGAAGATGGCGCACACAGTGGATCGCATGTCGCTGAAGATCCCGGTGATCGGCAACATCCTGCGCCAGTCCGCGATCGCGCGTTTCGCGCGTACGCTGGGCGTCACCTTCGCCGCGGGTGTGCCGCTGGTTGAGGCGCTGGATTCGGTGGCCGGCGCGACCGGCAGCGTGGTGTACGGACAGGCCATCCGCAAGATGCGCGACGACGTCGCCGTCGGCCACCAGATGCACCTCGCGATGGCGCAGACCAACCTGTTCCCGAACATGGTCACCCAGATGGTGTCGATCGGCGAGGAATCGGGTGCCCTGGACAAGATGCTGTTCAAGGTGGCCGAGTTCTACGAGGAAGAGGTGAGCAACGCGGTCGATACCCTGTCCACGCTGCTGGAACCGCTGATCATGGTTGTCATCGGCACGCTGGTTGGCGGCATGGTGATTGCGCTGTACCTGCCGATCTTCAAGATGGCCGGCACGTTCTGAGGCTGCTGTGAACCCCTCTCCCGTCGGGAGAGGGGTAGGGGTGAGGGTACGCTGTTGGTGATGCTCATCAAGCCGCCACTGCCCACGCGAACGCGCAGCGCGGCAAAACAGCTTCGCGCAGTTAATACAGACGCCGAACGAGCGCTCTGGTTTCAATTGCGCGCCGCCCGTCTATGCGGCCTCAAGTTTCGTCGACAGCACCCAGTCCCTCCTTACATCGTGGATTTCTACTGCCATGAGTTGAGGCTGGTAGTGGAAGTTGATGGGTCGCAACATGCAACTGACCAGGATGAGACCCGCACTCGCGCGTTGGAGCATCGGGGATTGACCGTCCTGCGGTTCTGGGACAATCAGGTTTTGAGGGAGATGGACTTGGTGCTTCAGGCGATTCTGGATACTGCACAAACCCGCACCCTCACCCCCACCCCTCTCCCGACGGGAGAGGGGCTTTGATTGCTTCGCCGATAACGTCGTTCGGCTTGCCCCTCGCCTTCTGGATCGCCGTGGCCGGCGTGCTCGGCCTGATCATCGGCAGTTTCTTGAACGTGGTGATCCTGCGCCTGCCGGCGCGGATGGAATATTTCTGGAAGCGCGACGCGCGCGAGATGCTGGAGCTCGCGTCGACTGACGAAGCGGCGCCGCCGGATATCGTTCGCAAGGGTTCGCACTGCCCGCACTGCAAGCATCCCCTGGCCGCGTGGGACAACGTTCCGCTGCTGTCTTGGCTCGTGCTGCGTGGGCGCTGCCGCTACTGCAAGGCGCCCATCTCGATCCAGTACCCACTGGTGGAATTGCTGTGCGGCGTCGCCAGCGCGGTCGTGGTGTGGCATTTCGGCCCCACGTGGCAGGCCGCCGCAGGACTGCTGTTCACGTGGATATTGATCGCGGCCGGCGGCATCGATTTCCGCACCCAGCTTCTGCCGGACGCGCTGACCCTGCCGCTGTTGTGGCTGGGCCTTCTGATTTCGCTGGTGCCCATTTTCGTCGACACGCGCGAGGCGGTGATCGGCGCCGCCATCGGTTATCTTTCGCTGTGGTCGGTGTACTGGCTGTTCAAGCTCGCAACCGGCAAGGAAGGCATGGGCTTCGGCGACTTCAAGCTGTTCGCGGCGGCCGGCGCGTGGATGGGCTATGCAGCGCTGCTGCCCGTGATCATCATCGCCGCGCTGTCGGGCGCCGTCATCGGCACCATCCTGTTGCGCACGCGTGGACACGATCGCTCGATGCCGTTCGCGTTCGGCCCGTTCCTCGCGATCGCGACGTGGATCTGGCTGGTGGCCGGCGATCCGATACTCGGAGCCTATCTGCACTTTTCCGGCCTTCGTTGAGCAGCAGGCGCGTTGGGCTTCGCTCCGGTGAAGCCGGAGCTCAGCCCAACCTACAATTCGCGCGAGTTGCCCCTTACGTGCACCGCAAATGAACCCGAGATCGCTCGATCGACGCTGGGCTTTTGCCGCGACCTGCCTGCTGATTGCGCTGCTGATGCTGCCGAACCTGATCTGGCTGGCGCACGACCCCAGCGGTCCGGTGTGGGTGTCGGCGCTGGTGTTGCCGCTTGCGATGCTGTCGATCTGGTTCGCGGCACTGGGACGCTGGCCCTGGATCGCATGCGTGCTGCTGACACCGCTCGCGTTGCTGGCGCCGCTGGAAACCTACTACGTCGCCTTGTACCACCATCCCACCTCGGCGCAGATCATCGCGACGATCGTCGCGACCAATCCGCTGGAAGCCCGGGAATACTTCGGCCGTTTGCTGCTTCCGCTCGTGCTGTTGCTGCTGGCGGGCGCAATGGTGGCGCTGGTCGCGGCCCGGGCAACTCGTCGCGCCGGCTTGCGCTGGCGGGGATACACGCGCCTCGGCGTGCTCGGCGCGGGCATCATGGCGATGCTGGTTCCGCTCGGCGTCGGCGTTGCGACATCCCGCTACAAATCTTCGGCGAATCCGGATGCGGAGGAATCGGCATCGACGTCCCTGCGCGATTACGGCTACGCGATCGAAGATGGTTATCCTTTCGGCGTGATTGCGCGCATTGCCGTGTATCGACACGAGTGGAACCGGATGCGCGCGGAAGCGGCCAGGTTCAAGGCGTTCCGTTTCCACGCGCACCGCATCGGCGCTCCCTTGCGGCAACGGCAGGTGTATGTGCTGGTGATCGGCGAAAGCAGCCGGCGCGCGAACTGGCAGTTGTTCGGCTATGGCCGCGCCACCAATCCCGAACTTTCGAAGCTGAAGAATCTGGTCCCGATCACGCATTTCATCAGCACCTGGCCGGAATCGATCGCGGCGATTCCGATGATCCTGACGCGTCGCAAGCCCGACATGGCGTGGGATGCGCCGTGGCACGAGGCTTCGGTCCTGCGGGCGATGCAGGAAGCCGGCTACGAGACGTACTGGATTTCGAACCAGCAGGCGATCGGCGAGTTCGATTCGCCGGTGTCGATGTACGCCTACGAAGCCGAACACGTGGAATGGTTGAACCACGCGTCGTGGACCGCGCCCGGGAGCTACGACGGCGACCTGATCCGGCCACTGAAGGATGCGCTGCGCACATCCGGCAAGGATCTTTTCATCGTGCTGCACATGATGGGCAGCCACGTGAAGTACGACTACCGCTACCCGCCTGCATTCCAGCACTGGAAACCGACGCAGCTTTCGCCGCCCGGCGAAGGCGGCAACATCGAACGCGCCCGCAACAGCTACGACAACAGCATCCTGTATACCAATCACGTGCTGGCCGAAGTGATCGATACGCTGAAAGCGAGCGGCGCCGTCACCGCGCTGTGGTTCGAATCGGACCACGGGGAACTGATTCCGACGCCCACGTGCGACAAGGAGGGTCACGGCGTCGGCACCGTGCCCGAGTACCAAATTCCCGCGCTGTTCTGGTATTCGGATTCGTATGCAGCGCACTTCCCCTTTCGCGTCGCGAGCTTGCGCACCCATGCAGGCAAGCGCACCCTGTCCGCCGACACTTTCGAATCCCTGGTCGACATGGCTGGCGTCACCTTCCCGACGCACGATGAAAGCTGGAGCCTGTTCAGCCCGAAGTGGCGCTATCACACGCGCTGGGTCGCGCAAACGCGGCACATCGACTTCGACACGGCGCGCTTCGACAAGACCTGCGAGCGCGTGTTGCCGGGGCATGCCGCAAATGGGGACGGCGATGACGACGACGAGTGACGCGAAACAACGTGGCACGCGGCACTTCGTGGTCGCCCTGACCGGCGGCGTGGCTTCGGGCAAAAGCGCCGTGGCCATGCGCTTCGAAGCTCTGGGCATCCACGTGTACGACGCGGATGTCGCCGCACGCGAGGTGGTGGCGCCGCGCGAACCGGCGCTGGCGGAAATCGAATTCGTGTTCGGCGCCGGGGTTTTGCAAGCAGACGGTTCGCTGGACAGGCGCGCGATGCGCGAGCGCGTGTTTGCCGATTCCGATGCACGCAAAAAGCTCGAGGCCATCATCCATCCACGCGTCCGCGTGTGGCTGCGACGGTGTGTCGGGATGGATCGCGGGCCGTACTGCATACTCGCGATCCCGCTGCTGGTCGAGAACCGGGCCGCGTACGAATGGGTGGATCGGGTGCTGGTGGTGGATGCACCCGAGGCGTTGCAGATCGAACGCCTGATGCGGCGCGACGGCGTCACGCGCGACGCCGCTCAGCGGGTGCTGGACGCCCAATCGACGCGCGCGCAACGGCTGGCGATCGCCGACGAGGTGATCGTGAACGAAGGCGAAGAATCCGCGCTGGATGCGCAGGTGGCGGCGCTGCATGCGCGTTACCTCGAGCTTGCAGGTGATGCGGAACCGTAGGTTGGGCTGAGCGGGCTTCATCCGCGAAGCCCAACGGGACACTTGATCCATCGGGCTCGAGAATGGCCCGCCCAGCCCGGCCTTCCTGCCGAGCGGGTTCCTGGCTACCCATAGGCTCGAGCTTCGTTGAATGGCGTTGGGCTTCGCGTTGCTCAGCCCAACCTACGCCAGTGATTCACCGAAACGCGCGGATACCTGCCACGCCTTGCGCACCCGCGGCATGCGCGCGCTCGAGGTCATCCGGTCCGACGCCGCCGAGCGCATAGACAGGCAAGCGCGCATCGGCGATCCGTTCGGCGAAACGCTTCCAGCCGAGTGGCTCTGCGTCGGGGTGGGATGCGGTGGCGCAAACCGGCGACAGCGTGGCGAAGTCCGCGTTCATCTCCGCAGCGCGTTCCAGTTCTTGCGCGTCATGGCACGACGCACCGACCCACGACCCGCGTGGCAGCGGCCGCTCGTTCAGCTCGCTCAATTGCGAGGCTTTGAGATGCACGCCGACGCCCAATTCGCGCGCGAGTTCGATGTCGTGATTGACCAGCAGCGATGTGCGCAGTGCTGGATTGGTTGCCAGCGCGTTTTGCACAACGCGCCTGACCTCTTCGCGACCGGCTTGTGGCATTCGCAGTTGCCACAAAGCGTCCGGCGCGAGCACCGCTCCCGTGGCAACGATCGCGTAGTACGGCGGAAGGCGGAGCGCGGTGACGATCGGCGCGTCGGCGGGCGGCATCGTGCGGACATCGATGTCGCGCAGTGCGGCCCAACGCAGGGGATGGCCTTCACGCGCGTGCGGTTCGCCGCGCCATGCCGTCACGCGCAGGGCGTGCAGGCGCACGGTTTTTTCTGGATATCGCCACGGCAGTGAAATCAACGGCACCGACGCGAGCACCTCGATGCCGAGTTCCTCGTTCAACTCGCGGATCAACGCCTCGCCGATCGTTTCGCCGGCTTCGATCTTGCCGCCCGGGAATTCCCACAAGCCGGCGAGATGTTTGCCCGGCAAACGTTGCATCAACAACACGCGACCGCGATCGTCGATGAGGATGCCGGCGGCGACTTCGATCACGTTGCGCGAGAAAGATTCCGGTGCCATTTCCCCCATCCGCCCTTCGGGCACCTTCCCCCGCAAGCGAAGGGGAAGGATCATCAAATGCTGCGTTCGTAATCGACGAAATCGAACGCGAAGGCGTGTTTTGCGTCCGCAGGATGATGCACGCGCGCGACCTCGCGCCATTCACCCGGATCGAACGCCGGGAAAAACGTGTCGGCATCGGAAGCCGCGGTTTCGATTTCGGTGAGATGCAGGCGCGTCGCGCGCGGCAAGACCAATGCGTAGACTTCGCCGCCGCCGATCACGCACAACGCCGCGCGATTCGCGTGCGCCACGGCATCGTCCACCGAATGCACTGCGATTTGGCCCGGGAACGGCGCGCTTTCAGCGCGTGTCAACACGAGATTCGGACGTCCCGGCAGCGGGCGACCGATCGCGAGCGCGGTCTTGCGGCCCATCAACACGGGTTTGCCCAACGTAAGCGCCTTGAACCGCTTCAGGTCATCCGGCAAGTGCCACGGCATCACGCCCGCGCGGCCGATCGCGCGGTTGCGGTCGAGCGCCGCGACGAGAAGGATGTTCGGCGTCGGCATGTATGTCAGACCGCAACGGGAGCGCGGATGGCGGGATGCGGATCGTAATCGACGATGCGAACGTCTTCGAAACGGAAGTCGAACAACGATCGCACGTCGGGATTCAGCACCAGCTTCGGCAGCGGTCGCGGCGCGCGGGCCAACTGTTCGCGCGCCTGTTCAACGTGATTGGAATAAAGGTGCAGGTCGCCGAACGTGTGCACGAAATCGCCAGGCGCGAGATTACACACCTGCGCCATCATGCACGTGAGCAAGGCGTAACTCGCGATGTTGAATGGCACGCCCAGGAAAATGTCGGCCGAGCGCTGGTAGAGCTGGCAGGACAACTTTCCGTTTGCGACGTAAAACTGGAACAGCGCGTGGCATGGCATCAGCGCCATTCTGTCCAGTTCGCCCACGTTCCATGCCGACACGATCATCCGCCGCGAATCGGGATTGCGTGTGATCTGCTCGATCACCTGCGCGATCTGGTCGATGCTGCGGCCATCCGGCGCCGGCCATGCGCGCCACTGCTTGCCATAGACAGGGCCGAGATCGCCGTTTCCGTCGGCCCATTCGTCCCAGATGCTGACGCCGTGTTCCTTCAGGTACGCGATGTTGGTGTCGCCGCGCAGGAACCACAGCAGTTCGTGCACGATCGATTTGACATGCAGCTTCTTGGTGGTCAGCAGCGGAAAGCCTTGCGCGAGGTCCATCCGGATCTGGCGGCCGAACACCGACAGCGTGCCGGTGCCGGTACGGTCACCTTTGCGGGCGCCGTGCTCCAGGACGTCGCGAAGAAGGTCGAGGTAGAGCTGCATGGGGCTTGGTGAATGGGGAATCGGGGATCGGGAATGGTGGAAGCATAGCAGCCGGACCGGGACAGACCGACGTGCCGCTGCACTGTCCTTTCGTTCCGAAATGGGGAGCACACACATGCTTTTTTTGATTCACGAATCCCGGTTCGCGATTCCCGGCGCCTTAGCCACATTCAGCCTCGGTTCGGCTAGGCTTGGCCGATCGTTCTGCTACAGGGGTATCCCTCAGACATGAATTCCACCGTGCCCGCCGTTTCGAAGACGCGTTCTTTCTCCACCGTGTTCCTGATCGAGCTGTGGGAGCGCTTCGGCTTCTACGGCATGCAGGCGCTGATCGTCTACTACATGGTGCAGCGCCTCGGCTTCGACGACGTGCGCGCGAACCTGGTGTGGAGCGCCGCGGCCGCGCTGATCTACGTGGCGCCGGCGATCGGCGGCTGGGTGGGCGACGGCATCCTGGGCACGCGCCGCACCATGCTGACGGGCGCGGCCATCCTCGCGATCGGCTACGGCTTGATCACCCTGCCGAGCGCCGATCCGACCTTCCTGTATTTCTCGCTGGGCGTGATCGTGGTCGGCAACGGCCTGTTCAAGCCGAACGCCGGCAACCTGGTGCGCAAGATCTACGAAGGCGACGACAGCCGGATCGACAGCGCGTTCACCATCTACTACATGGCGGTCAACGT
>Ga0207652_10000965_pt1 | contig 26861 bp, 29 predicted proteins | sample KBSC63BmetaG_FD_184334 | JGI IMG/M metagenome (GOLD analysis project Ga0207652, IMG submission 184334) | Corn rhizosphere microbial communities from Kellogg Biological Station, Michigan, USA - KBS C6-3B metaG (SPAdes) (version 2) | ecosystem: Host-associated > Plants > Roots > Rhizosphere ...
GGGATCGAGCGCGCGTTGGCGAGGCTGCAATAATCGAGGCCCGGGCAGGCGATGATGTCGGTCACCAGGTCAAGATTGGCATCCGCCAGGCCGGCTTCCACCAAGGCTTGCCATACCGCGTACAAGTCCTGCTTGCGCACGTGCGGCAGGACGAGGTTCTGCACGTGGCTAACGCGCAGCTCATCGAAGCTGTAGCGCTCGGCCAGGTCGGCGACGACGTCCATCTGCTCGGCGGTGATGTCCCCGCCGATGCCGCCTACCTTTTTCAGGCTGATATTGGCGATCGCGTAGCCCGGCGTCTTGTGCTCGACGACCTGCTGGTCGACCCACACGGCAAAGTCGGGATCGGAGCGGTCGATTTCGTCGCTTAGGCCGGTCTCGAACGCCGGGGGCTCGAAATAAGCCGCGATGCGGTCGTACTCGGCTTGCGGGAAGTCGGTGCCGAGCGTCAGGATGTGTTCGAATTCGGCTTCGACCTGGCGGGTGAATTCCTCTTCGCCCAGCTCGTGGACGAGGATCTTCATCCGCTGCTTGTGGATGTTGTCGCGCCGGGCGTGGCGGTTCCATACGCGCAGCACCGCCTGGAGATAGCTGAAGATCTGGTGCTGCGGCAGGAAGTCGCGCGCCTTGTAGGCGATGAACGGCGTGCGGCCCATGCCGCCCCCCGGGTAGACCTCGAAGCCGATCTCGCCAGCGTCGTTCTTAACCAGGCGCAGGCCGAAATCGTGCCAGCGCATCGCCGCGCGATCTTCCTCGGCGGCGATGACGCAGATCTTGAACTTGCGCGGCAGGTAGCTGAATTCGGGATGGAACGTGGTCATCTGCCGCAGCATCTCGGCCCACGGACGCGGGTCCATGATCTCGTCGGCGGCCGCGCCGGCGTAGTGGTCGGCGGAAACGTTGCGGATGCTTTCGCCGCTCGTCTGGATGCAGTGCATTTCGACTTCGGCCAGCTCGGCGAGGATGTCGGGCGCCTGCTCCAGCTTGATCCAGTGGTACTGGATGTTCTGCCGCGTGGTGAAGTGGCCGTAGCCGCGGTCGTAGGTCCGCGCGATATGCGCCAGCTTGCGCAGCTGGCGGCCGTCGAGCGTGCCATAGGGGATCGCCACGCGCAGCATGTAGGCGTGCAACTGCAGATAGAGGCCGTTCTTGAGCCGCAGCGGCTTGAACTGGTCGTCGGTCATCTGCCCGGCGATGCGGCGGCGGGTCTGGTCGCGGAAGTCGGCGACGCGGGCATCGACCATCGCTTGGTCGTATTGATCGTACTTGTACATCAGATCACCCAGCTTCCGGCGTCAGGATCGGCCGGCTTGAGAGTAAGGTCGGGGCGCACGGTGGGGCCGAGCGCGCGGATGCGGTCCTTGATGTGTGCCGGGCGGACGGCGCCGTCGGCCGCGCGCTCGGCATCGATCACGTAGCCGCCGTTGACGCGGCAGGCCGCGTCCTCGACCGCGAGGATTTGCTCGCCGTGGTCGCCGACATCGGCGGCGTCCTCAACATGGAGGGACCAGTCCTGGCCGGTCCACCAGATGACGGCGCCGGTCTTGAGATCGTTGCCGGTAATGATCTTCACTGTGCGAACTCCGAAACGAATTGGCCGACCGCCGCATCCTCGCGCGCGGTGACTTCGCCGATGATGATAAGGGCGGGGCTCTTGACCCGCTCGCGCTCGACAAGCTCGGGCAGGCCGGCGAGCGGGGCGCGCAGCACGCGCATCTCGGCCCGGCAGGCGTTCTCGATCACCGCGATGGGCATCTCGGGCGACAGGCCGTCGGCCATCAGCTTCTCGGCGATCATCGGCGCGGTCTTGACGCCCATGTAGATCACCAGCGTGCGGCCCTTGCCGGCGAGGCCAGCCCAGTTCTGTTCGGCGAGGCCTTTGCACTGACCGGCGACGAAGCTGACCACGCTGGCCGCGTCACGATGGGTGAGAGGTATCTGCGCCGCCGCCGCCGCGCCGAGCGCCGAGGTGACCCCGGGAACGACTTCAACCGGCACGCCCGCGGCGCGGCAGGCCTCGGCTTCCTCGCCGCCGCGGCCGAATACGAACGGATCGCCGCCCTTGAGGCGCACCACGTCGCGTCCGGCGAGCGCTTCGCGCACCAGCAGCGCGTTGATTTCTTCCTGCGGCAGGGTGTGCCGCGCGCGGCTCTTGGCGACCGAGACGAACTTCGCCTTAGGCCCCGCCAGCGACAGCACCGCCGGCTCGACAAGCCCGTCGTGCACGATCAGCGCGGCGCGAGCGATCAGCCGCGCGGCGCGCAGCGTCAGCAGGTCCGGATCGCCCGGACCCGCGCCGACGAGATAGACTGTGCCTAGCGTAGTCATGGCGCGGCAGATGGGCGCTGCGCCGCGGCCTCGCCAGCGAGAATGCCTAACCGGGGGGCTAGGTCAGCTTTAGGGTGTATACCCCTATACCCCTTAGGTCAGACCCAAGGGGTATCGGGGTCCACACCCTAGGGCTGGGCCTTGCCTGCGCTGCGCCGGCCGATCGCCGTCGCAAGCTGCTGGAATTGCGCGCTGTCGCGCAAGTAGAGGTCGAGCTGCGGGAACGGCAGTTCGATGCCGTGCTCCTTGAACTGGTGCCATACGCGCTTGAGCACCTCGGAGCGGACGCCGCTTACGCCGTCTTCCGGGTCGGTGATCCAGAAGCGGATTTCGAACTCCACCGCGTTGGCGCCGAAGTTCATCAGCAGGACCTTGGGCTCGGGTATGGTCAGGATCCGCGGCGCTTCCTGGGCGGCCTTGAGCATCAGCCGCTCGGCCAGATCGAGGTCGGAACCGTAAGCGACTCCGATCGGAACTTTGACCCGCACTTCGCGTGAGCTGTACGACCAGTTCACGACCTGATTGACCATCAGGTTCTCGTTGGGGATCAGGTATTCCTTGCGGTCGCGCGTCACCACCGAGATCGCGCGGATGCCGATCTTGCGGATCTGGCCGAAGCTTTCACGGCCGGTCGGGTCGTTGACCGCGATCACGTCGCCCGGCTTGATCGAACGGTCCATCAGCAGGATGATGCCGGCCAGCATGTTGCCGAAGGTCTTTTGCAGGCCGAAGCCGACCGCCAGGCCGAAAGCGCCGGAAAACACCGTCAGCGCCGTCAGGTCGATGCCGAGGATGTCGATGCCGACGAGGATGGCGATGGCCCAGATGGCGATGCCGATCAGCTTGTCGGCGAGCAGCTTCTGGGTGCTGTCGAGCCGGGTTACCTTGCCGAGCAGCAGGCGGGCGACGCGGGTCATCAGCTTGGCCGAGACGTACACGCCGATCACCACGACGACCACGAGCAGCGCGGTCCATACCGACACCCGGTGATTGGCGATATCGAAGCCCCAGCTGTCGAGCGCGTCCATCACCTGGCGGAATTCGCCGCGGGCGAGGTGATCGGCCATCGCGACAGGGCTGCTCATGCCATCGCCTCGAGCCCGCGCTGCAGGTCGGCGATCAGGTCGGGCGGGTCTTCCAGGCCGATGGATAGGCGCACGCCGAAGCGGTCGGCGGGGTCCCACCCGGCCGGCGGCCAACTCGTCGCGCTGCGGGCGCGGGCGGGATCGAACGGGATCACCAGGCTTTCGAAACCGCCCCAGCTGTAGCCGATGCCGAACAGGCGAAGCGCATCGATGAAGCGCGCCCGGGCGGCTTCGTCGCGGCCCTTGAACACGAAACTGAACAACCCGCACCCGCCGGTGAAATCGCGCGACCATAGCGCGTGGTCGCCCGAACCGGGCAAAGGGGGACAAAGAACATGTGCGATTTCAGTGCATTGAGCGAGGAACTTGGCAATCTCAATAGAACTCGAGGTTTCCCGTTCGAGGCGCACCGCGAGCGTCCTGAGGCCCCGCAACGCGAGGGCCGCGTCGTCGGGCGAGACCACGGTGCCAAGCGCCTGAGCCTTGGCGCGCAGCTTTCCGTAGAGCGCCTCGTCCGCGCTGGCCGAGCCCATCATCAGGTCGGAATGGCCGCCGACATGTTTAGTCAGGCTCATGATCGAAATGTCGCAGCCGCGCTCGAGCGCCGGGAAGCCGAGCGGGCCGGCCCAGGTGTTGTCGATCAGGCTCACCGCGCCTTTGTCCCGGGCGATGCGAGCGAGCGCCGGAACGTCGCACACTTCCATCGTCAGGCTGCCGGGGCTTTCCAGCAGCACCGCCGCGGTGCGCTGGTCGAACTGCGTCGCGAAGCCCTCGACGTCGAGCGGGTCGAAGAACCGCGTCTCGATCCCCAGCGGCGCGAGCAGGGTGTGCGCTATGACCCGGCTCGGCTCGTAGGCGTTGTCGGTCATCAGCAGGGTATCGCCCTGCTTCAGGACGGCCAGCAGCGATCCGGCGATGGCCGCGACACCGCTGGGGTACAGCACCGTGCCGGCCGCGCCGGGCTCGAGCGCGGTCAGGGCGTCGGCCAGCGCCCACTGGGTCGGCGCGCCGCGCCGTCCGTAATAGAACTGCCCGTCTTCGTTCGGGCGTCCTTTTGCGAGGTCCTCGCTGTCGGCATAAAGATGCGTGCTCGCCCGCCACACCGGCGGATTGACCACCGCGCCGGTCCATTCCTCGCGCCGCCCCGCCTCGACCACGCGAGTGGCGGGGCGCAAAGGCTCGGCGTCGTCGCTCAAGCGGCCGGCCCCAGTTCCTTCGGCGTCGCCGGGTCCGCGCCCCATTCGCTCCAGCTGCCGTCGTAAAGCGCGACATCGTCCTTGCCGAGCAAGTGTAGCGCGAACAGCAGCACCGCCGCGGTCACGCCACCGCCGCAAGTGGTGACCACCGGCTTGGCGAGATCGATGCCCGCCTCGGCGAACGCCCGTTCGAGGTTGGCCGGGCGCAAGTACGTGCCGTCATGCTGGAACAGCAGGTTGTAGGGCAAGTTGCCGGAGCCGGGGATGTGGCCGCTGGCGATGTTCGGGCGGAAATCCGCCTCCTCGCCCGAGAAGCGCGCGCGGCCACGCGCGTCCACCACTTGCTCCGCGCGCGAGCCGAGGTTGGCGAGCATCTCCGCCTTGAAGCGCACGGTGCCGGCGCCGGGCGCGGAGGCGAAGTCCCCCGCCGCGAGCGTCGGTCCGCCGCCTTCGAGGGGCCGGCTTTCCGCGCGCCATTTGCCGAGGCCGCCGTCGAGGATCGCCACTTCGCGCACGCCGTTCATCCGGGCGATGAACCAGGCACGCGCGGCCGTCTTCACCGCGCTGTCGTCATAAATAACCAGCCGCTCGCCCGCGTTCACCCCGAGCGCGCGCATCCGCTCGGCGAACTGCTCGCCGGTCGGCACCGCCGAGGGGACGGGGCTGTCGGGGTCCGTCAAGGTCGACAACTCGAGGAAGCGGGCGCCGGGGATATGCGCGGCGGCGAACTCGGCGCGCGCATCGCGCTTGGCGTCAGGCAAGTGTGACGAGGCGTCGAGCACGACCAGCCCGGCCTCGCCGAGGTGCCGGGCCAGCCAGTCGGTGGAAACGAGGCTATCCATAGCCTCGGGACTACCGCCTAAAACGCCCTTCCGGCAAGCCCGTGGTATACGCGCGGGCCGAGGTCCAGCCGGACCGGCTGGATCGAGCCGTTGCCGCTGGGCGACGGCTCTCCGGTCACCAGGGTGAAGCAACGCGCCTCCTGTCCCTCCGCGGCTATGCGAAAGCGCGCGAGGGGCACGAGCAGTTGCGCGCGGCCCTGGCTGATCGGCCGGACCTCGCTCAGGGGCAAGCGCAGTTCCCCCGCGACCTCCCCGCTTTCGCCCGGCAGCAGCCCGGCGAGGAAATGGTGGGGCGACAGCTCGGTCTCGGGTCCGGCGAGTTGCGCCTCGCGCGGGAGCGAGGCGTGCGCGCCGATCATGTCGGCGGCGACCGAGATTTCCCGCAACGGCTCGGCGCCGGCATTCTTCAAGGTCAGACGATAGCCGAGGGTCGCATTCATCAGGGTGAGCGACAGCTTGCGCAATTCGATGGCGATGTGCAGCGGATGGGCCTCGTCCGCCGGAGGCTCGGGCGGTTGCACTGGTGCCGGCGCCGGATCGGGCGCGGGAGCCGGAGCCGGATTAGGCGCCGGCGCCGGCGCCGGCGGCACGCGCGGCCGCTCGATCTCAGCCACGACGACCGGCCCCAAAGGCCCGATCCTGCGGCGCAGCCACCACAGGCCGGCACTGGCCCCCGCGGCAAGCGCGAAGACCAGCGCGATCCACGGCCACCACGAGCCGCGCGGGGCTTCCGGCGTTGGCGTGACCGGCCCGGCAATGGCCGGCTCGGGCGCGGCCGACGGAGCAGCGATGGGGGCGGGCGTTGCCGACGCCGGCGCGAGCGGCGGCGCGGCGCTCGCGGTCGGGGAGGGAGTCGGCGCCGGCGCATTTCCCGCCCCACGTGGGCTTACCCTCGGCTGGGCGGTCGCCGTTGGCGAAGGGACGCGGGGCGTCGGCGTCGCCGCGGGAATCGATAGCGTCGGAGCGGGGGTGACGGCGGTCGGCACCGGGGTCGGCGCGGGCGCGGGCGTCGGCGACACTCGCGGCACGGGTGTGTCCGGCAACGGCCCGACCACGCGCGGCGTGGGCGTGGGCGTCGGGCCGGGCGGGAGGCGGAAGTCGGAGACTTGCGCCGCCACGGGCGCCGAGAGCATCGCGGCCGTGCCGGCGAGAAGAAAGGCGGGGCGTCTCATGGTGTTTCGCGGCCCTTCGCGGGCGCCGGGTGAATAGCCGCTGAAACCGCCGCGTCAACGCGGGTCAGGGTCAAAACCAAGGCTTGTGCCCGAGCCCGCCACGCGCCATCACCCGCGCCGATGACCGACCCGGACACTCCCGGCACGCCCTTGCATCTCGGCCGCACGAGCGCGCTGCCCGCCTCGCCCGAGGCGGCGGTGCTCGATTACGTGCCCAATCCGCGGCCGGGCGCGCTTTATCTCGTGCGCTTCGCCGCGCCGGAGTTCACCTCGCTGTGCCCGGTGACCGGGCAGCCGGATTTCGCCCACCTGGTGATCGACTATGCGCCGGCGGACACGATCGTCGAAAGCAAGAGCCTCAAGCTGTTCCTCGCCTCGTTCCGCAACCATTGCGGCTTTCACGAGAACGTGACCGTCGGCATCGGCCAGCGCCTCGCCGCCGAAATGAAGCCGCGCTGGCTGAGGATCGGCGGCTACTGGTATCCGCGCGGCGGCATCCCGATCGACGTGTTCTGGCAGACCGGCGCCCCGCCCGAAGGCCTGTGGCTGCCCGATCAGGGCGTTGCGCCTTACCGAGGCCGTGGCTAGGGGCGCGCCATGAAAATAGTCATGATCGGCACCGGCTACGTCGGCCTGGTTTCGGGCGCCTGTTTCGCCGACTTCGGGCATGACGTCGCCTGCGTCGACAAGGATGCGGGCAAAGTCGAGGCGCTGCTGGCGGGCCGGATCCCGATCTTCGAGCCGGGCCTCGACGAGCTGGTGGCGAACAACGTCGCCGCCGGGCGCCTGAGCTTCACGCTCGACATCGCCAGCGCGGTGCCGGCGGCGGACGCGGTCTTCATCGCGGTGGGCACGCCCTCGCGCCGCGGCGACGGGCACGCCGACTTGTCCTACGTTTACGCCGCGGCCAAGGAAATGGCGCCGCACTTGCAGCCGGGTGCGGTGGTGGTGACCAAGTCGACCGTGCCGGTCGGCACCGGCGACGAAGTCGAGCGGATCATCCGCGAAGCGCGGCCCGAGCTCGCGTTCTCGGTCGCTTCTAACCCCGAGTTCCTGCGCGAGGGGGCGGCGATCGAGGACTTCAAGCGCCCCGACCGCATCGTCGTCGGGATCGACGACGAGCATGCGCGCAGCGTGCTGCAGGAAGTCTACCGCCCGCTGGTGCGCAACGAGAGCCCCCTGCTGGTCATGGCCCGGCGCGCCGCCGAACTGACGAAGTATGCGGCCAACGCATTCCTCGCGACCAAGATCAGCTTCATCAACGAGATCGCCGACCTGTGTGAGAAAGTCGGCGCCGACGTGCAGGACGTCGCCCGGGGCATCGGCATGGACAGCCGGATCGGCCCGCGCTTCCTGATGGCCGGGCCCGGTTACGGCGGCTCGTGCTTTCCGAAGGACACGCTGGCGCTGCTCAAGACCAGCCACGATTACGAGGCTCCGCTGAGGATCGTCGAGGCGGTGACCCTGGCGAATGACAGCCGCAAGCGCTCGATGGGCCGCAAGGTCGTCCAGGCGCTCGGCGGCGCTACGCACGGAAAGAGCGCGGCCATCCTCGGCCTGACGTTCAAGGCTGACACCGACGACATGCGCGATTCGCCGGCGCTGGCAATCGTCCAGGCGCTGCAGGATGCCGGGATGAAGGTCCGCGCCTACGATCCCGAAGGCATGGAGCAGGCCGCGAGGCTGCTCGACGACATAACTTATTGTAGCGACGCCTACGAAGCGATGGAGGGCGCCAGCGCCGCCGTCATCGTCACCGAGTGGGACGCGTTCCGCGCGCTCGACTTCGCCCGCATGGGCGAGCTCCTCGTCGACAGGATCCTGATCGACTTGCGCAATCTCTACGATCGCGCCGACGTCGAACGGCACGGATTCCGCTACGTCGCCGTCGGACGGTAGAATCGCCGTTTTGGCGGATTTTAACCACCTTCATTTCACTCGTTCCGTGATCTGGGCCCCTCCCTTTCGATAGGTTTCGGTAACTTCCGTAAGGTGCCGTACCTAGGTCAAAGGGCTTAGGTTTTAATAGCTTGGCCCATAGCCGACCCCAACGACTTTGATCTCTTGGGGCGATCATGACGAATAATGACTTGGCCATGCCGGGGCGCAAGCTCTCGGTCCTGGCGATCGGTGCACATCCTGACGATATCGAGCTGGGCTGCGGCGGCAGCCTGGCCAAGCTGGCGCAGGCAGGCGCGTCGATCGAAGCCGTAGTCTTCTCGAAAGGCCGCCGCGGGGTGCTGTCCGACAGCGACCGCGCCGCGGAAACCGAAACCGCGCTGCGCAGCCTCGGCGTTGGCAAGCTGGCGATTTACGATTTCGAGGACACGCAGCTTTGGCGCTGCGTGACCGACCTGATCGCCGTGCTCGACCGCCACATCGCCGAATGCGCACCCGACCGGGTGTACACGATGTTCCAGCACGACCGGCACCAGGACCACCGGGCGGTTTATGAGGCTTCGGCGATAGCCTGCCGGCGCGTACCGCAGTTGCTCGGCTACGAAACGCCGAGCTCCTATCCCAACTTCCTGCCGACGGTGTTCGAGACGATCGACGATCATCTCGAAACCAAGATTGGCGCCCTGCGCCGCCACGAAAGCCAGGGCGACCGGCTGTACATGCAGGAAGAGAAGATCCGCAGCGCGGCGCACTTCCGCGGCGTCCAGGTCGACCTCGGCCCGAGCGAGGGCTTCATTCCCTACAAGATGGTGCTCTGAACGATGAAGACGATCCTGTTTCTCGTCACGGCGCTGACCGTGCTGCTGTGGATGCTGGCGCGCGGGCGCGGGAGGCCGGTGCGGCACTACCGTTCGGTGGATGCGATCATTCCCGCCTACAACGAGGAGATCTGCATCGTGGGATCGGTGCGCAATCTGCTCGAAAACCCGTACATCAACAATGTAATTGCGGTGAACGACGGTTCGACCGACCGGACCCGCACGATCCTCGATTTGCTCGCGGTCGTCCATCCGCGGCTGATCGTGATCCACCAGGCCAACACCGGCAAGGGCGGGGCGCTGATGGCCGGCGTCAGGCGCTCGGACGCGCCCTATGTCTTCCTGACCGATGCCGATACCCTGCTGCCCGCGGACGACGGGCTCGGCTACATGATCGCCGAGATGAAGCGCGGGGCCCACGCGGTCGGCGGCATCCCGTGTTCCAACCTTACCGGGGCCGGCCTTCTGCCGCACATCCGCGCGTCGGTGAAGATGCCGATGATCGTGATCAAGCGGACCTTCCAGCAGATGCTTGGCGGCTCGCCGTTCATCATCTCCGGCGCCTGCGGGCTGTTCCGCCGCTCGGTCCTGCAAGCGGTGCCGTTCTCCGACCGCACGAAAGTCGAGGACCTGGATCTCACGTGGTCGCTGGTGGCGCGCGGCTACAAGGTCCGCCTGACCAGCCGCTGCCGGGTCTATTCGCAGGAATGCAATTCGCTGAAGTCGGAATGGCTGCGCTGGCGGCGCTGGATCGTCGGTTACGCGGTGTGCATGCGGCTGCACAAGGAACTGCTGCTGACCCGCTTCGGGGTCTTCAGTATCCTGCCGATGTTCCTCGTCGTGGTCATCGGCGTGGTCGGTTACGGCGTGGCGATCGCCGCGGTGGCCGCGGCCGGCCATGCCCACGCGATCCCGGGCATGTTCCTTCCCATGATCTGGATCGCCATCGTCAGCCTTATCGGGCTGATCAGCGCGATCCACCACCGCCGCTGGCAGCTCGTGCCCTTGGCGCCCGCGGCGGTGGTCTACCTGGTCATGTCCTACGCGATCTGGATCGTCCACGGCGCGCGCGGCCTCGTGACCGGGCGCGAGCCGCGGCGCGACAAACCGAAGAGGTACAACCATGTGGTGGCGTGATATCGACGCGCTGGGCGAAAAGGCCGCGGCGGCGGCGGCAGCCCTCCCGCGCCTGCGGGCGGCTTCGGCCATCGTCGAGCCGGGCGCGGTCCTCGACGAGAGCGACGGGCCGGTCGCGATCGGCGAAGGCAGCAAGATTTGTGCCGGCGCGATCGTGCGCGGCCCGGTCGTCATCGGCGACGATGCGATGATCGGCAACTACGCGATCGTGCGCGGCCCGGCGGTGATCGGCAACGGCGTACGCGTCGGCTTCGCAAGCGAAATCAAGCAGGCGCAGATCGCCGACGGCGTCGCCATCGGCCCGCAATGCTTCGTCGCCGATACCCGCATCGACGAGGGCGCTTACCTCGGCGCGCAAGTGCGCACCTCGAACCAGCGGCTCGACCGGCAGCCTGTCTCGGTGCGCCACGGCGGCCGCGAATATCCCGGCGTGCGCGACAAGCTCGGCTGCTGGATCGGGGCCCGCGCCTCGCTCGGCATCCAGGTGATCGTGCTGCCCGGCCGCGTGATCGAGGCCGAGTCCGTGTTCGAACCGCGCATCACCATCAACCGCAATTATCCGAGCGGGCATTACCGGCTGCAGCAGGCGGTGGAGCTCGTTCCCCAACCGGAGTTAGTATCATGATCAAGCGTTTCGCCTTCTGCGCGACGGTCCTCGCCGGCGCGCTCCAGGCCGCGCCGGCGCTGGCCCAATCGGCGCAAACCCTCACCGCGACGACCGAAAGCGACGAATATTCCGACGGGCTCGGCTCGGTGCGGTCGCTCAAGCTGGAATACAAGCGGGTCGACGAAGGCACGACCGTGGTCTTCACCCCGGCGGTGGGCGAGCGGCGGGCGGCGGGGTTCTCGGCAACCGCCGTGGGCGGCGGCGCGGCGATCTACCACGACTGGTCGCCGGCCATCTCGACCCGGATGAGCGCCTTCTTCGCCGAGAACGAGCCGGTCTTCGCGAACCAGGACCTGGCGCTCGACCTCACCGCGAAAGTGGCCGCGAACACGACGGTGACCCTGGGCGGGCGCTATGCGCGCTACTACGGCGGGGTCGACGTGGTGTTCGCCTCGGCCGGGGTTCGCCAGTATTTCCGCTTCGGCTCGGTGTCCTATCGCCTCACCCGGGTCGACCCCGAGGGTCGCGATGCGTACTTCGCGCACTTGTTCAACCTGTCGGTCAAGGACGGGAAGGGCGATGGGCGCACGCAATTGTGGCTCAGCGCGGGCGAGGCCTCGTACTCCAGCGTCCATATGCCGGCCGGCTTCAGCGGCAAGGACTACGGCATCAACCTGCAGCGGGTCCAGCCGCTCGGCGGCAACGTCAACCTCGTGCCCTCGCTCGGTTATACCTCGTACGCCCGGCCTGGGGACCGGGTGAGCGCGGTGAACCTCGGCCTCGGGATCTCGATGGGCCTCGACTGACGGGCGAAAGGCTGGTGCCGGCTGCAGGGATCGAACCCGCGACCCCCTGATTACAAATCAGGTGCTCTACCAACTGAGCTAAGCCGGCCCCGGCGGTGCCTTTGCGGCAAGCGGCGCGCGAGGTCCAGTGCGATCAGAACACCGTCTTCGGCGCTGCCTCGCCCATCATCGCCTGGCGCACCAGGGGCACCGGCGGGCCGCCGTAGTTTAGGAAAGTGTCGTGGAAAGCCTTCCACGCCTGGCGCCCGCCGCGGCTGGCGGTCCAGTCGTCGCGCAGCTTCATGATCATCAGCTTGTTGAGCGTGTAATTGAGATACTGTGGATCGTACGTGCCGCGCGCAGCCTGCTGCTCGGCGCTGCCTTCGTCCTTGTAGCACTGGTCGATGAACAGCTGCTTCGATTGCTCCTGCGTCATCCCCTGCGTGTGCAGCCCGATCGCCGAGATGAAGCGGCAATCGCGCTCCAGCGCTTCGGCGAGCTGGCCGATGTGGACTTCGGGATCGCCGTTGCCGAGACCGGCGTCCCACATCATCTGCTCGGCGTAGTGCGCCCAGCCTTCGGCGTAGCCGTAACCGACGAACAGCCGCGCGATCAGCGACGGCGAGCGGTTGGAATGGAGGAACTGCAGGAAGTGGCCCGGCATCACCTCGTGCGTGGTGATGAACAGCAGGCTGTCCTTGCCCGGGAGATAATCGTGCTGCTTCTGCGCCGACCACGCGGGATCGGGCGGCGAGATGTAGTAGATCGACGGGATGCCGTGCTCGAGCGGCCCTGGCGGGTCGATATACGCGGTGTTCTGGCGGTTGTACGGCGGCGCCTCGCGCACCAGCGCATGCTCGCCGGCGGGGATGGTGGCGAGGTCGTGCGACTGCACGAAGGCGGTCAGCATCGGCACTTGCGCGGTGGCCGCCGCGACGATGTCCCCGGACGGCTTGTCGTCGAGCATTGTCTTGACGCAGGCCGGCACCGGCTGGCCGGGCGCGTATTTCGCGCACTCCGCCTGCATCATCGCCTGATTCTTCGCCAGGTCGTCCTTGGCGACTTTCATCAGCTGGTCGAGCGGGATGTCGACCGCCTCGGTCGTCTGCAGCATGCGGCTGAACTTGTCGGGGCCGAGCGCGAAGTCCTGCGTCGCGCCGGCCTGCTGCGTGCGCAGCCAGTCGGCCAGATCGCGCATCGCCTTCGAGGCTTTCTGCGACGAGTACTTGAGGTTCTGCTGCACTTCCGGCGCGGCGACGCCGGCGAAAGCCTGCAGCGCGTCCTTGGCGTAGTAGTCGGCGAACCCGTCGAACGCGGCGATGCCGTACTTCACGAAGCTGGCCGGCAGCGGCGCCTTGAGGTTGGCGCGGATCTGCTGGGCGCGGCTCGGCACCTGGTTGAAGAACGCGGTAAGCGCCTTCATGCGCGTCGGCTGGTCGGCATACTCGCGGCTGACATAGACGTTCGGGTCCAGCGCGTCGGTGTAGAACGCCGGGTTATGGTGTGGCTGGTCGGCGTCCTCGAGGAAGAACAGCTCGCCTTGCAGGACATGGACGAGGTAATCGCGCTCGAACGCGTCGTCCTTGCTCAGGCCGTTGTAGCCGTTGGCATCGGCGATCGCCTTGCGCAGGAAATCGCCTTCGGCCTTGAGGCCGGCCGGGCTCCAGTCGGGCAAATGACCGTCGAAGCGGTGGTCGCCTTCGTAGATCGCGTCGTTCGGATTGAGCGCGAAGTACTTGTCGACGGTGCCTTGCGCGAAAGCCTTCCACTGGCCTTGCGCGGGCGGCGGCGTTTGCGCGGCCTGGCACGAGCCGAGCGCGAGGCAGGCGACGGCTGCCAGCAGCTTGTGATTCATTCGGTTCCCTCCCCGGACGGCGGTTGTCGTCCGGGGACACTGCGTCAAGCGCCCCGCAAGGTCCAGCGCTTACGAGCGGGCGACGGCCCGGGCCACCGCGAGGTCGAGCGCGAGGAAGCCGACAACGGTCGCCAGCGAGACGATCGCCATCGTCTTCTTGCCGCCCCGGGCCTTGCGCGTGGCGACGCCGGCCGCGCCGATATCGAGCACGTCGCCGGCGGCGCGGACCAGCAGGGGAATGCTGCTGTTCGGCTTGGCCAGCACCGCGGCACCGGCGGCGATCTCGCGCGCGCCGAAGCCGCGCACGACGTTCTTGCCTTGCGGCACCCCGTGCGCCGAAGCGATCTTGCGCGGCGCGAGCAGTTCCGCCGCGCCGAGCGCGAGAGAGAACCAGCCGAGCGGTTTTACGAGAGAAGTCAGGCGCATAGGAACGCTCCATGGAGAAGTGGGATGGCGTCCAGCGAACGGCGCTGAGCCGCGAACGGTTCCGGGCGCGGGCCAGAGCGTTCCGCGCGGCGGACGATCAGACGGCGCCGAAAGTCCAGCCTTCGGTCGCGGCGATCTCCGGCGTCATTCCCGGCGGGTGCCACAGCGCCTGACGGCCGGCCACGGCGCGCAGCCAGGCGGCGGTGAGCAGGGCGTCGGCGCTGTGATCGTCGAGCGGACCCGAGCCCGCGACAGCCGGCGAACCGAGCGCCGACAGCGCGTCGCTCAGTTCGGCATAGCTGTTCATCTTGCTGCGCCCCGGCGTGCGCCCACCGGCCATCGCGGCGATGGTGGTGTAGATCTCGAGCACGACCGAGCCGCGCTCGGGCAGCGGGTCGAACGGCCATACCGGCAGGCGACCTTCCAGCCGGTGCAGCACGCGCATACCGGTCAGGCTCGATTTGCCGACTTGCGCCGCGCCGACCAGGTTGAAGTTGGAATAGGGTTTGCAGCCCATTGCCGCCTGCGCCGCTTCAGTGACACGGAAACGCCCCTGGCGATGGGCGGCATCCGGCGTGTGGAACCGCGCGCCCTCGCGGCCGCCGTGGCGGCGGAAGTAACGGCTGACCTCGTGGTGATCGACGAAGCTGCTCGCGGCGAAGTGCGGATCGTCGCGGCACAGGCGGTCGACCAAGGCCCACAGCGCCTTCGCGTCGGGCGGGCTCTGGCCCCAGCCGGGAAAGAACGCCCCGCAGTCGTGAAACGGCAGCGACGCCCCGAGATCGAGCCCGACCAGCGTTCCGTCGGGCATTTCCTCCAGCAGCCAGCCCAGCACTTCTTCGCGCGACCAGCGCTGGCCGTCCCGGACGAGCCGGGGCGGGCCGCCCTCAGCGTCGCAGATCGCCAGCGCCAGGCCCTTGTGGCGTTCTCCCGCCGCGCCCGACCAGTCGATCGCGGCGAAGCGCGCGAAGCGGCTCACGCTTTGGTGCGCGGGCGCGGCGGCCGGTTTTTCTTCGCCGCCGCCAGCTTGTAAGCATGCTCGATGACATCGCGCACCCGCGCGGGATCGGAGCTGGCATAGCGCACCAGCACGGCGCCGCTTCCGGCGTAGTGCGGCGATTGCCAGAAGCTATCCGGGTCGGTTTCCATCAGCATCTCGGCGTAGCCCTCGTCGAGCGGAACCGCGAAGGAGGTCTTCGCTTCGTGCCCGGTGACGAGAAACCCGCGCCGGTTCTTGGCGATCATCACCATCGGCATGTTGTAGATCGTGCTGCGCACGGTGCCGGGGAGCGAGAGCGCGAAAGCCTCGGCCTTGGCCCAGCTGTCGAGCGCATCAGCCATCGCCGCGGTCCTTCCTGAGCTTGTTCCAGTACTCCAGCCGCTTGGCAATCTCGCGCTCGAAGCCGCGCTCGACGGGGTCGTAAAACGTTTGCGGCTGCATCTCTTCCGGCCAGTAATTGTCGCCGGAAAAGCCTTCGTCGGCGTCGTGATCGTAGGTGTAGCCTTTGCCGTAGCCGATCTGCTTCATCAGCTTGGTCGGCGCGTTGAGGATGTTGGCCGGCGGCATCAGGCTGCCGGTTTCCCTGGCGCTGCGCCACGCGGCCTTCTGCGCCTTGTAGGCGGCGTTCGATTTGGGCGCGGTGGCGAGGTAGAGGCAGGCTTGCGCGATCGCCAGCTCGCCTTCGGGCGATCCGAGGAAATCGTAGCAGTCCTTGGCGGCGATGCATTGCACCAGCGCCTGAGGGTCGGCGAGGCCGATATCCTCGACCGCGGCGCGGGTCAGCCGGCGCAGCAGGTAGAGCGGCTCCTCGCCCGCGGTCAGCATTCGCGCGAGGTAATAGAGAGCCGCCTGCGGGTCCGACCCGCGGATCGATTTGTGCAGCGCCGAGATGAGGTTGTAGTGGCCCTCGCGGTCCTTGTCATAGACCGCGACGCGGCGCTGGAGGAACTGGCCGAGCTCGCCCGGGCCGAGCGGCTCGGCGATCTTGGCGGAGTACAGCGTCTCCGCCTGGTTGAGCAGGAAGCGCCCGTCGCCGTCGGCGCTGGCGATCAGCGCGTCGCGCGCGGCGGCGGTGATCGGCAGAGGGCCTTCGAGGGCTTCCGCCCGCTCGAGCAGCTTTTCCAGCGCCGCGGCATCGAGGCGGTGGAGGATCAGCACTTGCGCCCGGCTGAGCAGCGCCGCGTTCAATTCGAAGCTCGGGTTCTCGGTCGTCGCGCCGACCAGCGTCACCGTGCCGCGCTCGACGAACGGCAGGAAGCCGTCCTGCTGGGCGCGGTTGAAGCGATGGATCTCGTCCACGAACAGCAAAGTCCGCTGCCCCGCCTCGCGCGCCTTCTCGGCCTCCGCGAAAGCCTTCTTGAGATCGGCCACTCCGCTGAACACCGCGCTGATGGCGACGAAGCGCATGCCGACCGCGTCGGCGAGCAGGCGGGCGATGCTCGTCTTGCCGGTGCCCGGCGGGCCCCACAGGATCATGCTGGAAAGCTTGCCTGCCGCGACCATCCGCCCGATTGCGCCTTCGGGGCCGGTCAGATGCTCCTGGCCGATGATCTCGTCGAGCGACTGCGGCCGCAGCCGGTCGGCCAGCGGCGCGTCCTCACGCGGCGCATCGGGTGCGGGGGCGGGCGGCGGGTCGTCGGCGAAGAGGTCGGCCATGCGAGCCCCAAGATAGGCATCGCTACCGCGCTTGCACAGCGCCGACGTTCAACCGGCGAGCCGAAGGGGGGCGGGGGCCGACGCCCCCGCTTTAGGCCACCCGGCGCAGTTCGGGCTCGTCGGGCCGGACGTAAGCGCCCGTGACCGGCTTGCGCACCGCCGCGGGATCGATCGCCGACGTCAGCTTTATCCCGAAGTCGTCCCCGCTGGTCCAGGCGACCGTGCCGCTCAGCCAGCCCAGGTTGGGCAACTGGATGCGCACCAGCGCGCCGGCGGGCGGAACCACCGGCCCGGTCACCTTGACGCCGCCGCGGGAGATATTGCGGACACGCACCCGGCATGTCTCGCTCCCTCGCAGGCAAAGGCTGGCCATCAGCAGCAGGTTCTGACGTTGGCGTTCGTCCATGGCACCCTCCGCATTATTGCATGGGTTTCCTTGTACTCGCACAGCGCATCCGCCGGTCTTGCGCGGGGGGTAGGTAGTTTACCGGAGGGTCGCGACCGAGCCGGCTCGTGGCCGACAGTGCTTATCCTCCTGGCTGGCTGTGCAAGCGATCGCATCGAGAGACCGGATCGCGCAGCTTCGCCCCTTGCATTTCGGAATTTCCAAGATATATCGCAGACCATCTTAGAAAGGACTTCGATATGCGACATGGATGTGAAGAACACGATATCCGCCGGGCGATGCGGATGGCCGCGCGGGCCGGGCGCCACTGGGGCGGGGGCTTCGGCGGCGGACCGTTCGGCCCGTTCGGACCCAGCGGTCCCTTCGGCCCCGGCGGCATGTTCGGCCCCGGGGGCATGTTCGGCGGCGGGCCTCGCGGTCCGGGCGGGCCCCGCGGCCCGCGCCACGGGCGCCGGCGCCTGTTCGACCGCGCCGAGCTGCGCCTGCTGCTGCTCAAGCTGATCGCCGAGCAGCCGCGCCATGGCTACGACCTGATCAAGGCGATGGAAGAGCGGTCCGGCGGGCATTATTCGCCGAGCCCGGGCGTCGTTTACCCGGCGCTGGCGATGCTCGCCGACGAGGGTCTCGTGGCCGAGCGCGCGACCGAGGACCAGCGCCGCCAGTTCGCCATCACCCCGGCCGGCGAAGCCGTCCTGGCGGAAGATGCCGCAGCGGCGGACGAGGCTTTCGCCCGCCTGACCGAACTGGGCGAGCACGCGGAACGCGGCCGCGAGCCGTCGATCGAGCGAGCCTCGGTCAACCTCTTCACCGCCGTCGCCCAGCGCCTGCGCGCCGGGGACGAGGGGGAGGACGGCCTGGCCCACCGCATCGCCGGGATCCTCGACGAAGCGGCGCAGAAGATCGAGCGGCTGTGATCAGCGGCGCGCGGCGATCAGCCGCAGATACGTGTCGGCGACGGTCTGGTTGATCGCGTCCCACGCATAAGCACGGCTGCGCTCTTCCCCGGCGCGGCCGTGCGCCGCGCGCAGCGCTGGGTCGGCGATGTACGCGGCGAGCGCATCGGCGAACCCGGCGATGTCGCTGGGGGGCACCAACGTCCCCGTCTGCCCATCGGCGACCAGGCTGGTGCTGCCGGTGGCACGAGCGGCGACGACCGGCACGCCGCAGGCCATAGCTTCCAGCGTGACGTTGCCGAAAGTCTCGGTCTCGGAAGGATTGAACAACACGTCCGCCGCCGCCACCGCGCGGCCGAGATCGGCGCCTTGCTGAAAGCCGACGAACGCCGCGCCGGGCAAGCGCTCCTCGAACCACCCGCGCGCCGGGCCTTCGCCGACGACGAGCACTTTATGCGCCACCGCGCGCCGGCGCAGCTCGGCGATCGTCGCGGCGAACGCGTCGAGGCCCTTTTCCATCACGAGCCGGCCGACGAAGCCGACGGCCACCTCGCCGTCGCCGATGCCTTGGGCGCGCCGCCAGGCGAGGTCGCGCCGTGCGGAGTTGAACAGCTCGCGGTCCACCCCCCGCTCCCACAGCGAGATGTCGCGGTTCATGCGCTGCTCTCGAAGCAGCTCGACCATCCCGGCGGAGGGAGCGACCAGCGCGTCGCACTGCCGGTAGAGCTTGCCGATGAACCGCTCCAGCGGGCCTTCCATGAACGCCATGTGGTAATAGCGCGCGTAAGTCTCGAACCGGGTATGCACTGAGGCGAGGACAGGGATGCCCTGCTTGCGCGCCCACCGCACCGCGCCGCGCGCGGCGAAATCGGGCGAGGAAATGTGCAGCACGTCGGGCCGAAACGCTTCGAGATCGCGCCTCACCCGCCGCGAGAAGCCGAGGGGCACGCGGTACTCGGCGCGTCCGGGAATCGCGATCGAGGGCAGGGGGATGAGTTCACCCTGCGGCGCGAAAGCCGGGTGGGCGCTGGTGGGCGAGTACGCGCGAACTTGTGCTCCGTGGCGGAGCAGGAATTCGACCAGCCGGTTGAGCGCCTTGTTCGCGCCGTCGACCGTCATGTTGTAGTTTCCGCTGAACAGCGCGATGCGCAGGCCGTCGATCGTCATCCGCCGGGGCCATAAGCCGCTTCGCCGCGCTTGGCGAGTGCGCGCGGCACGGCGGGAGCGCGGCGAGACGCTTGACACCGCGGCTATTTAGCGTATTCGCTAAATAGCTATGAGCACAGTGTTCGATGCCCTTTCCCATCCCATTCGCCGCGAAGTGCTCGAGCACCTCAAGGCCGGCGGGATGACGGCCGGAGAGCTGGCGGACAAGTTCGCGGTCTCCAAGCCGACGATGTCCGGCCATTTCGCCAAGCTGAAGGCCGCCGGGTTGATCCGCGGCGAGAGCCGCGCGGGGCACATCGTCTACACGCTCAACATGTCGACCCTGGAGGAAGCGGTGATGGGCTTCATGGGGCGAATGGGTTTCACGGCGGGCGAGCCCGACCCCGCCGCGGCTGATGGAGCACAAGCATGAAAGTGAAGCGTCTACTCCTGGCCTCGCTCGTCCTTGCGGCCGCGATGGCTGGCTTTGCGGCTTACACCGCGGGCCAGGTCCCGCCGGGCACGCAATTGCCGGTGCACTGGAACGGGGCCGGCGAGGTCGACGGCACGATGCCGGCGCTGCGGGCGTTGTTGTTTCCGGTCGTGGCGGTGCTCGCCTGCGCGGCCTTGTTTTCGGCGATTCCCCGGCTCGAGCCTTTGCAGGATCGCCTGGAAGGGTCGGCCGAAGTCCTGCGCACGACCTGGACCGGGTTGCTGTTCGTCATGGCGACGATCCAGCTCGCGGTGGCTACTCCGGCTCTCGGCCTGAACCTGCCGGTGGCGCTGCCCAACCTCGGCGTAGGGTTGTTCTTCATCGTCATCGGCAATGTCCTGCCGAAGAGCCGGCCGGGCTTCTTCGTCGGCATTCGCACCCCGTGGGCGATCCTCGACACCGACAACTGGATCGCGACTCACCGCCTGGGTGGGAAGCTGATGATGGTGGCGGGCGCGGCGATCGCGCTTTCGGCTGTGCTCTCGCTGCCGCGCGACGCGCGCATTTTCACGATGGGGGGTTCTATCGCGCTGATGGTCATCCCGCCGCTCGTCTACAGTTGGTGGCTGTGGCACCGGAAGGCGAAGAGCGCCTGAGGCGGCCGCACGACCAAGCGTCCGCCGCCTGCGACGGATGACCGCGGAACAAGGAACGCAAGCGGCCTCCCGCTCGCTCTTTCGGCAAATCCAACAAGGAGTTGCCGCATGTCCTGGCTCGACAAGATCGGTTCGACCCTCTTCCCGCTCGTTTCCGACGAAAAGCGCGCCGAGGCGCGCCGCGAAGCCGAGGAGCTCGCGCGCGAGCACCAGTGGCTGGCGCAGATCGTCGCGCATCACAAAGCGATCGAGCAGTGCTTTGCCGACGCCTTCGCCGCGACCGATCGCGACACCCGCCAGCATGCGATGAAGGAACTGGCGCGGCTCAACACCGGCCATTCGATCGCCGAGGAAGTGACGGTCTATCCTGCGCTCATCGAATATAACGGCGCGCTCGGCGGCAAAGTCCAGGCTGCGATCGCTTACGAAGAGCAGCAGATGGCAAAGATCGAGCAGGCGATGCTCGAGAAGCTCGACCCGATGAGCGCGGAATGGCGCGAGAAGCTCGAGCACATCCAGAGCGCCATCCAGCAGCACGTCTACGAAGAGGAAAGCAACCGCTTCGCCGACCTGGCCAAAGCCATCTCCCCGGCCGAATCCGCCCGCCTTTCGCGCCGCTATGCCGAAGAGTTCGAACGCTATTGCGGGGCCGACGCGCAAGACGAGCCGGCGATCCCGCTGCAGATGGCGGCGCAGGAAAGCGGCAGCCGGAGCCCCGGCACCTGACGGGCTCGACGAACCCGTCCCTCTCTCACAGCCTTAACGCAGCCCTTCCCGCCTCTCCGGGTCTGCGCTGATTGCGTACAACCCGTGTGACTCGTAAGCCACAGCCGCCCCGCCGCTCGCGTCCGGTTGTGGATACCACGATTGAGTCGGCTCCTGCCGGGGTTTATCAGAAATCAACCAAAACGGCTGGCGATCGGACTGTCGCGCCCGCTGCGCGGGGAGAGATGGAGACAGTGATGAGCAACGAGGTTGTCGGCCGCGCCCAGATCCTGCGCGGTCTCCTGGGCACCGCGGCAGGTCTGGCCCTCGCCGTACCGGTACAGGCTTGGGCGCAAAGCGCGCCCGAAGCGGATGCCAAGGCTGCCACGGTCCCGGAAGCCAGCGACACCCAGCCCGACAGCGGCAGCGGCAACGCGATCGTGGTCACCGCGACCAAGCGCGAGAAGACGCTGCAGGACGTCCCGGTCGCGGTAACCGTCACGACCGCCGACACCATCGAACGCGGCCAGATCCGCGATCTCAAGGACCTCCAGACGGTCGTGCCTTCGCTCGTCGTCGGCCAGCGCCAGAGCGCCGCGCAAACGAATTTCTTCATCCGCGGCTTCGGCAACGGCGCCAACAATGTCGGTATCGAACCGTCGGTCGGCGTGTTCGTGGACAACGTTTTCCGTTCGCGCACCGCGGCACAGATCATGGATCTTCCCGACGTGCAGCGGATCGAGGTCCTGCGCGGGCCGCAATCGACCCTGTTCGGCAAGAATGCTTCCGCCGGCGTCATCTCGATCACGACGCGGACGCCGTCGTTCGACTTCGCCGGTTCGGGTGAACTGACTTACGGCAATTACAATGCCATCGTTGGCAAGGCCTATGTCACAGGGCCTGTCAGCAAGGATCTCGCGGCGAGCTTTGCGGCGGGCTTCAATACGCGCGACGGGTTCTACAAGGATGCCGGCACCGGTCACCGCACGAATGAGCGCAATCGCTGGTTCGCCAGGGGGCAACTGTTCTACGACCCGGGCACCGACATCACCATCCGCCTGATCGGCGATTACAGCCACATCGACGAGAATTGCTGCGCGGTGGTCAACCTGCAGAGCAGCGCGGCGACCGCGGCGCTGCTGGCGATCGGCGGCAAGGTCAACGCGCCGGCCGACAAGTTCGACGACGTAGTCTACGGCAATGTCGATTCCCGAAACCGGATCAAGGATTACGGCGGGTCCGCCCAGATCGATTGGGACCTTCACGGCGCCAAGCTGACCTCCATTACGGCCTATCGCGGCAATCACGCCATCAACACGCAAGATCCCGACTTTACCAGCGCGGACCTCGTCAATCCCTTCGGGCAGGACACCCATGTAGGCACGTTCACGCAGGAGCTGCGCCTGACGACGCGGCTCGCCGATCGGATCGACGTGCTCCTCGGCGGCTTCTTCATCAATGACGAGATTCACCAGACCGGGCAGGTGAAATACGGCACGCAGTTCCGCCCTTATGCCAACGTGCTGATCCAGGGTGCCACCGGCGGAGCGCTGAACGTGTCGACGCTCGAGGGTACGTTCGGCGCGCTCGAAGGCAATCCGGCCAAGTACATCGGCCGGTTCTTCGCCCAAGGGCAGGGGTTCGACGAGGATTACTCGCTGCACAGCCACGCGACATCGCTGTTTGGCCAGTTCGACATCGACGTCACGCGCGGGCTGACCCTGACGCTGGGCGGCAACTGGACCGACGACCGGAAACGGTTCTTTACCAATGTCGTCTCGACCGACGTGTTCTCCAACGTCAATTTCGACGCGCCGCAATACGCGCCGTTCCGCCAGCAGCTGCTGTACGGCGGCGCACTGGCGCAGACGATCGGCAACGCGCTTAGCCTGGGGCGTCCGGCGACCGCTGCGGAGATCGGCACATTCGCGGGGGCCAATCCCGGCGCCTACGCCGCAATCTCCGCCGGAGCGACCGCATACGCGAACGCCAACATGAACAATCCGGCGGCCAATCCGCTCGGCTCCCTGCGGGCGCTGCAATTCCTGCCGCCGTTCCAGAACGTTCCTAACCCGGTCGAGCCCGGCCGGACGCATGACAGCAAGTTCACTTACACGGCGCGTCTGGCGTACGATCTGAATGACCGCTTCAATATCTACGCGACTTACGCGACCGGCTTCAAGGCAAGCTCGGTCAACCTCTCGCGCGACAGCCGGCCGACGCTGGAAGACCGCCTGGAGCTGATCCGGCAAGGCCTGGCGGTCAACAACCTCACTTACGGCAGCCGCTTCGCCGGGCCGGAAAACGCCCGCGTGATCGAAGCCGGCCTCAAGGCCAACCTCGGGTGGGCTTCGGCCAATGTCGCGGTGTTCGACGAGGAGATCAAAGGTTTCCAGTCGAACATCTTCAACGGCGTCGGCTTCTTCCTCGCCAACGCCGGCAAGGAACGCGTGCGCGGCGCCGAGTTCGAAAGCGTGATCAAGCCCGTCCCCGACCTGATCCTCAATGTCGGGATGACTTATCTCAAGCCGAAGTACATCAGCTTCGTCGCTTCCTCCGTCGGTGACCTCAGCGGCACCACGCCCGCGGGGATCCCGAAGTGGAACGTGCTGCTGGGCGCCGAGTACGATTACAAAATCGGCAACGGCCGGATCGTCCCGCGCGTCTCGTACCTCTACCAATCCGACACGCAGCTGGTCGAAGGGCTGCCCGGCTTCCGCGACCTGGGCCAGGCGGTCACCGCCGCGCAACCGTTCAGGCGCGAACTCAACGACCTCACGGCGTCGCTCGGTTGGGAGATGGACAACGGCATCTCGCTCGAAGTCTGGGGCCGCAACCTGCTGAACGACCGCAACATCGAGACGATCTTCGATTCCGTCGCGCAGCCTCACGCCGTTTCGGGTTATCCCAACGACCCCCGCACTTATGGCGTGACCGGCCGCTTCAAGTGGTGATCTAGCCCAGCCGCTCCACCTGGCCGTCGCTGACGCGCCAGGTGGCCGCCTGGCTGAGGAGAGGCTCGAACGGGGCGAGCTCGGTTCCGGTGAGCCAGACTTGCCCTTTGCCGGACACGAGGCGCTCGAACAGCGCCTCACGCCGCAGCGGATCGAGGTGCGCTGCGACTTCGTCCAGCAGCAGCACCCCGGGGCGCCCCGCGGCGGCGAGACCGGCGTGGGCGAGGGTGATCGCGATCAGCATCGCTTTCTGTTCGCCCGTCGAGCAGCTCGCGGCAAGGACGCCTTTGCCGGCCATCGTGACTTCGAGGTCGTCCCGATGCGGGCCGGTGAGGGTGCGTTGCGCTGCCCGGTCGCGCGGGCGCTGGCGAGCGAGTTCCGCCGCCAGCGTCGCCGCATCGCGCGGACCCTCGGCGGCTAGCGCGAGCGCCGGGCGCGCGAACGGCCCCTCGGGCAGCGTGGCGAGTTCGCGCGACAGCCGCTCGACCAGAACGGCCCGGCCGGCGGCCAGCGCCGCGCCCGCTTCGGCGAGCTGAGTCTCGATCGAGGTGAGCCATTGCGGGTCCGGCTCGTCGTCGCCGGCGAGCAGCCTGTTGCGTTCGCGCAGGGCGGCCTCGTAGCGCGAGGCATGCCGCGCGTGCGACGGGTCGAGCGCCAGTGCGAGCCGGTCCATGTAACGCCGCCGTGCGCCGGCACTATCGCTGAAAAGACCGTCCATCGCCGGAGTCAGCCAGCCCACCGCGAGCCACTCGCCAAGGCCGACCGCGCTCGTCTGCGCGCCGTTCACCTGGACGACGCGGCGGGCAGGGCGATCGGGCTGGGTGCCCGTGCCGAGCGTCACGGGCTCGCCGCCGTCCCCTCGGTCGAGCGCCGCGCTGATCGCGAAAGCGCCCGGGCCCTCGCTCGCCGCGACTTCGTCCAGCGCCGCGCGCCGCAAGCCGCGCCCGGGCGCGAACAAGGACAGCGCTTCGAGGATGTTGGTCTTGCCGGCTCCGTTCTCGCCGACGAGCAGGTTGACGTGCCGTGTTCCCTCCAGGCGGCTCGCAGCATGGTTGCGAAAGTGGCTGAGAGTGATCCGATCGAGCGCCATGGGTCGTGGGGGATTAAGGCAGGCGCAATTTCGGCGCCACGCAAAAGCGGCCTCGCCGATATGTGGTGAAAAATCCCAACTTCGCGCATCGCCTTCCGCCGTCGATCCGTGCTCATTGGCGGAAAACGGCAGAAATCCGCCGTTTTTCGAAATTGGCACGGTCCCTGCAAACTCATGTTCATCCGGCGGAAGGGCCGCCGGGCAAGATTTGAAGGGGAAATGAAATGACTGCTACTTCGACTTTTTCGCAGCGGTTCCTGTCCGCGGTGGCCGCTTTCGGGATGACCAGCTTCATGCTCGTCAGCTACTTCTACGTTCCCGCCAGCCATGTCGTCCCGGGGATCGTCGCGTGAGCGCGCTGCGTAACGAAGATCGGGTCGGAACGCCGACGGCGTTCCGCCTCGACAAGACCAACGGCAAGGCCATGGGCGTTTGCGCCGGCTTGGCCAACTACTTCGGCGGCGATCCGATGGTCTGGCGCCTGGCCTTCGTGCTCGGCACGGTGTTCGGCTTCGGCAGCCTGGTGATCGTCTATCTCGCGATCGGCCTGCTGGCGGATTGATCCGTCAGCGGCCGGTCGCCCCGGCCCCGCCGCCGAGGCGGAACGGTGAGAAATTGGTATCGGTGTCGAACACGTCGACCCCCTCGCGCCGCTTGAGAAAGCCTACGATCGCGTAAGTCACCGGCGTCAGCACCGCTTCCCACAGCGTCTTGATGCCCCACTGGGTGAGCGCGACGGTGATCACCAGCTTGGTGGTCCAGCCTTCGGCGCCGAGGAATGCCAGCGGGTAGAACAGGGCGCTGTCGACCCCTTCGCCGAAGATCGTCGAGCCGATCGTGCGGGTCCAGAGCATCTTTCCCTGGGTCCAGATCTTCATTTTCGCCAGCACGTAGCTGTTGACGAACTCGCCCGCCCAGAAGGCGCATATCGAGGCGAAGACGATGCGCGGGACCTGGCCGAAAACCGCCTCGTAGGCGGCCTGGTTGCCCCAGTCGGCGGCGGGTGGCAGCGCCACCACGACCCATGACATGAACGCCATGAACAGCATCGCCACGAACCCGGCCCAGATGCAGCGGCGGGCGTTGGCGTAGCCGTAAACCTCGGTCAGCACGTCGCCGAGCACATAGCTCACCGGGAAGAACAGCACCCCCGCGCCGAACGGCCACGGGCCGATCCCCGGTAGGGTGACCACCGCGACTTTACCCGCGCCGATGACGTTGGAGAGCAGCAGGATGGTGACGAACGCCGCCATCATGAAATCGAAATAGCGGAAAGTGCGCGGCGCGCCCGTCTTCGAGATGTCCCCCGTCATGGCGCATTGACTAACGCGATTTGCCGCAACCGCAAAGCGCGCTAATGCGCCTGCCGACGCGCCCGTAGTTCAACTGGATAGAGCACGAGCCTTCTAAGCTTGGAGTTGCAGGTTCGAGTCCTGCCGGGCGCGCCATCCCCTCCAGTCATCCGCCGCGGCGCGAAAGGCCCCCGATGCGCTGATCGCGCGACCGCCAATGAACGCGATTTCATTTCTTGATCGCACGGCCGAATACTACGATTTCAGGTCTCGGTGCCGGTTTGGTAATTGCTGCCGCAATTCGGCGATCCCCCACTAAAGGCGTGGAGGATGATGAGCGCGCGTATTTGACACGCATCCAATAATAATCTCCTATGAACCGGATAGAATAGTGGGACGATGGGAGAGATCATGAAACGGCTGACGTTCTTCACTTCGTTGTGCCTGCTGGCCCCGGCAACGCTCGCCGCCCAGACTGCG
>Ga0207652_10000968_pt1 | contig 26813 bp, 22 predicted proteins | sample KBSC63BmetaG_FD_184334 | JGI IMG/M metagenome (GOLD analysis project Ga0207652, IMG submission 184334) | Corn rhizosphere microbial communities from Kellogg Biological Station, Michigan, USA - KBS C6-3B metaG (SPAdes) (version 2) | ecosystem: Host-associated > Plants > Roots > Rhizosphere ...
GCGCGGCGGATAGGGGGACGAGGGTGGCGCCCGCGGCTACGGTGAGTGCGCGTCGCAGGTTGCCCCAGGAGACTGGCCTCATGGCCTGTCGCATCATGCGTGCGAAGCTACGGCCTCAGGGCCCACCCGATCAATACGCTGCTTGACGGACCAGTCCGGCAATCGTAGCTTCGCATCCGTTCGGCAGTTCCCCGCTCTCTTCCGCTCCCACCGCCGCGTTTCTCTCATGAGTCCCGTTGCTCACCGTGCTGGCTGTCTACTGTAGCGTAGAGGCGCAGCTCACGCGCACACTGGCCGCGGTGCCGTCAGACTGCCAGGTGTCGAGCAGCCAGTCGTGGACGCAGTTCCAGCGTGACCTGCTGCGCGCGCCGTGTGCCGTGGTCGTCCTGCCATGGTTGACCGGCGAACCCTTTCGCCGGCTGCGCGACCTCAAGGAGCGCTGCCCGTCCCGTCCCATCGTGCTCGTGACGACGAAGGATGCGGACAACGCCCGCTGCCTGCGGGGCGTGCCGGTGGAGGAGATCGTATGGCTCGGGGAGGTCTCACGCGAGCTGTGGTCCGCGATTCGGCGCGCGACGTTCAGACCGTCGCTCACGGACCTGGCTGGCGAGATGGAAGCCGCGGCACACGTTCCGATCCGGTTGCGCGATGCGCTCAGCGTCGCGTGCCGCAGCGAGGTGCCCGTTCGCTCGGTTGGCGAGCTCGCGCACCTGGCGAATTGTCGGCGCGGTACGCTGTGGTATCAGTGGAAGCGGATCATGCGCGACGAGGACGATCCGCGACTGGAGGACTTTCTCGGCTGGCTGCTCGTGGTCCGCGCGATCGGACTCAAGGATCACTCGGCCGCATGGACTGACGTGGCAGACGGAATCGGAGTGCACGGCCGGACGCTTGGCCGGCTGGCGCGGCGGCTCACCGGGCGCACGCTCAAGGAGTTGTGGATGGCCGGAGAGACGCAGGCGCTGGAGCTGTTCCGCGAGCGAATGATGCTACCGGTAATATCGTGCGGCACAGGACATTCTGTCCGTGATTTGGACAAATTGCCGTTGCGCTCGACTACCCAAAATCAGAATATTTTATTGACGTCCTGACCAGTCTCCTGGGCAGGCCTCCGGCCCGAGCGCGCTTCCTGACTGCGCTCCCGCTGGCGACGTTGGTTACTTCTGCAGTCCAGTCGCCCGACTATCTCGACAGCGCGTTACCCCTTCGCGCATGTCGCGCATTGCTTTTTCTCGCCGTACTTCGCTGTTCCAGCAGGTCCTGCAACCGATTCGACACCGTTTCGATGCCCACCGCTACGGATGGGTCACGACCCTTATGCAAATGGTTGCCGCGCCTCGACTGTTTCTCCCAACCACCCGGTCCAACACGATTCCCCTGCTTCACCCATAGGACAGCGCAGCCAGGCGAATGGTTGCCCTGTCGTGCCTTCCACCCCCACGCGGAGAACTGAATGCCCGAATCTGTTCGAGAGCGTTTCCCCACCGGCCTCACGGCCAGCACCAGCGCCCGATGATGATACGATCGGCGCGGCCGTCGGGTTTCACCCTGCCTCTCCCGGGCCACCGGAAGAGTGCAAATCATTCGACACCGTACAGAGGATCAACCATGAGAAACCCACGTGCGGGGCGGCTTGTCGCACTGGCCGCTTCGTTCCTCGCATTTGCGCTCACGGCGCCATCGCTGGCGCAAGCGCAGGACGCGGTCATCAAGGGGACGGTCACCGGTCCCCAAGGGGAGCCGGTGGAAGGAGCGCAGATCTCCATTCAGACGATGCTGATTGGATCCGCCAGCAACGCGAAGGGGCAGTACTCCTTTTCGGTGAGCGCCAGCGATGTGAAGGGCCAGACAGTCAATGTCGTTGCGCGCCGCCTCGGCTTCGCCGCGGTCACCAAGCAGCTGGCCCTCTCGGCCGGCGAGCACACGGTGGACTTCGCCATGAAACAGGACGTCCGCCGCCTCGACGAAATCGTCGTGACGGGCGTCGCAGGCGCCACCGAGATGAAGAACACCACCATCTCCATCTCCAAGGTGAACGAGGACCAGATCAAGGAAGTCCCGGCCCAGGACATCGGCACGCTGCTTACCGGTAAGGTCGCCGGCGTTGAGGTGCTCTCGGAGACCGGGTTGCCCGGCGCGTCTGCCACGGTGCAGATCCGCGGTTCCACGGTGCTGCAGATCGGCAACAGCTCGCCGACCTACATCATCGACGGCGTCGTCTCGAAGAACGGCATCTCGACCATTGATCCATCGGACATCGTGAGCATGGAGGTGCTCAAGGGTGCGGCCTCAGCTACCACGTACGGTTCGCAGGGCGCAAATGGCGTTATCGCGGTGACGACGCGTCGCGGTCAGAATCTGGAAGATGGTAAAGTGCAGTTCACGGTTCGTTCTGAATTCGGGAAGACCGACATCGAGCATTATCCGCCGCTGAACCATTCCACCGTCTACGTCGTCGGGACGGACGGCAAGATCGACTACGGCAATGTCGATCCCGACAACTTCATGGACAATCCGTTCCCTACTCCGCAACAGGATCCCGATCACTATTGGCGAAACCAGCTCAAGACGTGGCTGCAGTCAAATTCTGTCACCAACAACTACATCACGTTGGGATACCGCAAGGGAAACACGAATTTCATGGGTTCGTTCTCGCGGCTCGCGGACCCGGGAATCATGCCGATCCTGAGCGGATTCAAGCGACAGAACTTCCGCTTCAACCTGGACCAGGGCATCACCGACAAGCTGGACGTCTCCGCGAGCATGATGTACGGTTCCACATCGAGCGACCAGGGACAGGTGGATGGCGCTGACGATTTCTTTGGTCTCCTGCAGGCACCGCCCGATCTTGACCTTGCGCATCCCAATGGTCCCGCGGATACGGTCCTGTATGACAACTTTCTGCCACCGGATATCGCGAACAACTCCCGCGGCAACCCACTATACGATCTGCTGCACACCAACAACAACAACCAGACCGAGCGCATATTCGGCGCGTTCACCGCGCGCTATCGCCCCACAACGTGGCTCGCGCTCGATGCCACGTATGGCACGGATCGGTATAACAATCTGGACAATACCTACCAGTTCAGTGGCTATCTGAACTCGGATGGCGTGTCACAGCCCGGGTCACTGACATACGGGACGGATCGTGACCGCGCGAACAACGCTGCGATCAACGGCACATTCTCGTACGGACTGCAGGCACTCAAGGCCACAACCAAGGTATCGTATCTGTACGACGATGAGCACGAAGACGTCGTGAACACCAATGGCAACCAGTTCAAGCTGCGACACATTCAGGCGTTGAACGCCATTGATCCCACCACCTTCACGGCAAATTCGGCCATCTTCAACACGCGGTCAGTTCAGTACCTGGTGAACCAGGGGCTGAATTACAACGACCGGTATCTGCTTCAGGGCACCTACGTGCACGACGCCTCTTCCCTGTTCGGAACGGCTGCGCGCAATAACGATTTCTACCAGGTGTCTGGTGCGTGGCGCGTGACGCAGGACTTCCACATTCCGGGATTTCAGGAGTTGAAGCTGCGCGCTGCCAACGGAACGGCTGGACTGCGCCCGGCCTTTGCTGACCAGTACGAGACATACGGCGTAGCCAACGGCCAGTTCAGCAAGAATACCCTCGGAAATGTGGATCTGCAGCCGGCCATTCAGCATGAAACGGAATTCGGGATAGATGCGAGCTTCCTGAACCGTTTCGACCTGGACGTCGTGCACTCGCAGCGCAGGACAAACAATGCGTTCCTGCAGGTTCCGCTGTCTGTCGCTTTGTCTGGAGGCTTTCAGTCCCAATGGCGGAACGCAGCAACGATCACCGGCAAGACATGGGAGATGGCGCTCACGACACGCGTAATCGAGAATCCCGGTTTCAGCTACAGCTTCTCCCTTACTGGCGAGCAGACGCGCCAGCACATTGATCGACTGGATGCCCCGCCTTTCCAGCAGAACGCTGGTGGACAGGGTCAGGGCATCTTTTACTACAAGCAGGGTGAGGACCTCGGCATTATCTACGGCACCAAGTGGATTACAGATTTTCGGCAGCTGCTGGATAACCCGGCCAACGCCGGTATGACCCTTGCCGACGCTCAGTCGCTCTACACGAAGAACGTGGAAGGCTACGTGGTCCTGAAGGCCGACAAGGGCACCGCGAACGAGCAACCTATCGCCTACGTGGATCCGAGCGGCAACAACAAGGTTGTCATTGGAAATGTGAACCCGGACTTCACGTTCGGATGGGCGAATACGATCAAGGTCAGAAGTTTCACGGTCTATGCGCTCGTGAGCGGAACGCAGGGTGGCCAGATTTACGACTTCACCAAGCAGTGGATGTTTCAGGACCGCCGGGCGGGCGCCGTTGATCAGTCCGGCCGCAAGCCGGAGGACAAGATCGCATACAAGTACTACGAGAACGTCCTCTACAACGTCCTCAATCCAAACAGCTACTTCGTGGAAGACGGCAGTTTCGTCAAGCTCCGCGAACTCTCGGTGAATTACCAGTTCTCCGATGCGCTGCTGCATCAGATCGGCCTCGGTAACTTTGTGCGAAGCCTCAAGCTCGCGGTCATTGGTCGTAATCTGAAGACCTGGACCAAGTACAGCGGATTCGATCCCGAGGCTGGCTCGGGTGGCGATGCGAACTTCCGCATCGACGGCTTCCGCTACCCGGCGTTCCGCACGATCTCGGGTCAGATCGAAATCGGCTTCTGACTATGCCAATCCGACACTGGAGCGAATCTCACATGCGATTGATTCAAGCGGGGACACTGCTCGCTGCTGCCGGGGCGATACTGACCTTGGCTGCCTGCTCGCAGGACCTCACCATTCCGAATACCAATGCACCGAGCACAAAAGTCGCGAATTCAACGCCGGACGACATCAAAGCGCTGGCCGCGACGTCAATCCAGACGTGGCATGACGCAAACAACGAGGTAAATCCGAGCTTGGCGCTTAGCGTGATGGCAGACGCGCTCACGGGGAGCTTCAATAACTTCGGTATGAACCTCAGCTCGTCAGAGCCACGACTGGCGTATCCCAATAACACGACGGGCGGTGACTACACCAGCATGGCGCAGGATCCCTGGTACAACAACTACACCGCGCTCGGCGAAGCGAATGATGCCATTCGCGCAATCGACGGCGGCATCTTCGGCGATGATACCGTCACGGCCCAGTCCTACAAGGCTCTTTCGATGCTGACGCAAGGGCTCGCCATGGGAAATATCGCGCTGATATTCGACCAGGGCTTTATCGTCGATGAGAGCACCCCGGTACCAGTCGATTACTCGACGCTTCCGCTGGTGAAATACCCGGTAGTTGCAGCAGCCGCTCTCGCCAAGCTCGATGCGGTCATCGCGGCGACTCAGGGGAAACACTGGTCATTGCCGACCGAAGTACTCCCACTCAGCACAGTGGACCTTACTGCTGAGAATCTGGGTCGGATTGCCAGTACGATGGCCGCACGCCTTGTGGCGTACACCCCACGCAACGGTACGGAGAATGCCGCTGCCGATTGGGCCAAGGTGCTCACCTACGCGGAGAACGGCATCAGTGCCGCAAACCCGGCCTTCGATTTTGCCATCATCGAGGATGGCGGAAATCTGTGGTGGGATGGCTACAAGGCCTATGGGAACTACGGTCCCTGGCTGCGGGTGAGCATGCGAGTGATGCACGAAATGAATCCCGCCCTTCCCAGCGAGTACACATCGTGCGCTTCGATAGACGAGGACGCCGCAGGATTCCATGATGCGCGATACGCCACAGACTTCACGTACAAGCCGCTCGGCAAGAAGATCCCCTTCTCGTGTGCGCGTGGGGCTTGGCACTTCAGCGATTGGGAGCACTCGCGCTATGGGCTCAACGCCGGCGGAGCTGGCGACGTCACCTGGTATAGCGGAACGTTCACGGGCGTTGCCCCGGTTGTGCTGGCCGCGGAGAACGATCTGTTGTGGGCCGAGGCACTCGTGCGAACGGGCGGCGATCTGAGTTTGGCAGCGACGCTCATCAATAACACGCGCGTCACACGTGGGCACCTGACGCCGGCAACCGCTGTTGATGGCGCGGCAGGGTTGCTCGCGGATATTCAGTACGAGCAAGATGTCGAACTTCTCACAACCGGCGGCGGGTTGCAATGGTATAACCGGCGGCGCATTGACGGCCTGCAGACGGGAACGCCACGGCATCTGCCGGTGCCCGCGAAGGAGCTGGAAATCGACAAGCTGCCGATCTACACCTTTGGCGGCGCGGCACCGAATCCGGTGTATCCTGATCAATAAGCACTAACCAGGTGGGTGACACACGGGACGGCCCTCCGGCAACGCAGTTGCCGGAGGGCCGTCGAACATCCAAAGTAAATATTCTGTTGAGCCGTTGATCTACTTGTTCTTGTAAGTGAGGTTCGCGCACGCCACGACTTCGGTGAGTCGTGCGGAGTGTCCACCGAAGATATCCAGATGGTACGTCCCGTCGGTCGGGAATTCGAATGGAATCTCCTCGGTTGCCTCGGCTCGCCCATTCGCGCCGACTTCCAACGGGTCAAAGGCGCTGATTGGCAGGACCGGAGTCTCCAGATTGCCACATCTGCCGGACGCAAGCGCCCAGGAAATGCTGTTGCCACCACCCGGTGCGCTGAGGCGGATGTGGACATACGTCCTGCTGATATCGCCGCCGGATTTAGTCAGCGAGACACTGCCCTCCACGAGTGCTGGCGGCGAGCTGGGTTCAGCAGCCCCCGTCCTCGCTTGCATCGGTCGAATGCCGCCTTCCCAGTGCGGTTCGGTCCGGGTAGCCAGCCGAGTTGCACGAGCATTCGATGTGCTGCTGGAGCAGCCGGCGAACAATACGATCAGGCTCGCCATCGCTGTCCCGAGTGTGATGTGACGCATGACGCCTCCAACCGCGCGTAGTGGACGAGGGTGCGACAATGCCAGGGTTCGGGGATAACCATCTACTGCAGGCTCGCGAGCGAGTTCTGAACGCTCCAACCAGACGGGGGAAAAGCAGCCTGAACCGATCCGGAATCAGGTGGTTGCACAAAATGCGTCAGGCTCGACAGGAAGTAAAGCCGAGGTTGCCGGGATTAATTCCTTACCGTACAGGCCACTGAGCATTTCATCAGCCATTGAGGGAAAAAGACGCAGTCTGCCGTCGCTCGTCTACGCACGGCTGGCCGCGACGTCGAATGTCTTCGCCGCTCCGGCAGACGCGTGGCGATCGTTTGCGCATCGAACTGACGGTTCTATATTGGTCCCGGTGACTCTCTCCGCACAGAACCCGCACGCGTGTCCCGATGAACGCTGCCGGATCGAGCCGCGCGCCACGCCATGAACGACCGGGCGCGACCGTACGTACTGGCGGAGACCACCTGGAAGGCGGTGAAGCAAACCCGCTTCCAGGCCGCAATTCTCCCCTGGGGCGCCACCGAAGCGCACAACTACCACCTGCCGTACGCCACCGACATGATCCATGCCCGCCACGTGGCCTGCGAGGCCGCGCGCATTGCATGGGATCGCGGTACGCGGGTGATTGTTCTTCCCGCCATGCCCTTTGGCGTGAACACGGGCCAGCTCGACATTCCGCTTACCATCAACATGAACCCGGCGACACAGGCGGCGGTGCTGAGCGACATCACCGCCTCACTCGCGGAGCAGGGCTTGACCAAGCTGGTGATCATCAACGGGCACGGGGGTAACGACTTCCGCCAGATGATCCGCGAACTGCAGCCCAGGTACCCGCGGGTTCTGCTGTGCAGCGTGAACTGGTACCAGGTGGTGGACGCCGAGCAGTTCTTTCTCCCTGGCGACCATGCCGGCGAGCTGGAGACGAGCGTCATGCTGCATCTCGCACCGGAGCTGGTTCTTCCCTTGTCCGAGGCCGGGCCCGGTACGGCGCGCCGCTTCAGGATACAGGGATTCCGTGAAAAGTGGGCGTGGACGCCGCGCGCTTGGACGCAGGTCACGGACGACACGGGCATTGGCGATCCGCACGGAGCAACAGCGGCGAAAGGCGCGGAATTCATCGACCTCGTCGTCGCCAGGATCGCGGAGTTTCTGGTGGAACTGGCCGCGGCGGACATCAGCCAGTTGTACGAGTGAGCTCACGGTCCGTGGACCGGGGATGCTCTTTCTGGTACAACGCCCGATCACTCGGCCCGTAGCGCGTTCGCTGGATCTGCCCCGGTGCCCATCACCAAGGGTGAGTCTCATCACATGCGGAGGCCTGGCGCCGAGCGCCATGCGCACGCCCATCTCGTGCACGCGTTGCGTCGCGTCGTAGGCCACCACGCTATACAGGCCTACGGCCGCAATGACGAGCCATCTCGCCCGGGATGTGCTTGCCGCGGTCTCCCGACAGTCGCATACTCCTGAAATGGCACGGAATGTCAGGGTGCGGGCCGCCAGTGCGGCGGCTGTTGCGACGATCGTCACGCTCGTCCTCGTGTTCATCGGCTCGCGCGGCTTCGCCGACTTCGACGCGGCGCTCATCGGATACTTCGTGGCAACCGTGTTCGCCATCGCCGCGCTCACGTACCGGTACGCGCTCTGGATCGAGCGTCCCCCCACCGCCCACTACTTCCGCGCCGGCTGGGCCACCTTCCTCTCGTGGAAGAATTTCCGGCGCTACACGACACTCGTCCCCAGGGCACTCTGGACCGACATCTTCGGCCAGACCTTCATCCGCAAGCGGAGCACAGCACGCTGGCTCACGCACCTGGCGATCTTCTGGGGCGTCGTGCTCTCGGTGCTTGTCACCGTGCCGCTCACGTTCGGCTGGGTGCGCTTCACCCTCGTGCCGCCCGACGGCTACCGCGCGTGGTTCTTCGGGTTTCCCGTGCTGACATTCCCCATCCACGCAGGAATCGGCTTCGCGACATTCCACGTTCTGGATTTCACCGCGGTACTGCTAATTGCCGGTGTGACGGCCGCGATGTGGCGCCGCATTCGGGACCGGGGGCTGCTTACCACGCAGCGCTTCGGCTTCGACCTGATGCCGCTCATCCTGCTCTTCGCCATCGCGATCACGGGACTCGCGCTTACGGCGTCCTCCACCTGGTGGGGCGGCGCCTTCTACTGGTTCATCGCGCTGGTGCACCAGGTGGTCGTGGTGCTCTGGCTCATCTCCCTGCCCTTCGGGAAGTTCTTCCACATCGTGGAGCGACCGGCGAGCATCGGCGTCACGCTGTATCAGCAGGTGGTGCAGGACGTGGAGTACTACGGGCCCGAGCCGCAGCCCGCGCCGCCGCTGGCACCGCGCCCCGTGACGCACTGCAAGCGGTGCGGTGCGGAGGCGCCGTCCGCGCTGTTCATCACCGATCTCGAGGAAGTGCTCTCCGACCTCGGCCAGCATTACGATCTGGGTGCGGATCGGGGATTGCTGCAGGACTACTGTCCCACGTGCAAGCGCATCCTGCGCGCGGACGCGTACTACGCGCTGCTCAAGCGCGACTTTCTCTGAGAGCGCGCCATGACCGTCAACAAGGATTTCTTCGAGACGAACCGCGCGTTCAACTACGACTTCCAGTCCTCGGGTCCCACGCCCGCGGAATGGACGGCGGCGACGCGTGCGGCAGAACAGCTTGTGCCCACGCACTGTTCCTTCTGCGGTGTGCAGTGCGCGATGTACCTGCGCGTGAAGGATGGCCACGTGGTTGGCGTCGAACCGCGCGACTACCCGCACAATCGCGGCTCGCTCTGCCCCAAGGGCGTCGTCGCCTACCAACAGGCCGATCACCCGGACCGCCTGCTCTATCCGATGATTCGCCGCGGCGGCAAACTGCAGCGTGCGAGCTGGAACGAGGCGCTGGACCTCGTGGTGAACCGCTGGCAGACGATCCAGGCGGAGCATGGCAAGGACGCCGTCGCGATCTACAGCGGGTCGTCCATGACCAACGAGAAGTGCTACCTCATGGGCAAGTTCGCGCGCGTGGCGCTGGGCACGCGCAACGTGGACTACAACGGCCGGCTGTGCATGTCCTCCGCGGCGGGCGCGTACGAGCGGGCATTCGGGCTGGACCGCGCGCCTCTTCCCATGCCGGACATCGCGCTCGCGGACACGATTCTCGTCGTCGGAAGCAACGTGGCCGAGTGCTTCCCGGTGGCCATGCAGTGGATCTGGCGGGCGCGCGACCGCGGGGCGCGGCTCATCGTCGTGGACCCGCGCGAGACGCCCATTGCGCGCACCGCTGATCTGTGGCTGCCCATACGTCCGGGCGGCGACGTTGCGCTGCTCAACGCCATGCTGCGCGTGATCGTCGAGGATGGGCTCGTGGACGAGACCTACCTCAGTGCGCGCACGAACGGATGGGCAGAGGTGAAAGCCGCCGTCTTCCGGATGACGCTCGAGGAGACGCAGCAGGTCACGGGCATTCCCGCGGCGCGCATCGTGGCGGCGGCGCGCCTCTATGGCCGTGCCGCCACGTCGCTCATCATGCACGCGCGCGGCATCGAACACTCCACGCATGGCGTGGACAACTGCCTCGCGTGCATCAATCTCGCGCTCGCGCGCGGTCAGGTGGGCAAGCCCGGCGGCGGCACGATGATGCTCACCGGCCAGGGCAATGGACAGGGCGGGCGCGAGATGGGACAGAAGGCGGCGCAGCTCCCGGGCTACCGCCACATCGACAACCTCGAAGACCGGCGCTACATCGCGAACGTGTGGGGCCTGCCGGAGTCCGAGCTGCCGGGCGTGGGCGCCGCGGCCACGGAGATGGTGCACCTCATGGCCGAGGGACGGATCAGGAGCTGCATGGTGATGTGCTCGAATCTCATGGTGTCACTCCCGGACAACGCCGTGGTGCAACGGGCGCTCGCGAACCTCGACCCGCTCGTCGTCGTGGACTTCTTCATGAGCGAGACGGCGGAGCTCGCGGACATCGTGCTGCCGTGCGCCGTGTGGTGCGAGGATGAAGGCACGACGACGAATCTCGAGGGGCGCGTCGTGAAGCTGAACAAGGCGGCGGAGGCACCCGGTGAGGCTCGGCCCGACTGGGAGATCGCCTGCGACCTCGCGCGGCGGCTGGGACGCGGCCAGTTCTTCCCCTTCCGCACGGTGCGCGAGATCTGGAACGAGCTGCGTGTCGCCACACGCGGCGGCACCGCGGACTATTCGGGAATCACGTACGAGAAGATCGATGCGCAGGATGGCGTGTTCTGGCCCTGCCCCAGCGAAGACAGTCCCGGCACACCGCGGCTCTTCACCGAACGCTTCAATCACCCGGACGGCCGCGCCCGAATGTTCCCGCTCACCTATCAGCCGCCGGCGGAGACGCCCGGCGGCGACTTCCCGTTCCGCCTCACCAGTGGCCGTGTCGTGTATCAGTATCTGAGCGGCAATCAGACACGCCGCCTCGGGTTCCTCAATTCACAGGCGCCGGAGCCCTGGGTGGAGATCCACCCGAACGCCGCCGAGCCGCTGGGCGTGAAGACCCAGGACATCGTGCGCGTTCGCACCGCGCGGGGCTCGATGGATCTGCGCGCGCTGGTCACGCCAACGATTCGTCCCGACACGCTCTTCATTCCCTTTCACTACGGGCATCGCCAGGCGGTGAATCAGCTCACGAACTCCGCGGTGGAACCCACCGTCAAGATTCCCGAGTTCAAGTGCTGCGCGGCGCGCATCGACAAGGTGGGCTCATCGCCGACGACGGAGCTGGTACGCGCGACGGAGAATCTCACGCCCGCGAACGCTCCAGCGATGTTTCCGTATCAGGTGGGTCCAGCGCCCGCGGCGCGAAGCGGAGAACACTGATGCCGAACTGGAGAACGACGCCATGGCTGTGAAGACCATGTTCGTGGATCCGTCGCGCTGCATTGGCTGCCGCGCGTGCGAGGCCGCGTGCCGCGAGTGCGACTCGCACAAGGGCGAGAGCATGATCATGGTGGATCTCGTGGATCGTGCGTGGAGCGTGGCCACACAGCCCACGCTGTGCATGCACTGCGAAGATCCCGTGGCGCCCTGCGCGCAGGTGTGCCCCGCCCTTGCCATTCTCATCACCCCGGACGGCGTGGTACAGCAGGCGGACCCGTCGCGCTGCATCGGGTGTCGCAACTGTGTCTACGCCTGTCCATTCGGCGTGCCCAAGTTCGACGTCGAAGCGCGCCTCATGAAGAAGTGCAATCTCTGCTACGACCGTACGAGCCAGGACCTGAAGCCGTGGTGCGCGCAGGCCTGCCCCACGCAGGCCATCTGGTATGGCGACTATGAGGAATTCGTGAACGAACGGCAGGGCCGCGCGGTGAACGTCACCAGCTTCGGCGAACAGACCGTGCGCACGAAAGTCTATCACGTGCTGCCGGACGGGACCGCGCGGCTGGATGTCGCGGCACTGCTGGGTGAGGCGGCGGCGCCGGCATCGGAAACGACGAGCTCCGGCGAGGAGGTATGGATCCTGTGAATGAGCACGAGCGCGACGCGCCACTGAGCAACCGGACGCGTGCCGATCGCTGGCACGTGGAATTCCCCTTCGAGTGGGATGCGGACGAACTGGTATCGCGCCGCCAGGTGCTGCGCTGGTCGGTGTGGGCATCCGGCGCCCTCTTCGCCAGCACCGGCGTGCTCGCGGCGCTGGGCTATTCCCGTGATCGCAGTCGCGGCGCGCTGCGCGCCATCGTCAAGGCATCGGACGTCGCGGTCGGGGATGTGCACTACTTCTCATATCCCGGTCCGGACGATCACGCGATTCTGCTCCGGTTGTCGGAGAACCGGTTCGTGGCGTACAGCGGCACATGCACGCACCTGTCGTGCGCCGTGTACTGGGACGCCGCCGAGCGCCGCCTGCTCTGCCCGTGCCACAAGGGTGTGTTTCACCCGGAGACGGGCGGCGTGCTCGCCGGCCCGCCGCCACGACCGCTGCCACGCATCGAGCTGAGCGAAGCCAACGGGATGCTCTACGCCGTGCAGGAGACACCCGGATGAGCGGCGCGCCACCGGACGTCCCCGGCGACTCGCGGGGAGCGCCGCCGCAGAATCCAGCGCCGGGGCAGACCGGGCTCGTCCTCCTGGGAATCAGCATGGGCATTCTGCTCATGTCGGTGCAACTCTGGCTGCTCACGCTGGCGTTCAATCTGTATCTCTCGGGTGACCGGCGCGGAACGTTGATCGCGGCCATCATATCGGGGTGCGTCTTCATTGGCGGCCTCGTCATGCTCGGCGTGCTGCGCGGGACGAGACGACTGCACTAGCGCGGCCATGACAGATCCAGGCACCGACTCGTCGCGGACCCCGCCACCCACCGGTCCGATTGGTGGGCAACTGACGCATGTGCTGCGCGGACTGCTCATGCGTCTCCGTCTCACGACGCTGGCCAGGCGCTACGATTCCACGCTGGTGCTCTCGGCGTTCAGCATGATCAACGGCTTCATCTCGATCGCGCTGATGGCGACGGTGGCGCTGCTGAGTGGCGAGCCGTTCATCTTCCCGTCGCTCGGGCCCACAGCCTTCCTGTTCTTCTACACGCCGCTGGCGCCGTCGGCGAGCCCGCGCAATGCGGTGATCGGACACCTGATTGGCGCTGTGGCCGGCTGGGTAAGCCTCGCGGCATTCGGTCTGCTGCAGGCGGGGCCGGCGCTCAGCGCCGGGCTCACGGCGGCGCACGTCGCCGCGGCGGCGCTGTCACTGGGACTCACAAGCGGCGCGATGGTGCTGCTGAAGGCACCGCATCCACCCGCCGGCGCGACCACGCTCATCGTGTCGCTTGGCATTCTGCACACACCCACGCAGCTCGCCGTCCTCATGGCGGCGGTGGTGATCCTTGCGCTCCAGGCTATCGCGATCAATCGCCTGGCGGGATTGCCCTACCCGCTCTGGGCGTCGCCACGGCCGGCGACCGCTTCCAGTTCTTCGGGAGGATTGTCCGGCAGTGCAGACGCCAGCGCGAGGGAGCACGATTGAAGCAGAAAGCGGTGGACCAGGCACGCGCCCGATCCACCGCTCACCGAATTGCGCATGTGCGCTACGACATCAATGCGTCATTCACCCGGCCATTCCGAACAGACGGTCCGTGATCGGCGAGTCACCCAGCAGAATCGCCGCGCCGAGCGCGATCATCGAAATGAGTGAGAGGACGGTTGGATTATGGCCGGTGAGCGCCAGAATGCCGAGCACCACGGCGCCGACGCCCATGAGCACTTCCGTGCCACTCGCGGCATAGATCGCGTCGTGTTCGATCGGGCGCCCGGTTTCAGTCGCCTGCGACCGCACCAGCGATTCGAGTCGCATCATGGCACTGCTCGCCATGAGCAGCCCCGCGCCCAGCACGATGTCGGCAATCGCCAGCAAGGCTGACGAACTGACGCCGAGCAGCGCCAGGATCCCGAGCACGATTCCCGCGATACCCGCGAGAACCTCCATCCCCATGCCGCTGCGCGCCGGACGCCGCACGCTCACCGGCTCGCTGGCCAGTGCTCTGTTGTAACGCGTGGCGATCAGACTGCCGGCGCTGAGCAGCGTGACGCCGATGACGATCGCTGCGATTCCCGCCAGCACGTCGGGGATGAGGCCAATGAGACCGAGAATACCGAGTATGACCGCGGCTCCAGCGCCGATCGTCGCGGTGGTTGATCCGGTCGCCATGTCGTGCACCATCGCACGTTCACCGTGCGTGGTATGGATTTGGGTACTCATAACTTTCCCCCCTGACAAAGGCCCACTGCCACCGGAACACGGCAGACAACACCTCCATGTGCGAGATATCGTGGCGAACTGGAACCTCGCCAGTTCCGGCGGACCGCGGGCGCCTCATGACTCGTCATGAGACATTCCAATTGACGGCCAGCCTGTTCACGGCTGCATGAGGTCCCGCCAGTGGACCGGCGGCGCTCATGCAACCGGCAGCGAGGTCCTGTCGCCGACCCGCTGCGCATGAGAACTTTCGCATATGGCGTACCGGCCGATACCCGGGATGGAAAAGAAGCCGATGGCGAATTGGGACGATGAGACTGGTTGCTGGCCGCTGATAGTTGGGTACGCATGGGTTGGTTGACCTCGCTCAATAGCCGCGCACCGCGCCATCGCGTCGCGGATCAGCGGCACCAACCCAGCGGCCGTCGATTCGGGCGATGACGTGCACGCCACCGAAGGTTAGATCCGTGGGCGGCGTGGTCTGGATGCGGTAGCCGAGGCGGCTGGCTGCCTCGAGCACTTCTGGCGTGAAACCATCCTCGAGCTCCAGGCGTCTCGTGGTGTTGGGAATCACCCGCGGCATGCGCAGCGCCTGGAGCGGGTCGAGCCGGTAGTCCAGCGTGTAGACAATCGTCTCGACCACCGCTGGAGGGATGGCCGCGGACCCCGGTGAGCCAACCACCATCTCCACCCGGCCGTTGTCGAGCACGATAGTGGGCGCGATCGTGGAGGCAGGCACGCGGTGTGGACCGCGCGCGTTCGGACCTGAATCCGTGCGCGAGAAGTTGAGCATCGCGCTGTTGAGGAACATCCCGCGCACCCACGTGCCCGATCCGAAGTAGAGGCCATTGGTGTAGGTGAGCGCGACGGCATTACCATCGGCGTCAACGGCGGACATGTGGGTCGTTTCCGAGTAGCCGTCGCCGTTCGCGCTCCCGGCGGCACGTGCCACGTGTGGGGGGCGCACCGACGGGCCGAACGGATGGAGAGGGATGCACGCCGCGACCGGCGCGGCGCTGTCCGCGGGCCACGGATTGCCCGGCGCAAGCGTGTCGGGCAGCGGGGACGACAAGATGGCCGGTGCGCGATCACTCGCGAAGCGCGACGAGATGAGGCCGTTGGCGGGCACAGGTACGTGATCGGGATCGCCAATGAACGAGGAACGATCCGCGTCGGCCGCGCGCATGGCGCCAGCCAGGACTTCGAGCGCCTGCGGCGACCGCGAGGGAAGCCCCAGCGCGGGCAGGTCGTAGCGGGAGAGCAGACTGAGTGTCTCGAGTACCTGCACACCGGATTGCGGCGGCGGCGCGGACAGTACAGCGCGGCCGTGGTAGGCGATGCAGAGCGGACGACGCCAGCGCGGCTCGTAGGCCGCGAAATCCGCCGTCGTGATCGGATTGCCGCCCGCCGAGAGCACGTGCACGATCGTGTCGGCGATGTCACCGCGATAGAACACCGCGGCACCGCCAGCAGCAATCTCGCGCAGCGTCGCCGCCAGCTCGGGCTGCAGCAGCAGATGTCCGACGGCAATGGGATGGCCGTCGGGAAGGAAGATACGGCTGGCGCCTGGCGACCGGCTGAGTTTCGCCGAATCGGCCGTGATGACGCGATGGAGCAGCGAGTGCACCGGGAACCCTTCACTCGCCAGTCGAATGGCGGGAGCCATGATAGTGGCGCGCGGGAGTTTGCCGTAGCGCGCCTGGGCGTCGAGCAGCCCGGCGACGGCGCCGGGAATTCCGGCCGCGCGCGGGATATCAGTTGGCCCGCGGTAGTGGGTGAGTGCCGTATCAGGGTCGCTCCCGGCGGCGGCGTAGAAGTCCACGTATTCCGCGCGCTGCTCCTTCTGCAGCCAGATGAGCATGCCGCCTCCGGCGCCGATACCGCTCATCATCGGCTCGGTAACGCCAACGGCAAATGCGGTCGCGACAGCGGCATCCACGGCATTGCCGCCGTGGCGCAGCATGTCGAGCCCGGCATCGCTGCCCCACGGTGTGGCGGAGGCGACCATGCCGTGGTCAGCGATCAGACGCCGGCCCAGGTCGGGCGCGAGCGTTGGCGCTGGTCGAGCGGCGGCGCAGGCGGTGAGGAGGGTAAAGGAAATGGCGAGGGCGACCATGAAGACGACGTGTCGCACGAAGCGACCTCCGGAGGTGGGGTGGAGCGGATAGCCGGACGGGAGGCAGTGAGAAGCAGTGAACAACCGGGAACCTTTCTCCGAAACCGGCTGTTTCTTAATCATTGGGATATTGTAATGTTTCGGTCCCTTGTTCATATTCATTACAACACGTTAAACTCGCGTTGCTGGCGGCGTAGCCAGCGGATCGCGACACTGCCGTTGCCATTTTGTTCAAGTCGTTTATTTTTTCGCAGCCCTCCCGGCATTGTCGTTCCCTCCGCATTCTCGCCAACCTCGCGCGCCGGGACTCCCCGGTATCCGTAACACCTGAGCAGTCACAGCACCTGATTCCACCCGAAACACCACCATCGTACGACTGGACCGGATCGACAGTTCGTGTCCCGGGCGTGCGCACCAGCATTGTAACATGCCGTGTGCATTGACTTGCCAGGGGCGGCTTCCCGCCGTCCCCCAGCGGCGGAACGCAGTCATTCGCCCTGACCCTGCCGTGGTATCCAACCCAGCCGTGCCCTTCACGCGACCTTGCTCGTCATCTGCACGAGTATCGCACAGCTCCCTTACCGGCTCGGCGTGATGAAGCGTACCGACCTGATTCCAGCTGCCCTGCTCCTTCCCGTTCTTGCTTTCGTGGCGGTGCAAGCCACGCAGAGAAGCCAGGCAGCGACGACGACAACCGTGCAGGCTGCATCGCTGGCCAATGATGACCACGCGGCAAGTCAGCGCACGGAGCATGTCTTCCATTCCACACCCGTCGTAGCGGAAACGCCCGCGCCGGCGAGCCTCGCGGCGGAAGCGCCGCGAAATCTCGCTGATGAGCGCGAACGCCTGGCGCTTGGCGCGAGTGGCACCTACATCGGCGAAATTCTCGCGGAGCGGGATTCGTCGCTTGCGCGCTGGCAGGATCGCGTCACGGATCCCATCAAGGTGTGGGTAGCTGATGGCAGCGGCATTCCGGGGTGGAGTCCCACCTTCCCCGCGCAGGTTCGCGGCGCTTTCCAGGAATGGTCAGGGCTGGGAATTCCGGTGAAGTTCGAGTTTGTTGCCGACTCGGCCAGCGCGGAGGTGCACGTCGATTGGACGGATCACTTCGATACGCCGATCAGCGGCAAGACGCTGTGGGCGCGTGATCACGCCTGGTGGATCGTGACGGCGAACATCACGCTCGCGCTGCATCACAATCAGGGGGAACCGCTGGACGATGATGCGGTGAAGGCCATCGCACTGCATGAGGTGGGGCACCTGCTCGGCCTGGATCACACCGCGGACACCACGAACATCATGACGGCCCGCGTTCGCGTCCGTGATCTCTCCAATGCCGATCGTGCAACGATGAAGCTGTTGTACACGCTTCCGCCGGGGTCGGTGAAGTAGCTCCCGGCGAGGGGTGCCGGGGGCTACGGCCCCCAGCGCAGCACCACCGTTCTCGTCCGCTTCTTCCGCACCACGTCCAGCTTCAGCTCACCCGAATCGTTGCGCTCCATGGCGCGCGCGAGCGACATGGGCGACGTGATGCGCTGTCCGTCCGCGCCCACGATGACGTCACCACCCCGCAGGCCGGCGCGCTGCGCCGGAGTGCCGCGCACGACATCCAGGATGAGCAGGCCGTCCTTCACCCCGAAGTAGTCCTTGAGATCGCCGAGGATGCGCTGCACGCGCGCGCCAGCGATCGCGGCGGACTCTGGTCCATGCAGCTCCACCGCCACGCGTGACTGGTCCGGCATGCCCATGGTCGGCATGGGCGGTAGCGGTGCGACACTCACGGTCACGCCTGGCGCACGTGGCGCCTCCATGGCGCGCGGAGCAGCGCGCGGCGTGGCCTGGTAGCTGAAATTCCATACGGGCCAATCATCCTGGGGCCGCTTGCCGACAATGGCGGTGAAATCCTTCGTGCTGCGCCCGCGCTTCACGCGCACGGCGAGCTTCGCTCCCGGCTTGAGCAGCTTGCTGAACGGCAACGCGCCTTGCGTGACGTCACGCCCGCCCAGCGCAATGAGCTGGTCGCGCGCCTCGATACCCGCACGCTCGGCCGGGGAATCCGGCTCCACGGTTTCAATGGTCGGATAGTCCTCGAAGCGCATGATCTGACGCCCATTGTCCGACTCCACCGTGTACTGCCCGGACACGGTGATGCCCAGCCATCCGGATGTGTGCGCCGCCAGTTGCGCCTGCATGCTGCTCATCGCCCGCGCCATCTCGCGCGCCATGCGTGGCGACATCGCCGAGTCATACGCGCGGCGCGCGCGGTCCAATTCCTGATGCAACTGGTCCATCTGTCGCTGCAGATCCTGAAGGTGCCCGGCCATGCACGTATCGCATTGTGGCGGCGCGGTCGAGCTGTCCTGCGCGCGGGCTGTGACCGTGCTGCCCGGAAGCGCCGCGACGATTCCCAATGCGATTGTCAGGCACGACGTTCGAGAACCGGTACGCATGCGCTCAGTAGCTCGCCAGTTTCACGCCCGCAGGGAGCGAGCTGTTCAACTGCTGCAGCGTGACGGCGCGCGCCGAGCGCGCCGAAATGAGATACTGGTTGACGACAGGATCCGACGGCGCTTCGTTCACCGCCGCGAGCGCCGCATCGGACACGCGATCCAGCGCCGCGAGCCGCGCGCGATAGAGATCCACGCCGCTCCGGCCGCCAGCCACCGTGTCGTGCACCGCGATGAACGCGGCCGCGAGGCGGTAATCGCTCTCGGCGCGGCGCATGAGCGTAAGTGCGTCCTGAACGGTCGCCACGGTGCGTGTGCTGTCTGGTGACACGGCGGCAAGCCGTTCGCTTCCAGCAGTCGCCGCGACGGCCGACTGGCCCGTGGCGGTGAGCGGCATCGTGGCCGTCGCCCGTCCGATCGCGGCGCCGCCTGCGGCAATGACCAGTGCGGCGGCGGCCTGCATCCACGGCCGGAAGAAGAGACCCGCACGCGCGACTCGCGCGGGTTGCACGAGCTGCGCATCGCGCAGTTGCGCGGACAGTGTTTCCCAGTCTGTCAGCGGCTCCGCAAGCACGGCATGCCGTTCACGCGACGCCAGCGCCAGGAGCGCCCGATGCGCCCGAAGCTCCTGCGCGCAACCGTCACACGCCGCCAGGTGCAGTGCTTCATCAGCCGTCGGTTCGGCGTCGGCCAGCGCGGCCAGTCGTTCAGGATCGAGGTGCAGCATGACTCCGTTCCGTTACCGGTGTATGGACATCAACCAGGTGCGCGAGCAACCGGCGAAGCTTCGCGCGAGCCTTGAACAGTTGCGATTTCGATGCCCCGGCCGTGATTCCCAGCTCCCGGGCAATGTCCTCGTGCGTGTAGCCTTCCACATCGTGCAGCATGAACACCGTGCGCGCGCCCGTGGGCAGATGCTGCATCGCATCCTCGATGGATGCGGCCACGAACGCACGGTCCGGGTCGTCATCCACCACCGCCACATCGTCGTGCATCTCCGCTTCCACACGTTCCAATCGGCGAACCCGGCGGAGCGCATTGAGCGTCCGGTTGACGGCGATCCGGTGCGCCCACGTGCTGAACTGCGAGTCGCCGCGATACGATCGCAGCGCGCGGAAGATCTGTACCCACACGTCCTGCGCGATATCGGCGGCCAGATCCGGATCGCCGGCGAGACGTCGCACCACCGCGTCGATGTGCGGCGAGTACCGCGACCACAACTGTCGCAGCGCCCGCTCATCGCCATCGATGGCGCGTCGTATCAGCAGCCGATCCGTATCCATGCCGTCGCTCATTGAGTCACCAGTGTACCGCGAAAGGTTGCCCCATCCGGACTTCGGCGCGCTGCCGCGCTCATGCAGCAGGGCTGTGGCCCGGACACCACGAAAGTTGCGCCCATCGAGTCGTTTCGTCTTGCCAGCAGGGTATCCCATCTCATATACTGCTGGCCCGCCCGTCGAGAGCTCCCTCAGCGAAGCTCCCCGCCGCGTTTACCTGAAGGTCCTGTCGTTCGTCCCGTTGCTCCGGTTCTTGCGTTATCGTACGTGCCAGAGTACCAGTCTGTGTCTTCGGCGCAGCGATTGCCGCCGAAGGCGCTCAGCCGTCGCGAAGGAGCGCCGCCGTGCTCACTGTCATTCTCGCCGCATTGACCATCACCGTCGGTGACGGGCTGCCGGTCAAGGCCCCAGCCGACGTTGGCATGTCCGCCCAGCGCCTGCGCGTCATAGACCGGGTGGTCACGCGCGGCATTACCGCTGGCGGGTATCCGGGCGCCGCGGTCATCGTGGGACGTGACGGTGCCGCCGTGATGGAAAAGGGATTCGGCCATCTCGACTGGTCGCGTTCCAGTGCGCGCGTCTCTCCCACCCAGACAATCTACGATCTCGCATCGCTCACGAAGGTCATTGGCACCACGACGGCCATCATGGTGCTCTTCGATCAGGGGCGCATCAAGCTCGACGATCGTGTCGTGCAGTACCTGCCGGAGTTCACGGGCGGAGACAAGGACTCGGTCACGATTCGACAGCTGCTCGAGCACCGCTCCGGCCTGCCAGCTGATCGCGACCTCTGGCGGCTGGCGCAGACGCCGGAGGAAGCGCGGCAGATCGTGCTCACCACGCCGCTCGACGCGAAGCCCGGCGCGCGCTACGTCTATTCGGATCTTGGCGCCATCACGCTGGGCTTCATCGTGGAGAAGGTGAGCGGTGAAGGGCTCGACAAGTTCCTGCACGACTGGGTGTTCGAGCCGCTGGGCATGACCAGTACGTTCTTCCGGCCGGCCGATTCGCTCAAGGCGCGTATCGCACCCACCGAGATCACCTCCGCGCGCGGGTATCCGCTGCGCGGCGAGGTGAATGACGAGAATGCCTACGCCCTGGGCGGCGTGGCCGGCCATGCCGGCCTGTTCAGCACCGCGGCAGATCTCTCCGTGTTCGCCGAGATGATGCTGAACGGAGGCGAGTACAACGGCATCCGTATCGTCAGTGATTCCACGGTGAAGCTGTTCACCACGCGTGCCGCCGGCAGTCGCGCGCTGGGATGGGCCATGGCCGATGGGCAGTGGGGCTCGGGTCGCTTCCTGAGCGACGACGCGTACGGACACGTCGGCTACACGGGCACGTCGCTCTGGATCGATCCGGACCGGCACATGTTCGTGCTGATGCTCACCAATCGCGTGTATGCGCCGAAAGCGCGCCGTCCGGCCACCGTGATTGCCGATGTGCGCGCCGATCTGTCCGATGCGGCAGCGCTCGCGGTCACCGACAATCCCGACCAGATCATCGCGATGCCCGCATCGTTCCGCGCGGACCGCGCCGTGAACTGGAACCCACGCCGACGCGTGCACCATACGTCGCGCCGTTCGCGGCATGCGGTGAAGCACACGGTGCACAGGTCCACGTCAAAAAAGGCGACTACGCACCGCACGAGCACGAGCAGCGCCAGGCACCCGAGCGCAGCGAAGAAGAAACCGTAGCAGCGCGCGGCATCGTGTCACTGTTGGCAACCCGGCGCCGGAAGTCGCCGGGTTTTCTGCATCCAGCCTTGCCTCCCGCGGGTGGTCAAGTGATGTTGCATCAGGACCCATCGGGAGCACCCATGATCGATCACGACACGACGCCCGGGGCAGAATCGCCGGAAGCGCCTGCAGCACCACCCGCCGCGCCCGCCGCGCCGCCCGTGACTGAAGCACAGGTCAAGGCTGCGCTGCGCCGGGTGAAGGATCCCGAGCTGAACCTCAACATCGTGGATCTGGGACTCGTGTACGCTATCGCGGTGGACGGTGCCAACGTGAGCGTGGACATGAGCCTGACATCCCCGGGATGCCCATCCGGCCCGGAGATCATGTACGGCGCGGAGGAGGAGCTGCGCGCCATGCCCGGCGTGGAGGATGTCGCGATCAACCTCGTGTGGACACCGCTGTGGAGCCCTGAGCGGATCGAACCCCGGATCAAGGCGTATCTGGGATTGTAAAGCACAGGTAAAGCACAGGGGCAGCCCATGGGGCAGCCCATGGGGCAGCCCCTGTATGGCGGCGATGCAGCATAGGGGCAGCCCCATGGGCTGCCCCTATGCTTTACCTATGCTTTACCTATGCTTTACCTATGCTTTACCAGCCGCCAGCGGCCAGCAATGCATCCCCCAGTACATCCACCTGCCAGGCGCGCAGTTCCGGGATGGCCCGGAGCTCCTCGAGCGACGCGGGTTTGCGGCGCGCAATGGCTTCGAGGCGTTCGCGCGAGACAAGGAATCCGGGGTCGAGGTCGAGCTCGCGGGCTACTCGCTCGCGGACCTCGCGCAGGCGGTTGACGCGCTGCTCGAAATCCGGGTCGCGATCCCAGCGTGGTGCACGCGGGAAGCGCGGGAGCTTGTCATCCGGAACGGCGAGTCCCTGTTCAACGGCCGCGAGCAGAGCCTCACCCTGGCGATCCACCATGCCGCGAGGCATGCCCTTGACGGTCGCAAGCTCCTCCCGTGTGCGCGGTCCGCGGCGCGCCGTTTCCAGCAGTGCTTCATTTCCCGCCACACGAAAGGTGGCGCGATCCTTCTCACGTGCCACGTCGTCGCGCCAACTGACCAGCTCACGCAGTATCGCGAGCTGGCGGCGGGTGAGGTCGCGCGCACCCTTGATGCGCAGGAATGCATCGCTGCCGTCGCCGTTCTCCCAGTGCGTGCCCTCGATTCGCGCAAATTCTTCTTCCGCCCAGGACCACCGGCCCGCCTGTTCCAGGTCCTGCGCGAGCGCGTCGCGCAGCTCGAGCAGATGCATGGTGTCCTGCGCGGCGTAATCACGCATGTCGGGCGGGAGGGGACGCATGGACCAGTCGGCGCGCTGATGCTTCTTGTCGAGCTTCAGGCCGAGATAGCGCTGCAGCAGGGCCGCGAGTCCGAACACCCGGATCCCGAGCAGTTGCGCCGCCACGCGCGTGTCGAACAGATGCGTGGGATGCCACCCGTAGTCCTGGTGCAGGAGCCGCAGATCATAGTCGGCATCATGAAACACGACTTCCGCGGCGCGATCGGCGAGCATCTGGCCCAGCTGGTCGAGCGGGCCAACGGTGAGCGGGTCGAACAGCGCGGTCACCGACGCGGTGCTGAGCTGGAGCAGATACACGCGATCCACGAACCGGTGGAAGCTGGCGCCTTCGGTATCCACGGCGAGCGCCGGGGCATCCCGGATCGAGGCCAGAAAGCGATCGGCGCCCGCAGGGGTGTCCAGGTAGACGGGCGTATGCGCTTGGGACCGGACGGGCACTACTCTCCCTCGCGAGGATGGCGGGTGACGAAAACTCTCACGCGACGCGCTCGTATTGAAGGGGCAGAGGCGCCATTTCCGGCGCCAGTATAGCTTCCACGGCAAAGGGATGAGCGCCCGCGCCGTTGAACGCGCGAACCTGCAGCCACGCGAACGAACCAATGAGCGAGCCTGTCGTCAGCATCCCCGAGCAGCCGCCACGCGTCACGGGCGCGGACGGTGAGCTCGCGGCCGGTCCCGGTCCCGAGCACGGATCCGGGACGGTTCCGCCGCGCCCGCTTCCGGCGCACCCGCCGTCGCGGCGGGGCGGGAACGCCGCGTGGAGGAACCGCGACGTACTCCGGGTGGCGCTCATTCTCGCGGCCGTGTTCATCGTTCTGCGGGTCATCTGGTTTGCCAGCGACCTCCTCCTGCTTGGCTTTCTGGGCGTCCTGTTCGGCATTGCCATCTCGGCGGGTGCGGACTATCTGCAGCGCTTCCGCATTCCCCGGGCAGTCGGCGCGCCTGCCGTCGTGCTCGTGTTTCTCGGGCTGCTCTATGGGCTTGGCGCCGGCTCGGCGCCCACGATCGCGGCGCAGGCTGGCGAGCTCAAGGCCAAGCTGCCCGAAGCCATTCAGCGGGTTGATAGCTGGCTCATCCGTGGTCGTGGCGGCGAGCTGTTCCGTGCGCTTTCGGGGCAGACGCTCTCACGGTCGCCCACCAATGGCGCAGCGAACGAGGTACCAGAGACCAGGCCCGGGTCGCCGGCGGCCGTCGCCGCGGATACGCTGACGGAGACCTCTCCCACGACGACGCTGGCGGCGCAGGTCAGCCATCAGTTGCAGAGCGTGACGCACTACCTGTTCTCGTTTCTCACCTCGACGGTGACCGTCGTAGCGAGCCTCATCATCGTCATCTTCGTGGGCATCTACCTGGCGGTGGATCCGGACTCGTACAAGCGCGGCATCATGCTCATGGTGCCACGCGAGGGACGTCCGGTCGCGGATCGCGTGATGCGCGATACTGTCACGGTGCTGCGGAAGTGGCTCCTCACGCAGCTCATTGCCATGGTCGTGATCGGGGTGGTCACGACCGTCGTGCTGCTCCTGCTGGGTGTGAAGGCGCCGTTCGCGCTCGGCGCCATTGCGGGGCTGCTGGAATTCGTGCCAACGATCGGGCCGATCATGAGCGCGATTCCGGGCATCACAATGGGATTCCTGGACTCGCCACAGAAGGCGCTCTACGTGGCGATCGCCTATCTCACCATCCAGCAGCTCGAAGGCCACATTCTCATCCCGCTGCTCATGAAGGGCGAGATGGATCTGCCACCGGTGCTGACCATTTTCGCACAGGCACTCATGGCGCTGCTCTTCGGCTTCATCGGCCTCATGGTTGCCGTTCCGCTGCTCGCCGCGATCATCGTGCCCATCAAGTTGCTCTACGTTGACGATGATACGAAGCGAACGCCCGATGACGCGCAGCTCTCAGTCTTCGGATAGGGCCGCGGGAGGCGCGCCACCCGGGCAGGAGGCACCGCTCAGGACATCCCGATCGTGATTCCTCCGCATCCGGTGCGCGCGTTGGAGCTGCCACTCTTCCGCCGCTTTCCGGCGCTGCACCGCGTGGCGCACGTGTCACTGGGCACGTTTCCCTCACCGGTCATGCACGTTGATGGCCTCTCGCGCGCACAAGCGATCTGGATCAAGCGCGATGATCTGAACGCGGCGCCGTTCGGTGGCAACAAGGTTCGCTCCCTGGAATTTCTGCTCGCGCGTGTTCGCGCTGGCGAGACGGTTGTCACGCTGGGAGGCGAAGGATCCACGCATGTGCTCATGACGGCGCTGCTGGCGGGCGCGATGGGCGCACGCACCTCGGCGGTCTTGTGGCGGCACGAGATGAACGCGTCGGCCCGGGCAGTCCTGGCGCGCACGCGTCACGACTGCGCGATGCTCTCCACGCGATCCAACCCGGTGAGCGCGGCGGTCGCCGCGTGGTGGCAAGGACGCACCGCGGCATGTTCCATTCCGGTGGGCGGCACCACGCCGACCGGCATGCTCGGTCACGTCAACGCGGCGCTGGAGCTGGCGGCGCAGGTGGAATCCGGAGAACTCCCGGCGCCCCGATCGGTCGTAGTGCCGCTCGGCAGCGGCGGCACCACGGCAGGGCTCGCGCTCGGGTTCGCGATCGCCGGTCTGGACGCCACGGTTATCGGCGTGCGCGTAGCTCCCCGCATTGGTTCCAATCGCTGGCGCGTGATGCGGCTCGCACGATCGTGTGGCGACCTCATCACGCGACTCACGGAGGCATGCATCCCACGCGTGGATCCAGGGCGCGTACGCATTGTGCACGAGGCATCCGGTGGCGCGTACGGACGCGTGCTTCCCGCCGCGCATGATGCGGCTATCGCACTCGAGGAGCGGACCGGCATCCAGCTGGACGACACCTACAGCGCCAAGGCCTGGCTAGCGGCACTTCAAGCGGAATCTCCCGTCCTGTTCTGGCTGACCTTCGATGGGCGGATACTCCGCGGCTGAAGGGCCGGCGGCAGGCCGCGCTTGCGGTGGCCCGGGTCATGCGCTCACGTTAGCCGCACGACCGCCCATGCAATGAAGACGCACGCCAGCGACATCACCATAGGCTACGATGACGTGGGGACGGGTGCTCCCGTCGTCCTGATGCACGCCTTCCCCGCGAATCGCAGCCAGTGGAGTCCGCAGCTTCCGGCCCTGTCGAGCGTCTGCAGATGTCTCGCACCGGATTTCCGCGGATTCGGCGAGAGTGATGCGCGGGAACCGTGCTCGGTGGATCGCTACGCCGATGACATCGCGCAACTGTTGGATACGCTCTCGCTGGAGCGAGCCGTGATTGGCGGCGTGTCACTGGG
>Ga0207652_10000969_pt1 | contig 26806 bp, 21 predicted proteins | sample KBSC63BmetaG_FD_184334 | JGI IMG/M metagenome (GOLD analysis project Ga0207652, IMG submission 184334) | Corn rhizosphere microbial communities from Kellogg Biological Station, Michigan, USA - KBS C6-3B metaG (SPAdes) (version 2) | ecosystem: Host-associated > Plants > Roots > Rhizosphere ...
CAGCCCCTTCTTCGCCTGAATCGCCGTGATCGCCGCCGTCAACGTCGTCTTCCCGTGGTCCACATGCCCAATCGTCCCCACGTTCACATGCGGCTTCGTCCGCTCAAATTTGGCTTTGGCCATTGCTGGTAGCTCGTTGCTGGTAACTGGTTGCTGATCCGTAGTGGCTGGCTGCTGATACCGACGTGCTGCCAGCTACCTGACCTTGTTGATGATCTCTTCCGCCTTGCTCTTCGGTACTTCCTCGTAGTGGCTGAACTCCATGCTGTACACCGCGCGACCCTGCGACGCGGAGCGCAGCGTGGTGGAGTAGCCGAACATCTCCGACAGCGGCACGCTCGCGCCGATCACCTGCGCTTCGCCCCGCTGCGTCATGCCGCCGATCTTGCCGCGCCGTGCCGAGAGATCGCCGAGGATGTCGCCCATGTAGTCCGCGGGACACACCACCTCGACATTCATGATGGGCTCGAGCAGCACCGGATGCGCGCGCTTGGCCGCCTCCTTGAACGCCATGGAGCCCGCGATCTTGAACGCCATCTCGCTCGAGTCCACGTCGTGATACGACCCGTAGATCAGTTGCACCTTCACGTCCACCACGGGATAGCCGGCGAGCACGCCGTTCTCCATGGCTTCCTTGATCCCCTGCTCCACCGGGCTGATGTACTCACGCGGGACCACGCCGCCCACGATCTTGTCCTCGAACACGAAGCCCTGCCCCGCGCCCGACGGCTCCATGTTGATCACGACGTGGCCGTACTGTCCCTTGCCGCCCGACTGGCGGATGAACTTCCCTTCCACCTTCTCCACGCGCTTCTGGATCGTCTCGCGATACGCCACCTGCGGGCGACCAATGTTCGCGTCCACCTTGAACTCGCGCTGCATGCGATCCACGATGATTTCCAGGTGCAGCTCGCCCATGCCGGAGATGATCGTCTGTCCAGTCTCGGGATCCGAGTGCACCCGGAACGTCGGGTCTTCCTCGGCGAGCTTCTGCAACGCGATGGAGAGCTTGTCCTGGTCCGCCTTCGTCTTGGGCTCGATGGCGACGTCAATCACCGGGGCCGGGAACTTCATGGCCTCGAGAATGATCGGCTTGTCCTCGAGCGAAAGGGTGTCGCCGGTACGCGTGTCCCGCAGTCCGATGGCGGCCGCAATGTCGCCGGCGCGAACCTCCTCGATCTCTTCGCGCTTGTTGGCGTGCATCTGCAGCAGCCGGCCCACGCGCTCGCGCTTGTCCTTGGTGGAGTTGTACACGTAGGAACCGGCGGACAGCACGCCGGAATACACGCGGAAGAAGGTCAGTTTTCCGACGAATGGATCGGTCGCGATCTTGAAGGCGAGCGCCGCGAACGGCGCGTCGTCCGCCACATGCCGCTCCTCGAACGTCTCATCGTGGAGCGGCACGTGTCCCATGATGGGCGGCACGTCCACCGGTGCCGGGAGATAATCAATGACCGCGTCCAGCAGCGCCTGCACGCCCTTGTTCTTGAACGACGCCCCGCACAGCACGGGAACGAACTTGCCGGCGATGGTGGCGCTGCGAATGGCGCGCTGGATTTCCTCCACCGTGAGCTCCTCGCCTCCCAGATACTTCTCGAGCAGCACCTCGTCGTGCTCCACCGCGGCTTCGACAGCCGCATGCCGCGCTTCCTCCACCGCCGCCTTGTACGGCTCGGGGACCGGCTCCTCGGTGAAGGTCTTGCCCAGCGTCGCCTCATCGAACACCACGGCGACGCGGCGCAGCACGTCAATGTGCCCCACGAACAGCTCGCCCGATCCGATCGGAAGCTGCAGCGGGAACGCGCGCGACATGAGCCGCTCGCGAATCATGCGGACACAGCGCGTGAAGTCCGCGCCCACGCGGTCCATCTTGTTCGCGAAGATGATGCGCGGTACACCGTAGCGGTCAGCCTGCCGCCAGACGGTTTCCGTCTGCGGCTCTACACCAGCCACGGAATCCAGCAGCGTGACGGCGCCATCCAGCACGCGGAGCGAGCGCTCCACCTCGACGGTGAAGTCCACGTGACCCGGCGTGTCGATGATGTTGATCCGGTAATCGGTATCGTGCCGGCGCCAGAAGCAGGTGGTGGCCGCCGACGTGATCGTGATGCCGCGCTCCTGCTCCTGCTCCATCCAGTCCATGGTGGCCGCGCCATCATGGACCTCACCAATCTTGTAGCTCTTCCCCGTGTAGTAGAGGATGCGCTCCGTGGTGGTGGTCTTGCCGGCATCGATGTGCGCCATGATGCCGATATTGCGATAGTGCTCGAGCGATGTCGTGCGTGCCATGTGTCGTCCGCTATATCCAGCTCGGCCAGGGCCGAGAAACGCCAGCAAAAAAACGGGTGGACCGGTCGCTCCCGGGGGAGCCGGTATCCATCCGCTGCCGCCGGGTGCGCTTGCCACTGCTGCGCGAGCGGGGACCCAAGGGCGCGCCGAGGACGCTGTCCTCGACTGATTGTCGTGTGTGCTACCGCCTGCAAACTATTGAGTGGCGTAGCCTTGATAAGTTATCGGGGTGTTGCCGTCTGTCAATGGGCCTCCGCAAAGCCGGCACCTGGCTCCCCAACTCGACGCGGCGCACCCAGCGCCTCGGGTTCCGCTTCCGTCCAGCCCGTTCCTACACCGTCGCTGCTTCCCCTGCTCGGCGACGCACCATCATCGAACCGCCGTCCGCTCTCCGGCAGAAGACAGGATTCACACCGGACGGGCAGAATTGAGACAGGATTTACAGGATGGGCAGGATTGACAGGATTGTGGGGAGCCGAACGACCGATGCCCGGCCCGTTTTCTGAACGACGGCAACTGCTTTGGGAACGGCCCCGTAGGAATCCTGTCAATCCTGTCAATCCTGTCCATCCGGTAATCCTGTCCAGCGGTTGGCGGTGGCGCAGCACGCTCCCTGCGGCAACCCACGAATCGGATGGCCCTGAAATGCTGTCTCGCCGGTGCTGAGGTTCAGCGCGACCCCATCACCAACCGGGCATAATCTCGCCATTCCCGCAGCCGCCCCAGATGATTGCGCACGCGCCCGAGCGCCGGCCCCGTCTCCCCCTGCCCGACAAACGCGTCGCTCCGCTCCCAGGGACGCACCGCGCCATGCCCGCTCCAGCGCGGCCGGATGCCCACGCCCCACATCGCGTACCCCATCCGGATGGACGGACACATGGCCTCGGTGGGCAGCAGGTTCTGCACGAAGTGCCGCTCCACGCGGTCGAGCACCACATCCGGCAGCTGCGGCCGGAGCGCCCCGAGCACAGGCGCGGGAACACGCACGCCGCTCACCACACCGGCGAGCCGGAACGTCCAATAGCAGCAGCTCGCGCCCCGCGTACGCACGGCCAGGGGAATGAACCGCTCCCAGTCCACCGCCGAGCTCCCCAGCAGCACATCCAGATCGCGGAACGTGCGCCACGCGCCACTCCCCATCATGTGCGACCAGGCGAAGTGCAGGCAGAGATGCAGCAACTGATCCAGCTCACCCGGCACCCACGCCTGCCGCGCTTGCACGTCCACGCGCTGCGCACGCTCCCAGATGTCCCGTGGCTCGAGGCGGAACGGATGCCCCCGGAAGAAGAGCGAGGTATGGATCTCCAGCTTCACGTTGGTGCCCTGGGCATCCACCAGCGCCGGCAGATGATGATGATCGGCGAAGAATTCCTCGAGCTGCTCCAGCCCTGACTTCGCCCACCCCGCGCGCAGCAGCGCATCACGCGCCTCCTGCGCCGCGCTGCTCCGCACCATGAGATCGAGATCGGACATCGGACGCCGCGCGAAGGAGCCGTACCGCGTGACCGCCAGAGCCGCGCCCTTGAGCAGCATCACCTCAATGCCACCGCCCGGCGCATGCGCCAGCGCGTCCAGCGACTCCAGCATCCGTTGCTCCAGATGCTGCATGCGGAATTCGGCGACCATGGCCAGGCGCTCGAGGTGCGCGGCCTCGGGCGGCAGTCGCCCGCCCCCCACCTGCTGCAAGCGGTCCCGCAGCACCGGAGCGGCCCGCTCCCGCTGGGCCAGCCAGCCGAGCTTCTCCCAATCCAGCGGCTCGCCGAGCCGCTCGCGAAGCGCGGCATCATTGCGCGCTCCCCCAGCGGACAGCAACAACACTTGCGCCTCGGCCGAAAGCATCGAAGACAGGTTCCCGAGCGGCTGAAGAACGGTCAGTACTGCGCGAGGGTGCCGGTGCGGCGCGCGTACTGCAACGCCGCCGCGAGCGCGAAGAGACTCACGGCAAGCAACAGGATCACGAATCCCAGCAGCGTGACGACGTCGGTGCTGACGTACGCCAGCGACCTGCCGTCCAGCAACGTCTGCCGGATCGCCCGCAGTCCATACGTGAGCGGAATCGCCGCCGAGAGCTGCTGGATCCACGACGGAATGATGTTCGTGGGATAGTACACTCCACCCAGAAGCCCCGACAGCACGAGAATCGCCTGCGGCAGCGGCCCTGTGGTCCGAAAGGCCAGGACGAGCGCCGCCATCATGAGTCCGAACGCAAGATAGGCCATCGTGAGCAGCACGAGTACGAGCACGGCCAGCAGCGCGGAGCCCCAGGCGATGTGAATGCCCAGCGCGATGCCCGCCGCCAGCAGGAGCAGCGCGCGGGCACTGGTCCAGATGAATCCGTAGCCGATGAGCCCGGCGAGCAGTTGCGGGAGCGACGCGCGCGTGGCAAGCAGCGCTTCGAGGGTTCCGTTCGCTATGCCCGACGAGAAAATGTGCGGCACGAGGTTCACGGCGGCCGAGATGAACCACAGGCCAATGAGTCCCACGAGAAGAAACGCGAAGTACTGGCCGCCCTGATCTACAATGTGCGTCGCGAGCTCGGGCTGCAGGGCCTTCGCCACGTAGTAGATCGGGACCACACTGAAGAGCAGCGCAGCCAGCGAGAGGACCACGGACACGCGATAGCTGAGCGCCATCTGCCAGCTTACCCGGATGAGTGCGCGGATCTCACGCATGAGCGCCGTCCGCGCCGTCCGCGCCGTCCGCGCTCCCGCGACGTTCGACGATGCGCTCGATCAGATCCGCCAGCGACAGGGTCACGCGTTCGAACCGCGCCACGCGGACGCCCTGCGCCGTGAGAAACGCGAGCGCTTGCGCCGCGTGATCAGATCCACCCGTCACTTCCATGCTCACGGGCACCCATCCATCCGGCTCCATGTCGCCACGGCGCACCTCGCGAATCTCGCCCCGCTCCTCCAGCACCAGGAACGCGCCGTGCTCGGCGTCTCGTGTCCACGCCGTGTAACGATCGTCGCCGATCTCGCGCTCGAGCTGGCTCGTCGTGCCCACCGCCAGCAGTCGTCCGCGATCCAGGATGCCCACACGGTCGCACAACTCGAGCGCCTCCTCGGTATTGTGCGTGGCGAGAAATACGGTGCATCCCTGTCGCGCGGCGATCTCGTCGCGCAGGAAGCGGCGGAACGCGCGGGCGGAAATGGGGTCGAGGCTCCTGGTCGGCTCGTCGAGCAGGAGGACGCGCGGCTCCGCCACCAGCGCACGCGCGATCAGCAGCCGCTGCTTCATGCCGGAGGAGAACGCGCCGACGATCTTGTCACCGGCGTCGTCCAGGCCCACGATGCGCAGCAGCTCCACGGCTCGCGCGCGGGCCGCACGACGATCGAGCCCCTGCAGCGCGCCATACAGCTCGAGATTCGCCATGGCGGTGACGCGCCAGTACAGACTGCGCTCGTCCGCGATCACGGGCGACAGGATGCGTCGTACCGCTCGCCCGTTGCGCATCACATCCTCACCACCGACGATCGCGACGCCGTCATCCGGCTCGATGAGCGTCGCCAGGATCTTGAACAGCGTGGTCTTCCCGGCGCCGTTCGGACCCAGCAGCCCGAAGAACTCGCCCTGCGCGATCTCGCACGTCACGCCCTGCAACACCGTCGTCTGCTCGTGCGCGAACGGATGGCGCATCATCGCCAGCCACCCGCGTCGCGCGGGAAAGCGCTTGGTCAGCCGGTCGAGCACGATCATGGGCGGGCGCGTGGTCGCGTGCGGCGCGACTGCACCGCGCGGAATGCTGGCGATGCCGGTCATGGCTCCACGCCCGCTGGCCTGCCCGTGGAGTCCCCGTGCCACGCGAACATCTGCCCCACCACACCCGGCAAGCGGTCCAGACCCGGCGTGACATCCAGGCGGTACACCGGCACACGCTGCGCGAGCGCCGTTGCCCACTCGAGCAGCAGCGCGGCATCCGAGCCGCCCAGCAGCTCGCCCAGCGTGGCGTGACGCACCAGCGCCATGGTGGCCATGCTGCTCGCGATCGGCGCGCGCGTACAGGCCTCATCACCGGACGCGGCACCCATGGCCGGAGCCAGCAGGTAGATCGCCGCGAGTGGCGACGACTCGAACATCAGCATGTCATCCGGAAAATCGTGTACGAGATGCTTCTCGAGCGCGCCAGTATCACGCTGCTGGACCCCCATCATCGCCGCGCTGTCCTCCCACAATTTCACCTGGTGCATCCCCGGAAGGGCCCGCACGGGAGGGCCAGCGATCACGGGCAGGACATCGTCCGTGATGAGGCGCCCGCCACTGCGCGCCAGCGCCAGCGCCAGCGTTGATTTCCCATGGAACTTGGGCGCCAGCAGCGCCACGGCACCTCGCTGCAGCGCCACGGCGCACCCATGAAGACAGTACACCCCACCGGCGTGTAACGCGGTAGCGAGCACACGCCCGGTCACATCCGAACGAACCGCCGCCGGAAATGCGGTGGGGCCGCTCGACCAGACGATTTCACGCCCGTCGGCCGACACGTCATAACAACCGGTGTCATCGTATTCGAGACGATAGCCGTGCGCGTGGCGATACAGGCGCACGCGGCAATCGGGCGAAATCTCGGACTCGCCAAGCCGTTGGGCGGCAATGAGTGACGCGGCAGCGGGGGCGGTGCGCAACGTCCAGTCAATCGCGCCACCGGATCGCTCGCGCAGCTCGGGAAATATCAGCTCGGAGCGAAGACAGCCGCCGAAGGCGGCGTAATCAGGCATCCATTAATGCGGGACGGGAGGCTGTCGGTCTTGCCGACGGCCTCCCGCCGTGAAGCTCACGACCCCGTGCGGCAACCGGGGGCGGTGATCGAGGAGCACGTCTCGTTCCCGATCCCGCTGACGGTGTATCCGTCGCTCGTCCCGTTGAATCCTACCTGGGTGAGTTCGCGGAACGTCCCGTAACGCTCCACCTTCGGCTTCTGATACACGCGACCCCTCCCTGATCTCGAGTGGCACCGGGCAAGCCGCCCGGCACTGTTCCGGCCCTCGTGGCCGTACAAGATAACGCTCCCATCGGCCGGTGCAATATCCTATCCGATTCCAGCTTCCGGCTGAATCTGTCGACCGCTCTCATCCACGCTGGACGACGTACGGGCTCGCAACCAGAGCTCAGCCTGCAGAGTGGAAAGAAAGTTGCCGCTGGGCTCCTCGCCATTCGGGCCGAGATAGCTGCGCCACGCTGCGCGGTAACGTTCTGCATCGATCATTCCAGCGTCGGCGAGCGCGGAGCCCGACAGCGCCCGCTCGACGATCGGGCCGGCCTCCGCGCGCAGTGACCGCGCAAAGTAGGCGCTGGTGATGCCGGTGCGCCGCGCCCGCGGCGCGAGCACCGACGCCGGAACCAGATCGCGTACGGCGTGCCGCAGCAAGAGCTTAGTACCACGGCGCGACGCGCGTTCGCGCCGTGGCCGGCGCACGGCGAACTCGATGATGCGCCGGTCGTAGAGAGGCGAGCGGACCTCCACACCTTCCTCGAGCGCAATCGCGGCGACGCACCCGAACACGCGCGGGAAGTAGGGGTGCGCGAGATACCAGTGCGTCTCGTATGCAGCAGAATTGCTGCGCCCGCGCATCGGGATGGACGCATGCTCCCGCTCGAGCAGTCGGCGTTCGCGCAGAAACTCCTCGCGCATCCATCCGGGAACCACCGGATCCAGATAACTGCTGAGCCCGCGGCCGCCACGGCTCAGGCCCAGCAACGCGCCAGCCCGCGCCGGCAGCAGCGGCTGCACGACCTGGTGCAGCAGACCGCGCGTCGCGCGTGCGCCAAGCCGCCTGGCGCGCGCCTCGCGCGCAAGCTCCAGCCAGCGAAAGCCACGCACGAGATCGGCCAGATAGACATCCGACACCTGAAAGAGTTGATCGCCCCCCATGCCGTCGAGCGCGACGTGTGATCCCACGAGGCGGCTGCCGCGCGCCAGTGCGCGCAACCACATCTCGAAGGCGTGCGCGAAGGGCTCATCGCGCTCCGCCGCTTGCGTGAACGGCTCGCGAAAGAGCGGCACCTTCGCAATGTCCATCCACTGCACCGGCACGTGCCACGCGCTGGCCACCGCCTCGATCAGTTCATCCTCCCGTCCCGGATCGCCCGGTGGATAGCTCATGGACACCGGCAGCAGCGAGCGCGCGTCGTGCCGCGCGCGCAGGACGTCCTGCCCCGCGCCGAACACCGCGGGGGAGTCCCATCCTCCACTCAGCCAGATGCTCGTGGGTGAATCAGGATCCATCCGCTCGCCAACGGCGCGGGCGAGCAGCCGGCGCAGCTCGACGGCGGCATCGTCGAAGGAGAGCGAGGAGTCCTCCCGCACCGGCGGCGGGCTCCAGTGCGGCGCCACGCGCGCGGCCTCTCCGGAGGCGGCGGTAAGCGTATTTCCGGCCGGGAGCCGCTTGATCGCGCGATAGCAGGTGTCGCATGGCGCACTGAACAGCCCGGCCGCGGTGGCCCCGATTTCATCCAGGTCCAGCGTATCCGGACAACCCGGGTACGCCAGCACGCCGCCGATTGTGGACGCGACGATGAGCGACTCACCGATCTGCGCGTGGAAGAGCGTCCGCTTGCCGCCGAAGTCGCGCGCCGCACACACGCGATGATCCATGCGATCCCATATGATGAACGCGAAGTCACCCTCGAGATGCGCGGCGGCGGCGGCGCCCCAGGCCCGATATGCGGCGGCCACCAGGTGACTCGGGCTCGCGCCGCGCACCGGAATGCGTTGCGCTTCGAGCCGGCGCCGCAGGTCGTCGCGATAGTACAGCGAGGCGTCCGTGGCGACCACGAGCTCGTTGTCCGCCAGTACCAGGCTGGAGTCTGCCGATGCGCCGGGCTGCTCCCAGCGGAAGCGCGACACCCCGAGCGCCGCGTGATCGCCGCACCAGACGTCCCTGGCATCCGCTCCGCGCCGTCGCATGGCGTGCAGCATGGCGACGAAGATGGGTTCAGCGGGAAGCGCGGCGGCGCCGGTAAAGACACCGACGATCGCGCTCACGGAGCGTCCAGCAGCCGGACTCCGGTAAGGTCGTCAAAGCCGCGGGCGATCTCCGCCGGATCGCCCAGCACTGCTCCGTGGTACTCCACCCATGCGTGCGCGGCAAAACGGCCCTGGCGCATGCGTACCCCGATTCTGATGCGACTGCCCGCGATGCCGCGGTGTTCGAGCATCCGGTGGAGCGCGACGGCCTGCACGAGGCAGAGCGGCCGGAAGAGCCCATTCTCGGCGGCGCGGCCCACCGCCAGGGCGAGGCGCGGCGCACGCGGGTCCATCGCCGGCGCTTCAGTCGACGCGGCAGCCGATCCAGCGGCCGTCGCCCTCGTGGCGGGCGCGGTGTGATCCCCGGGAGCCTGATCGCTGGAGACGAGTCGGCCCGTGGGACGCATCCAGACGAGCACCTGTGCCCAGATGAGGGCGCCCTGCGCCTGGACCAGCTCAGCCCAGTCGCGAGGACCCAGTGTCACCAGCCTCTGAAGCATTCGACGCGTCGCGCGCATTGGGGTGTTCGGCATCACGCGGTATGAGGAGCCCGTGCGAAACGAGATCGGCGATCAGTTGCGTCACATCCGCCTGGATGACGGCTGGATCCACCTCCGGATAACGCATCACGATCGCATCGCGGATCTCCTCCACCGAGTTCGAGACCGGTGGGAGCAACGCCCAGATCTCCGCGCCCACTTCGTTCAGCCCGTAATACACTTCGTCGTCCATCGAGAAGAGTACGGCGCCGTCGGATTGCTCCTTGAAGATGACCTTGGGATTCACTCGGGGCAGCATTCACGCTCCAGCGATGCATGGATGGACGAAGCACAACAATGATGGGCTCGCTGCCGGAATGCGGCAAGATCAACTCTGAATCGTCGCAACGTCATCGAGGAGATCACGCACCGCCTGCACGAACTTCTCGATGGTGAAGGGCTTCTCGATGAACGCCGCGCCCTGAGCGAGCACGCCGTGCGTCGCGATGGCGTCCTCGGTGTAGCCGGACATGAACAGCACCTTGAGCTCCCCATGCCGCGCACGGATGCGCTCCACCAGCTCCTGTCCGCCCATCTCCGGCATCACGACATCGGTCACGACCAGATCCACGTGGCCAGCCGCCTGATCATAGAGCCGGAGCGCTTCGGCGCCGTGATGGGCCTCCAGCACCGAATAGCCGTGACGTTCCAGGATTCGCCGCACCGGCATGCGCACCGCATCCTCATCCTCGGCAAGCAGCACCGTTCCGCTGCCGATGGCGCGAGGCCGCGGCGGGACGGGTTCGATCTGCTCCACCTCCTCTACACGCGGCGTGCTTGGGAGATACAGTGTGAATACGGTCCCGAACCCCGGTACGCTGTCCACGTAGATGTGCCCGTGCGACTGGCGCACGATGCCGTACGCGGTGGACAGGCCCAGCCCCGTTCCCTTCCCCGTCTCCTTGCTCGTGAAGAATGGCTCGAAGATGCGCTGCCGCATGTCCTCCGCCATGCCGATGCCCGTGTCGCGCACACGCAGGCGCACGAACGGTCCCACGTGCAGACCGGGGAAGCGCCGCGCAAGCGCGTCATCCACGATGACGAGCGCCGTATCAATGCTCAGCGTTCCACCATTCGGCATCGCATCGCGCGCGTTGACCACGAGGTTCAGCAGCACCTGTTCGAGCTGCCCCGGGTCCGCGGTCACCATGGCGATCGTGGGGTCGAGCGTCGTGACCAGCTCGATGTGCTCGCCGATGAGCCGGCGGAACATCCGCTCGGCATCCGAGATGACCGTGTTCAGATCGAGCACCTTGGGTTGCAGGACCTGGCGACGGCTGAAGGCGAGCAGTTGTCGCGTGAGCGCGGCGGCGCGCTCCGCCGCCCGCCGGATTTCCTCCACTTCCGCATGCTGGGGCGTCCCGCGCGCCAGCCCCGCCAGCGCGAACTCCGCGTTGCTGGTGATTGCCGTGAGCAGGTTGTTGAAATCGTGCGCGATGCCGCCGGCCAGACGCCCCACGGCCTCCATCTTCTGCGCCTGACGCAGCCGCCCCTCGCTCTCCTGCAGCGCGGACTCCATTTGCCGGCGACGCGTGATGTCCCGATTGACGCCAAGCATGCCGGCGAACCGGCCCGCGGAATCGTGCAGCCGGACCACCACCACCTCCACCGTCCCGCCGTCGCCGCCCTTGCGCTGAAAGCGGAACTCTCCCTGCCATCGGCCGTCGAGGATCACACGCTCGAAGATCTCCGACTCCAGGTACGGTCGTTCCTCAGGATGCTGCAGCATCCCCGGGCTCCGGCCAATCATCTCGTCACGCGTATAGCCGAAAATGCGTTCGGCCGCCGGATTCCAGTCCACGATGAAGCCGCCTTCATCCATCAGGATGACGCCATCGTAGAGGTTCTCGAACAGCAGGGCCTGGCGGCGCAACACGTCCTCGGACGCCTTGCGGTCCGACACGTCGCGCGAGACGGTCACGAATTCGCCCACCGTGCCATCGTCGGCCACGACCGCCCGGCCCCGGGTGTCCACCCAGACGTAGCTGCCGTTCTTGTGTCGCAGGCGAAAGCGTGTACTCCCGCGCCGAATGCCCATGAGCATGTCGCGGTGCGCGTCGCGCACGAGGTCAATGTCATCCGGATGGATGAACTCGAATGGATCCCGCCCGATCAACTCGCGCGGTTCGTATCCGGTGAGCAGCGCGATGGACGGCGATACGTATTGATAGCGCCCGTCCGTGGAGTGCCGCGCGATCAGATCCGTGGCATGCTCGGCCAGCAGCCGGTAGCGTGCCTCGGACTCCGCCAGCGTCCGAATGCGCAGCGAGCGGGCGGCGTAGCCGAATCCGGTGGACGCCACCACCGCGAGCGCAAACACCGCGAGGGCGGCGAGCGCATCGCGACGCAACTGGCCGCGCACTTCGGCATAGGCAACACCCGCATCGATGCTGCGGACCACCGTCCAGTCCGTGCCGCGCACCCGCCGTGACGCCGCGAGAACCTTCGCGCCATATTCGTTGACGAACGCGCCGACGGTATCCCGCGACCGAAGGGCGAATTCCGACGGAAACGGCGCGTGCGTCCAGCTCTCCGCCACGACATCCGAGTCGCCATGCTCGAGGCGGCGCTCGACGACGAACAGGCTGTCCTGCATGGGCATGAGGATCTCGCCCCGCGCGCCCGCCACAATGAGCTTGGGTCCGAGGGCGACCGGGATGAGCTGCACGCGCGGATCGTACTGCATGACCACCGCGCCCGCGCTCTGTCCCGGTGCGTGTCCCGGAACGGGCTCGATCGTGGCGACACGCAACTGACCCGACCCTCCCGGGTACGGTCCCAGGGTGAGTCCGGTGGACGATCGGGACGCGGAGAGGGCGCCCGCGGACTCCGAGACCGAGAGCCGCGGCGCATGTCGCGATGCGGAGATCACGCGCCCCTGCCTGTCGAGCACCCACGCGGCGGAGTAGCTGTATTCAGCCGTCATCAGCGTGAGCAGCGTGTCGAGTCGCGCCCGCGCCACGACAAAGCTTTCAGAGTTGCCCGGCCCGCCGATCTCTTGCAGCGCCAGCACGTGGGCCGCTTCGCGCGCCGCGACCCTCGCGTCGCTCTGCCGCTCACGCAACCACGACTGCGTCCCCATGCTGGTGGCGGACGCACTCGCGACGACCCGGTCCACCCATTGCGAGCGCGTGGCTTCCTGCAACCGCTCCGCGCGTCGCTGCGCGGCCCAGCCGGCGAGCAGGCCAAGAACCGCCGCCGACAGCAGCAATGCCGTCGGACCGGCGTACCGGCGAAATGCCGACCTGGTGGGCGAACCGCTTACCGGTGGCATGGACAGGAGTGAACGCGCAGCGGCATGAGATGGAACGAAGCGACCGATCTCCCCATCCCGTGAGGCTGCTCCGAATCGGAAGCCGGGTCGGGAGATGATTGCCCGCAATGTAAGGCATATGGGCCGGACCGCCCATAGCCCTTCAGGCGTTCACACCAGCCGGATGCGACATGACCCCGTCCGGGCTGCCTGCTCCGGGCGGGGCCACCGTCATCCTGCGGCGGACGAATGCTACCAGCGATAGTGCGCGAAGGCCTTGTTCGCTTCCGCCATGCGGTGCGTGTCGTCCTTCTTCTTCACAGCGTTTCCTTCTCCCTTGGACGCCGCGATCACCTCCGCCGCGAGCTTTTCCGCCATGGACTTCTCCGTACGGGCGCGCGAATAGCTCATGAGCCAGCGCATGGCCAGCGCCGTGCGTCGCTCGGGACGCACCTCCACCGGCACCTGGTAGGTCGCGCCGCCCACGCGGCGGCTCTTGACCTCGACCACCGGCTTGAGATTCTGGAGCGCCGCCTTGAAGACGTTCACTCCGGGCTGCCCCGTGCGGGATTCCACGAGGTCCATGGCACCGTAGAAAATGTGCTCCGCGGTGGACTTCTTGCCCTCGAGCATCAACGTATTGATGAACTTGGAGACGGTCTGACTGTCGTAGCGCGCATCCGGCAGAACCGGGCGCTTGACGGATTTCTGACGGCGGCTCACTTCCTTCCTCCGGCGGCGGCGCCCTTGGGCTTCTTGGTTCCGTACTTCGACCGGCTCTTGTTGCGTCCATTGACGCCGGATGCATCGAGCGATCCGCGAACGATATGATAGCGCACGCCCGGCAGGTCCTTCACGCGACCGCCGCGAATGAGCACGATGGAGTGTTCCTGCAGATTGTGTCCCTCGCCGGGGATGTAGGCCGACACCTCGAACCCGTTCGTCAGCCGCACGCGCGCGACCTTGCGCAGCGCGGAATTCGGCTTCTTCGGTGTCGTGGTATAGACACGCGTGCACACCCCGCGCTTCTGGGGGTTCCCCTTCAGCGCCGGCGCCTTCTCCTTCTTTTCCACGTCCTGGCGACTGCGCCGGACAAGCTGATTGATCGTTGGCATAGTCTGGAATGATAACGAATATTGGTGCGGCGCTCCAGTCGCCCACCGCCGGGGTCCACGCTCCGCAGCTATCGGAGCCGGACCACCGGCAGCGAGTGATTGAAGCTCAGGGACTCGGCAACTGCTCCTCGTCGTCCGCGCCGGCCAGGATGTGCGCGAACGGCTGCTCGGCCGGCGGCAGGATCGGCTCCTCCGGCGGCGCGGGAACTTCCACGCCTTCGATCTCCACGTCCGAATAGCGATACTGCCCCGTCCCGGCCGGGATCAGGTGGCCAATGATGATGTTCTCCTTGAGACCCAGGAGGTCATCCTTGGCGCCGCGGATCGCCGCATCGGTGAGCACGCGCGTGGTCTCCTGGAAGCTCGCCGCCGAAATGAACGACTGCGTCGTGAGACTCGCCTTCGTGATGCCGAGCAGCAGCGGCTCCGACGTGGCCGGCTGCGAGCCTTCCTGCATGGCCCCCTCGTTCACGTCGCGGAACACGCCCTTGTCCACGTGCTCGCCTTCGAGCAGCTCGGTGTCCCCCGGGTCCAGGATGCGCACCTTCTGCAGCATCTGCTTGACGATCACGCCAATGTGCTTGTCGTTGATCTTCACGCCCTGCAGGCGGTAGACCTCCTGCACTTCATTCAGCAGGTATTCCTGCACCGCGCGCGGGCCCTTGATCCGCAGAATGTCGTGCGGGTTCACCGGCCCTTCCGACAACCGGTCCCCGGCGCGCACGCGGTCGCCCTCGTGCACACGCAGGTGCTTGCCCGCGGGAACCTCGTACAGCTGCGCCGGCTGTGAATCATCGACGGCGCTGCTGGCGTCGTCCATCAGACGCAGCGGGTGCACGTTGATCTCCCGCTTGCCGCGCTTGATGTCGCCGAACTTCACCACGCCATCGATCTCGGAGATCGTGGCCGGATCCTTCGGCCGCCGCGCTTCGAACAGCTCCGCTACCCGCGGCAGACCGCCCGTGATGTCGCGCGTCTTGTACGCCTCGCGGCTGATCTTCGCGAGAATGGTCCCGGCCGCAACCCGATCGCCGTCATCCACGGTGAGCTGCGCGCCCACCGGAATCACGAAGTCGCGAATGCGCCGCTCCTTCCCGCCCTTCTCCTGCATGATCTCGATGTGCGGGTGCAGCTTCTTCTCCCGGTCCTCGATCACCACGCGCTGGCGCAACCCCGTCAGCTCGTCCAGCTCCTCGGCCACCGTCTCGCCATCCACGATGTCCTCGAAGTGAATCGTGCCGTCCACATCCGCGATGATCGGATTGGTATACGGATCCCACGTGAACACCACGGCGTCCTTGTGGACGTCTGCGCCATCCTCGACCATGAGGAAGGCGCCGAGCGGCACCTGGAAGCGCGAGACCACGGCCGCGTTGGCGTCGGACGAGGCGCGAATGATGATCTCGCCCTCGTACGACGTGACGATCTTCTGACCCTCCGGATTGGTGACGTACACCAGCCGGTCGCCGAATTCCGCGACGCCCGCCACCTTCGACTTGCGCGCCGTCTGCTCGGCGATGCGCGCCGCCGTGCCGCCAATATGGAAGGTGCGCAGCGTGAGCTGCGTCCCCGGCTCGCCAATGGACTGCGCCGCCAGAATGCCCACCGCCTCGCCCAGGTCCACCATCTGCATGGTGGCCAGGTTGCGGCCGTAGCACATGCGGCAGAGCCCGCGCTTGGCCTCGCAGGTGAGTACGGAGCGAATGCGCACCGTCTCGATTCCTGCGTCCTCGATCGCGCGTGCGGCTTCCTCGTCAATGAGCTGGCCTGCCTCCACGAGCAGTGTCCGGCGGCCGGCCTCATCCACCTCGTGCGGATCTTCCACGTCTTCCGCCGCCACGCACCCCACGATGCGCTCCGACAGCGGCTCGATGATGTCCTCGCCTTCCTTCAGCGCGCCCACCTCGAGACCCAGGATCGTACCGCAGTCCTCCTCGGTGATCGTCATGTCCTGCGCGACGTCCACGAGGCGGCGCGTCAGGTAGCCTGCGTCGGCCGTCTTGAGCGCCGTATCGGCCAGCCCCTTGCGCGCGCCGTGCGTGGAAATGAAGTACTCCAGCACCGAGAGCCCTTCCCGGAAGTTCGACTTGATCGGGCTCTCGATGATCTCGCCGATGCCGCCGGTGAGCTTCTTCTGCGGCTTGGCCATGAGGCCGCGCATCCCCGCCAGCTGACGGATCTGGTCGCGTGAGCCGCGCGAGCCCGAGTCGAACATCATGAACACCGGGTTGAGCCCGTTCTTCGACTCGCGCATGGCCTTCACCATCTCATCCGCGACGTCGTTGTTGGCGTGCGTCCAGGTGTCGATCACCTTGTTGTAGCGCTCGCCGTTCGTGATGTTGCCCGTCTGATAGGCGCGGGTGAAGCGATCCACCCGCGCTTCGGCCTCCTGCAGCAGCGTGGCCTTCTCCGCTGGGATCTCCAGGTCCTCAATGCCGATGGACACGCCGCCCATGGTGGCGTTCCGGAAGCCGAACTCCTTGAGCCGGTCGAGGAACTGCACCGTGGCCGCGAGCCCCTGCGTGCGGTACGCATCGAACACGAGCTCGGAGAGCGCCTTCTTCTTCATGTCCCGGTTCTGATAGCCCAGGGCCGGGGGCACGATGCTGTTGAACAGCACGCGCCCCACCGTGGTGCCCACCCACTTGCCGGCCGCCCCGGTGCCATCCACCAGGAAGTGGCAGGCGCTGTGGTACGTCACGTGCCCCAGCGCGTGCGCCATTTCCACCTCGGCGAGCGTGGCGAAGTACGGCGCCTCGCGGAGCTGCTGTTCCAGGTCGCGCGGCCCCTTGGTGAGGAAGTAGCAGCCCAGCACGATGTCCTGGCTTGGCTCCGCCACGGGGCGCCCGTCCGAGGGCTTGAGAATGTTGTTCGACGACAGCATGAGGAGCCGCGACTCGAGCTGCGCCTCGAACGACAGCGGCACGTGCACCGCCATCTGGTCGCCGTCGAAGTCCGCGTTGAACGCCGCGCACACCAGCGGGTGGATACGGATGGCCTTGCCTTCCACCAGCACCGGCTCGAACGCCTGGATGCCCAGGCGGTGCAGCGTCGGCGCACGGTTCAACAGCACCGGGTGATCGCGGATGATCTCTTCCAGGATCTCGAACACTTCGGGGCTCTCGCGCTCGACGATCTTCTTGGCGCGCTTGACCGTTTCGGCGATCCCCTTGTCCACGAGCTTGTGGATGATGAACGGCTTGAACAACTCGAGCGCCATGGCCTTGGGCAACCCGCACTGATGCAGCTTGAGCTCCGGGCCCACCACGATCACCGAGCGGCCCGAGTAGTCCACACGCTTGCCGAGCAGGTTCTGCCGGAAGCGCCCCTGCTTGCCCTTGAGCATGTCGGAGAGCGACTTGAGCGGCCGCTTGCCACGCCCGCGAATCGCCTTGGAGCGCCGGCCGTTGTCGAACAGCGCGTCCACCGCCTCCTGCAGCATGCGCTTCTCGTTGCGCAGGATGACCTCCGGTGCCCGGTGCATGATGAGCTTCTGCAGCCGGTTGTTCCGGTTGATCACGCGGCGATAGAGATCGTTGAGGTCGCTCGTGGCGAAGCGCCCACCATCGAGCGGCACAAGCGGACGCAGATCCGGCGGAATGACCGGAATCACGTCCATGATCATCCACTCGGCCCGGTTGCGCGTGCCGCCCGCGTCACCAGAATTCCGGAACGCGTCAATGATCTTGAGCCGCTTGAGCATCTGCTTCTTGCGGTGCTGCGACGACTCATCCACCACCGCGGCGCGCAGCTCCTCCGACACCTTGTCCACGTCCAGCCGGCGCAGCAGCTCGCGCACGGCGGGCGCCCCGATGTCGGCCCGGAATGCGTCGTCGTTCTCCGTCTTCGCCTTCTCCCGCAGCGCCAGATACTCATCCTCGTCCAGGAGCTGGTTCGGGATGACATCCTGCGTGCCGGGGTCAATGACGACGTAGTTGGAGTAATAGATGATCTTCTCGAGATCACGCAGGGTGATGTCGAGCACGTTCCCCATGGGACTGGGAAGCGTCTTGAAGAACCAGATGTGCGCCACCGGCACGGCGAGCTCGATGTGGCCCATGCGCTCGCGGCGCACGCGCGACAGCGTGACCTCCACGCCGCACCGGTCGCAGATTACGCCGCGATAGCGGATGCGCTTGTACTTGCCGCAATGGCATTCCCAGTCCTTGACCGGGCCGAAGATGCGCTCGCAGAAGAGCCCATCCTTCTCCGGCTTGAACGACCGGTAATTGATGGTCTCCGGCTTGGTGACCTCACCCCAGGACCACCAGTTGCGCTGCCCCTGCATTTCCAGGCGCTCACGCTCCTTGGGATCCTTGGGTCCGCGGATCTCCTCGGGCGACGCGATGCGAACCTGGATGAAATCGAACGACGAGCCGCGCTGCTCGCGCACGCTGCGAAAATCAATCATGTCCTACTCCTCTCCGTTGCCGTTGCCGTTCATGCCGTCACCGTCGGTGGATCCGAGCTTCACCCAGATGCCGAGCGCCTGCAACTCCTTCACCAGTACGTTGAACGACTCCGGAATGCCTGGCTCTGGAAGGTTCTGTCCCTTGACGATGGCTTCGTATACCCGGCTGCGTCCGTTCACATCGTCCGACTTGACGGTGAGAATTTCCTGCAGCGTGTGCGCGGCGCCGTACGCCTCCAGTGCCCATACCTCCATTTCTCCGAACCGCTGACCGCCGAACTGGGCCTTGCCCGCCAGCGGCTGCTGCGTGACCAGCGAGTACGGTCCGATGCTCCGCGCGTGGATCTTGTCATCCACCAGGTGCGAGAGCTTGAGCATGTAGATCTCACCCACCGTTACCGGGCTGCCGAACTGCTCGCCCGTGCGTCCGTCGCGCAGCCACACCTTGCCCCCGGACGTGAGGCCGGCGAGCCGCATGAGCTCCGTGGCCGCCTTGTCCACGTCCGCTTCCGCCTTGGGCCCCAGCATGCGGGCCAGCGCCGGCAGCTCGAGCGACTCCAGCGTGGCGGCCGGCTCGCGATCAGCCAGCTTCTCCAGGTGGCGCAGCGTCGCACGATACTCAGTCCGCTGCTCCTTCGAGAGCGATTCATCCTCGGCCAGAGCGGTATGCCGCTGGACCTGGGACTGGATTTCCTCCGTCTCACGCGCGGCCAGTTCCCGTGCGGCACTCGTGAGGAAGTCGCGCACCCGGTGATACAGGTCGCGCGTCTCCTGCGACATGCCCCGCCCCGCCAGGTCGTTCAGCGTGGCGTCACCGAGATTCACGTGCGCCTCGCCCTGCTCGCGCGACGGTTTGAGGTCGGTCAGGAGCGCGCGAATGTCCGCCATCGTGGTGGCCGGCGCCTCACTCTGCAGCGCCAATCCACCGGTGCTCCACCGGACGCCGGCGAATTTGAGCAGCATGCCGATCTCACGCTCATTGGCGCCCTGGAACACCGGCGTCTTCGCGTAGAAGCCCAGCATGCGGGCCACCCAGCCGAGGTGCGTCTCCAGAATCTGGCCGACGTTCATGCGGCTCGGCACGCCCAGCGGATTGAGCACGATGTCCACGGGACGGCCGTCGGGCAGGAACGGCATGTCCTCCTCAGGAACGATGCGCGCCACGATACCCTTGTTGCCGTGGCGGCCCGCCATCTTGTCGCCGACCGACACCTTGCGCTTCTCCGCCAGATAGACCTTCACGAGCTGAATCACGCCCGGGGGCAGCTCATCGGGCTGCAGGATCTTGTCGATCCGCTCCTCCGCCTTCTCCTCGATGCGCGCCTTCTGTTCGTTGGCGGCATCAATGACCACGCGGATCTGTTCGTTGACCTTGCGGTTCTCCACCCGGAAAGTCTTGAGATCCACCGAGGCGAGACGCAGATCGCCCAGCACCTCGCGGGTGAGCTTCGTCCCCGACTCGAGCGCCTCCTCCACGGTGCCGGACTTGAGCGCGAGCTGTACCGTCTGCCCTTCGAGCAGATCGACGAGCTCCACGTCGCGCGCATCGTTCACGCGCAGCTTCTCCTCGCCCTCGAGCCGGCGCACTTCACCAATCCGCTCGCCGCGGTCGCGCTCGATCACGTTGTCGTCAATGCGCGAGAAGATCTTCACGTCAATGACCACGCCTTCCATGCCGGGCGGCACCTTGAGCGAGGAGTCCTTCACGTCCTTCGCCTTCTCGCCGAAGATGGCGGTGAGCAGCTTCTCCTCGGGAGACAGCTCCGTCTCGCCCTTCGGCGTGATCTTGCCGACCAGAATGTCGCCCGGCTTCACGTGCGCGCCGATGCGAATGATGCCGCGGTCATCAAGATCCGTGAGCGACTCTTCCGCCACGTTCGGGATCTCGCGCGTGATCTCTTCCTGGCCGCGCTTGGTATCGCGCACGTGCAGCTCGAGCTCCTGGATGTGAATGGACGAGTACACGTCATCCTTCACCAGGCGCTCGGAGAGCACGATGGCATCCTCGAAATTGTGCCCGTACCACGGCATGAATGCCACCGTGACGTTCGCGCCGAGCGCGAGCTGGCCCATCTCGGTGCCGGCGCCATCGGCGAGCACATCGCCCTGCTCCACGCGCTGGCCCAGCCGCACGAGCGGACGCTGATTGATCGCCGTGTCCTGATTGGTGCGCCAGTACTTCTTGATCCGGTAGCGGTCATGCTGCGAGAGCCGCGCGAGCGGTGCGTCGCCGGATGCGCGCTCCCGGGCGCGCTCCGCCGGCCCCGCATCCACCACGATCTCATCGGCGGTGACGCGCGTGACCATGCCGGCGCGCCGGGCGATCACGACGGCGCCCGAGTCCCGGGCCACCTTTTCCTCCAGCCCCGTACCGACCACCGGCGTGCGGGGATTGAGCAGCGGCACGGCCTGGCGCTGCATGTTCGATCCCATGAGCGCGCGGTTCGCATCGTCATGCTCCAGGAACGGAATGAGCGCCGCGGCGATGGAGACGAGCTGCTCGGGTGCCACGTCCATGTAGTCAATGCGGTCCGGCGGCACGAGCGGTACGTCGCCGCGCTGCCGGCAGAGGACCAGCTCCTCCACGAACGTGCCATCGGGCCGCAGCCGCGCGTTGGCCTGCGCGATCACGACATCTTCCTCGCGATTCGCGTCCAGCCACTCGATGTCGTGCGTGACACGCCCGTTCCGCACGACGCGGTACGGCGTTTCCACGAAACCCAGGTCGTTCACGCGCGCATAGCACGCCAGCGACGTGATGAGCCCGATGTTCGGACCTTCCGGCGTCTCGATCGGGCACATGCGGCCATACTGCGAGTAGTGCACGTCGCGCACTTCGAAGCCGGCGCGCTCGCGCGTGAGGCCGCCCGGGCCCAGCGCCGAGAGCCGGCGCTTGTGCGTCAACTCGGCGAGCGGGTTCGTCTGGTCCATGAACTGTGACAGCTGCGACGATCCGAAGAAGGCCTGGATCACCGCGCTCACCGTCCGCGCGTTCACCAGGTCGTCCAGCGTGATCTTCTCGGGATCGTTGTTGATGGACATGCGCTCCTTCACCAGACGCGCCATGCGCGAGAGCCCCACCGAGAACTGGTTCGCGATGAGTTCGCCCACGGAGCGGATGCGGCGGTTGCCGAGATGATCGATGTCATCCGTGTGGCCGCGTCCTTCCTGCAGTTCCACCAGGTAGCGCACGATGGCCACGAAGTCCTCCTTCGTGAGCACGGTGTGCGCGGGATCCGTCTTGAGGCCCAGCCGCTGGTTGATCTTGTAGCGGCCCACGCGTCCCAGATCGTAGCGCTTGGGCGAGAAGAACAGCCGCTCGAGCGCGACGCGCGCGGTCTCGAGATTGGGCGCCTCACCCGGACGCAGCAGCGAATAGATCTGCTGCAGTGCTTCCTTCTCGCTGTGCGTGGGGTCCTTGGCCAGCGTGTTCTTGATGAGCGTGGACTCCGCACGTCCCGAGGAAACGAACACCTGCACCCTGGTGACATCCTGCCTGCGCAGCTTGCGCATCAGGGTATCGCTGAGCGCCTGGCCGGCCTCGGCCAGCACCTCGCCCGTGTCCTCATCCACGACGTCCAGCGCCAGGATGCGACGCGTCGTGCGCTCGCCACGCTCGACGGTGTCCATTTCGTCGCGGAGATCGATGGTCATGTAGCTCGCGAAGACCTTGATGGTCTTGGGCTTCCCCAGCCGCTGGAGGCGATCGTACACCTCCTGCGTCAGCTCGTCGCCCTCGCTCACGAGCATTTCCGCCTCGGCCCGCTCCCGTTCGGCGCGCGCCTTCTTGGTCTTGAGCTTGGGCGCGTCGGGATCGGACGCCTCGCCAGCCAGCGTGACGTTCTCGGCGATGATCGCGCCGATGACTTCCCGCTGGTCGCCGCGGCTCTCGATCTTCCTGGTGAGATCGAGCTCACGCACCGCGAAGAACAGGCGCAGGATATCCGAGTTGTTGCCGTACCCCAGGGCGCGCAGCAGAGCCGTGGCCGGGAACTTCTTCTTCTTGTCGATGTGGACGTACACGACGTCGTGGATGTCCACCGTGAACTCCACCCACGATCCGCGGAAGGGGATGATGCGCGCGGAAATAAGCCGCTGCCCGTTGGGGTGCGTGGACTCCTCGAACACCACGCCCGGCGAGCGGTGCAACTGACTGACGATGACGCGCTCGGCGCCATTGATCACGAAGGTGCCGAGCGGCGTGAGCAACGGCAGCTCACCGAGGTAGACCTCCTTCTCGATGATGTTGCGCGGGCGCTTCTCCCCGTTCACCTCTTCATTGACGATGAGCTGGAGCGTGGCCTTGAGCGGGGCTGAATACGTCATGTCGCGCTCGATGCACTCCTCCACGGAGTACTTCGGCTCGCCCAGCGCGTAGCGCACGAACTCCAGCGAGTAGTTCTCGTGGACGTCCGCGATGGGGAAGAGGTCCTTGAAGACACGCTCGAGACCGATGTCTTCGCGGTTGTGCGCGGCGGCATCGAGCTGCAGCAGCGTCTCGAAGGCGCGCGTCTGGATATCCAGGAGATGGGGCATGTCCATCCCCTGTTCGAGCTTACTGAACGAGATTTGCTTCAACATTTCTGGCATGACTCACCCGCGCGCAGACGAAAAACGGCCCCGCCCCCATGGCGCGCGGAAATTGCGCGCTCCGGGGTGGAGCACCCAGTGAAGTTCGATTGTACGAAGCGTTGCTGGTCTCAAAACCATTCGCGCCGGGACCAAGAGACGACCGGCAACCATAGCCGATATTATACCGGCGAGTTGCTCGGCTGTTCCCGAACCGGGCCCTGAAGCCCGGTTCGGGTCCGCGGTCGTTACTTGACCTCGACGACCGCGCCCTGCTCTTCCAGCTTCGCCTTGATGGTGTTCGCCTCCTCCTTGGAGACGCCCCCCTTGACCGTCTGCGGAGCGCCGTCCACGAGGTCCTTGGCCTCCTTCAGCCCCAGACCCGTGATCTCACGCACCACCTTGATCACCTGAATCTTCTTGGCGCCCGCTTCCTTGAGCGAGACGTTGAACTCCGTCTGCTCCTCAGCAGCGGGAGCCGCCGCGGCGGCCGCCGCTGGGGCCGCTGCCGCGGGAGCGGCCGAAATCGTGACGTTGAACTTCGCCTTGAAGGCCTCGATCAGCTCGGCAAGGTCGAACACCGACATGTTGCCGATGGCTTCGAGAATCTCGTCCTTGCTCATGGTCGCGTTTGCCATTTGTCCCAGTCTCCAGTGGTATATCGTCGATCTGCGATCAGTACCGATCAGTACGTCGTATGCAACTCCGTCGTGCTTCCGCCTGGCGTCAGGCGCCTTCCCGCTGCTGACGGAGCGCGTCGAGTGCTCCGGCAAAGGTGGACAGCAGGCCGTTCAGCGCGCCCACGAAGGCCGCGAGCGGCGATTGCAGCCCCGCGCCCAGCTCGGCGAGCATCCGCTCGCGCGGCGGAAGCAAGGCCAGCTGCTTCACCTGGGCAGTGTCAATCGGCCGTCCATCGAGCATGCCGCCCTTCACACCAGGCCGCTGCTCGTTCTCCTTGGCGAAGTCCGACAGCACTTTCGCCGCCGCCACCGGATCCGTACCGATCACGACGCCAGTGGGGCCACGCAGCTCGGTGCGGGCAAGTCCCACTTCGCTCACCGCGCGCAGTGCCAGCGTATTCTTGATCACGACGTACTCGACGCCTGCCTTGCGCAACCGGCGGCGGAGTTCCGTCATGCGTTTGACATTCAGCCCCGTGAAATCAGTGTAGTACAGGGCTGTGGCATCCTTGAGCTTCGCCGACAGATCGGCGACGAGCTGTTCCTTGTCCGTGCGATTCATCAGCGGTTACCGGTACGGGGTGGTGTCGATCGCGACGCCCGGACCCATGGTGCTCGAGATCGCGACGTTGCGGACATACACGCCCTTGGCAGCCGCCGGCTTGGCCCGCACGATCTGATCCATGAACGCGGCGAAGTTCTGACCCAGTGCATCCGCGCTGAAGGAGATCTTTCCGATCGGCGCGTGCACGTTTCCGCCCTTGTCCACGCGAAATTCGATCTTGCCGGCCTTGACCTCGCGCACAGCCCGGCTCACGTCAAAGGTGACCGTTCCAGCCTTGGGGTTGGGCATGAGCCCGCGCGGCCCCAGCACACGTCCCAACTGCCCGACCTGCCCCATCTGATCGGGCGTGGCCACCAGCACGTCGAAATCGAGCCAGCCGTCCTTGATTTTCTGCACGAGCTCGACGCCGACGAAGTCGGCTCCAGCCGTCTCCGCCTCGCGTGCCTTTTCGCCGACGGCAATGACCGCGACGCGCACGGACTTGCCGGTTCCCGCCGGGAGCACCACCGTGCCCCGGACGACCTGATCGGCGTGGCGGGGATCCACTCCCAGCCGGACAGCGATCTCGACCGTTTCATCGAACTTGGCGAATGCCGCACCCTTGAGCAGCTCGATGGCCTGCTGGGCGGGATGGCGAACGCCGCCATTCACCCGCTTCGCCGCTTCGCGGAATTTCTTGCCATGCGTACGCATCAGTCGCCGACCTCCACTCCCATTGATCGCGCCGCTCCGGCCACCATGGCCATGGCTCCTTCAATGGTGTCCGTGTTGAGGTCCGGCAGCTTGATCTCCGCGATCTTGCGCACCTGCGCCTGCGTGAGCTTGCCCACCTTGTTCCGATTCGGCTGTCCCGAGCCCTTTTCCAGCGAGAGCTCCTTCTTGATGAGGATCGCCGCCGGTGGCGTCTTGGTGATGAAGGTGAAGGACTTGTCCGAGTAGATCGTGAGCTCCACCGGCAGGATCGTGCCGGCCTGGCTCTGCGTTCGCGCGTTGAACTCCTTCACGAACGCCATGATGTTCACCCCGTGCGGACCGAGCGCCGTACCAACCGGTGGCGCGGGCGTCGCCTGTCCTGCAGGGATCTGCAGCTTGACGAATCCTGTGGCTTTCTTGGCCATTCTCAAACCCGTGAAGGCAGCGCTCAGCCATCAGCTCCCGCCGACAACCGACCTCGCTGCGCCTGACTCCCACTGTGTGTTTTCCGTCGTCGTGGTATCCGACGTCGCTGCGCGCAACCAGCCAGCGTCGCGCTCAGTATGCCTTCAACTGCAGGTAATCCAGCTCCACGCTCGTGGGCCGGCCAAACAGGCTGACCGACACGCGCACCTTGCCCTTGTCCGGATACACTTCCTCCACCGTGCCACTGAAGTCGCTGAACGGACCTTCCGTGATCGCGACGGCCTGCCCCACCATGAACGGAATCTCCTCCGCCGGCTCCTCTTCCGCGCGCTCGTCCGCGATGCCGAGAAGCCGGTTGACTTCTTCGGGGCGCAGCGGCTGCGGCTCACGATCCTGACCCACGAACTTGATCACGCCCTGGATGCTGTTGATGAGGTGCAGGGTCTCCTGATCCTTCACCATCTCCACCAGCACGTAGCCCGGATACTTCTTGCGCTCGACATTGACTTTCTTGCCGTTCTTGATTTCCACCGCCTGCTCCGTGGGCACGATGGCCTGGCGAATCCGCCGCTCCTCGGGCGCCGCCGGGTCCTGATCAATGCGACGCTGAATGAGCGACCGCACCTTGTTCTCATGCCCCGACGTCGTCTGAATGGCGTACCAGCGGACCCCGTCCATGCCGATCACTTGCCGAAGAGCGATGGAATACCGCGGACCAGGACGCCCTGCAGTATCAGATCCAGGATCGCGATGAAGCCGGCGATGAGCAGCACGAAGATGATGATGGCGATCGTGGCCTGCCGGAGCTGGGCACGATCCGGCCAGGTCACCTTGCGCAGCTCGGTGCGGACCTCCTGGATGAACTCGGTGGTCTGCGACACCTGTTGCGACAGCCGTGCGACGAAAGCTGGCATGACTACTTGGTTTCCTTGTGCAGCGTGTGCTTGTTGCAGCGCGGACAATGCTTCTTCCACTCCACGCGCTCGGGATGCAGGCGCTTGTTCTTGCTCGTGAAGTAGTTGCGATTCTTGCACTCGCCACAGGCGAGAATGATCTTGTCTCTGGGCATGATCAGAAACCTCAGCGATCCGTCGCAAGGCCATGGCGCCCATGGCGCCCATGCCTCGCGACCCGCGATCGCGGTTGCGTACCGTTACGTGCGTTCCCTCGAATACCGGGCGCTTACTTGATGATTTTGGTGACGACGCCGGCGCCCACCGTGCGGCCGCCTTCGCGGATCGCGAAGCGCAGCCCCTCGTCCATGGCGATCGGCGTGATGAGCTCGATCTCCATCTGCACATT
>Ga0207652_10000971_pt1 | contig 26782 bp, 26 predicted proteins | sample KBSC63BmetaG_FD_184334 | JGI IMG/M metagenome (GOLD analysis project Ga0207652, IMG submission 184334) | Corn rhizosphere microbial communities from Kellogg Biological Station, Michigan, USA - KBS C6-3B metaG (SPAdes) (version 2) | ecosystem: Host-associated > Plants > Roots > Rhizosphere ...
AGGCTGTGGCCGTGGCCGAGACGGCCGGGTGTGCGAGGAGCGGGGGGACCTGTGGGGCGTCCGTCACGAGGGAGCCACGGATCCCTCACCGGAGGGACACGGATCCGTGACGGGAGTCCGACCCCGTCACGGAGACGTCGGGAACTCCACGCTTCCTCCCGTGTTGTGCAACACCGACCTACGCGCTGCGTGTATCGAGGCCCCTATGGGGGCCCAAAGACACGCAGCGCGTTTCAGGCCCCTCGAACCTGGCCCGAAGGGGGCCTTTCAGGGCCGGAAAGTGTGACGTTCCCGGCATCTTTGTGACCGTTCGGGCCGAGGTGTGGGATCTCCCGGACACGATCGTCACGGAAGTCCGACCTCCTCCCGTCTTTGCGGCGGCTCCCCCACGGAAGTCCGACCTCCCCCCGCCCCTGTGACGCCTCTCCCACGGAAGTCCGACTTCGCGACGTCCCTGTGACGCCTCTCCCACAAAAGCCTCGCGTCCCGGGCGCCTCATGGGGGTCACAGCCTGCCAGGACCCCCATGAGGCGCCCGGGACACCTGGGACCACCCTCGGACGGCCGCCAGGGCCTGGACAACACTCGGACGGCCGCCCGGGCCACCGTTGATGGGCCGAAAACCCGCCTATGCGTCAGGTTTTCGGCCCGTCGACGGGCTTCTCGCGGCTCAGCTCGTGCTCAGAAGTGAACGATCGGGATGATCAGGATCGCGACGATGTTTGCGACCTTGATCATCGGGTTGATCGCCGGGCCGGCCGTGTCCTTGTACGGGTCGCCGACGGTGTCACCGGTGACCGAGGCGGCGTGGGCCTCGGAGCCCTTGCCGCCGTGGGCGCCGTCCTCGATCAGCTTCTTCGCGTTGTCCCAGGCGCCGCCGCCGGCGGTCATCGAGATCGCCGCGAAGAGGCCGACCACGATCACGCCGATGAGCAGGCCGCCGAGCGCGTCGACACTGAGGAGGCCGACGACAACCGGCACGACGATCGGGATCAGGGCGGGCAGGATCATCTCTTTCTGCGCCGCCGCGGTCACGATGGCGACGGTTTTCCCGTACTCGGGTTTCTCCGTCCCCTCCATGATCCCCGGGTGCTCGCGGAACTGTTTGCGGACCTCCTCGACCACCTGGCCGCCGGCTCGGCCGACCGCCTCGATCGCGAACGCCACGAACAGGTAGACCATCATGCCGCCGATGATCAGCCCGATCAGCACGTCTGGGCTGGTCAGGTGGAACAGCGAGTTGAGGTTGTACCCCGCCGGCGCTTCGTCGGCCAATTCGCTGCGGAACGCGGCGAAGAGGACCAGCGCGGCGAGGGCCGCCGAGCCGATCGCGTAGCCCTTGGTGACCGCCTTGGTGGTGTTGCCGACCGCGTCGAGCGGGTCGGTGATGTTGCGCACCTCCTCCGGCAGATCCGCCATCTCGGCGATGCCACCGGCGTTGTCGGTGATCGGCCCGAAGGCGTCGAGCGCCACGATCAGGCCGCAGAGCGAGAGCTGTCCGACGACGGCGACGCCGATGCCGTAGATGCCCGCCAGCTCGTTGGCGGCGAGGATCGCCAGGGCGATCACCAGGGCCGGCGCCGCGGTCGACTGGAAGCCCTGGGCGAGCCCGGCGATGATGTTCGTCGCGTGCCCGGTCTCCGAGGCCTCGGCGATCATCTTCACCGGCCGGAAGCGGGTCGCCGTATAAAATTCGGTGATCCCGAAGAGCAGCGCGGTGACGACCACACCGATCACGGAGCAGAGCCAAAGGTCACCGACGCTGACGGACTTCGCCGCCGCGTTGGCGAACCCGACCCGCAACGGGTCGCTCATCATCCAGTCGGTGATCGGGTAGAACGCCGCGATCGACAGGATCCCGGAGATCAAGAGCCCCCGGTAGAGCGCGCCCTCGACTTTGTCGGTCGTCGTGCGCACCGTCAGCGCGCCGATGATCGAGGCGATGATCGCGATCCCGCCGAGGACGATCGGGTAGATCGCCACCTCGCGCGCGAATTCGCCGTTGAAGGTGAGCACGCCGAGCAGCATCACGGCGACCACGGTGACGGCGTAGGTCTCGAACAGGTCGGCGGCCATCCCGGCGCAGTCGCCGACGTTGTCGCCGACGTTGTCGGCGATCACCGCCGGGTTGCGCGGGTCGTCCTCGGGGATCCCCGCCTCGACCTTCCCCACCAGGTCGGCGCCGACATCGGCGGCCTTGGTGAAGATGCCGCCGCCCAGGCGGGCGAAGACGGAGATCAGCGAGCCGCCGAACCCGAGCCCGATCAGGGCGTCGACCGCCTCCTTGTCGGTGGAGCCGGTGATGACCAGGATGCCGTAGTACCCGGCCACGCCGAGCAGCGCCAGGCCGACGACCAGGAGCCCGGTGACCGAGCCGCCTTTGAAGGCGACGTCGAGCGCCGGCGGCACGCCGCCGCGGGCCGCCTCGGCGACGCGCGCGTTGGCCCGCACCGAGACGTTCATCCCGATGAAGCCGGTGGCGCCGGACAGCGACGCGCCGATCAGGAAGCCGATCGCGGTCTTGTAGTCCTGCAGGATCAGCAGCAGGATCGCGATCGGGATCGCGACCGCGGCGATGATCGTGTACTGGCGCGTCAGGTAGGCCTGCGCGCCTTCCTGCACGGCTCCTGAGATTTCACGCATCCGGTCGTTGCCCGGTGATTTGGACAACAGACGCTGCGTGATCAGCAGGCCGTAAGCAACCGCCGCGCCGGCACATACGAGTGCGACCACCACGCCGTATTCCCTAAGAAAGCTGGTCAAGTCACTGCTCCTCTGGTGGAATTTCCCGCGCGGCAGCCTATATGAGCGATCGGAGCATTAGCCGTCCGGTGGTCCCTGCGGCCCTCCCCAGACGTAGGTGCGGCGGGTCAGCCGGCGACGCGCCCGGGGGCGTAAGTGCGGGCCGTCTCGGCGACCGCGGCGCGGTATACGTCCTCGAACGACGCCCCCCCAGAGAGCTCCGCACGCGCCCGCTCGGCCCCGTTTGCCTCGATCAGCGCGACGTCGATGCCGAGGCCCACGCGGGCGGGCTCGGTCCAGTCGAGGAGCCGCTCGAAGACGGCGCGCGTCTCGACCTCCTCCCCGGCCCGGAAGTCGATCATCTTGCCGCCGGCGCCGTGGCGGATCGCCCGCCAGAGGTTCTCCTCGACCTCGCGATCGGCCTGCGGCACCCACGCCTCCGCCCCGCGCTCGTCGAGGTCGATCGCCGTCTGGGCGATGCAGGCGGCGATCATCCCGGCGAGCGCGCTCGCCTCGTCGCCGCGCGTCTGGGCGTCACAGATCCGCACCTCGACCGTGCCGAAGCTGTGATGCGGGCGCACGCTCCACCAGAGCTGGGTCGACTCGATCACCGAGTTCGTCCGCTGCAGCATCTCGACGAAGCCCTGATATGTGGCCCAGTCGACGAACGGCGAGGGCACGCCGCAGCGCGGGAAGGTGCGGGTGAAGATCTCCGAGCGCACCGACGCCAGCCCGGTGTCGCGGCGGTCGAGGAACGGTGAGTTCGCCGACAGCGCCAAGAGCGGCGGCAGCAGCTCCCGCAGCCGATCACAGACGGCGATCGCCCGGTCCGCCCCCCGCACCCCGACGTGCACGTGCAGGCTCCAGGTGTTGTTGCGCTGGGCGACGTAGCCGAGTTCCTGCCGCAGCCGGCTGTAGTGGGGCGTGTCGATGATCGTCTGGTCGAGGTAGTTCGCCCACGGGTGCGTGCCCATCGACCCCAGCGCCAGCCCCATCGACTCGACCAGCGCGAAGAGCCGGTCGCGGCGCTCCTGCTGGGCGGCGACCGCCTCGGCGAAGCTCTCGGCCCGGCCCGAGCGGATCTCGATCTCGGAGGCGATCAGCTCCCCCGCCGCGGACTCGGCGAGCACCTCGTCGCGGTCGCACGCCGCCTTGACGTCCTCGTAGCGGTGCGCCAGCTCCAGCGTCACCGGATCGAGGATCGCGAACTCCTCCTCGAGGCCGACGGTGAAGTCGGTCGATTCCTCGAATCGCTCGCGCGCGCGGTCGAGATCGAGCGTCAAAGCAATGTGGGGCCCGCGCTAGGCCAGGTAGAAGTAGAGCGCGTAGAGCAGGTCGACAGCGGGGCTGGAAGTGTGGACGGTGACCTCGGGCGGCACCTGGAGCAGCTGCTCGGAGTAGTTGAAGATGATTTTGACGCCCGCCTCGACCAGCCGGTCGGCGACCTCCTGGGCGGAGGCGGCGGGAACCGCGAGCACGCCGACGACGACTTCCTCCTCGGCGACGACCTTCGCCAGGTCCCCGTCCAGCGGCCGCACGACGACGTCGCCGATCTCTGTCCCGACCTTCTCCTCGTCGACGTCGAACACGGCCACGACCTGGAAGCCGTGGTCGGCGAAGATCGCCGAGGAGGCGATCGCCTGGCCGAGGTGGCCGGCGCCGAAGAGCGCGATGTTGTGCTGGCCCGCGGTGCGGAGGATCTTGCGGATCTCGGCGACCAGCGACTCGACGTTGTAGCCGACGCCGCGCTTGCCGAACTTGCCGAAGCCGGAGAGATCGCGACGGATCTGCGTCGGGTTGATGTGGGTGTACTCGGAGAGCTCCTGCGAGGAGATCGTCTCGCGGCCCATCTTGCGCGCCTGGGTCAGCACCTGCAGGTAGCGCGAGAGGCGCGCGGCGACCCCGAGCGAGAGGCGCTCGCCTTCGACCGGCAGCCCGGCTGCCTCGATCTCGTCGATCACGTCGGCCATGCCCCCACAGTATCGAGCCTGGAGCGCACGGCCGCCTCGTCGAGGATCAGCTCGGAGGCGACGATCCCGTCGATCTCGACCACCGGAATCCTCTCCAGGTGCCGGCGGAACAGCAGGTCGTCGCTCTCGATGTCGACCTCGTGCAGCTCGAAGCGGTACCCCTCGCCGTGCAGGGCGAGGAGCCGCTCGATCGCCTGCTCGCAGAGGTGGCAGCCGGGGCGCGAGTAGACGACGACCGTCGGCGACTCACCAGCGCTCGTCATGACCCCACATGTTGATGGGCCGAAAAGCCCTCTATACCAGGGCTTTTCGGCCCATCAACCCGCCTTTCGCCGGTGGCGAAGGCGTCGTAGCCGAGGTAGTGGGGGTACGGGACTGGCTCGGCCCAGCGGGCGGCGGAGCCGATCATCGCCGCGTTGTCGGTGCAGAGGCTGATCGGGACGAGCTTGAGGCGAATGCCCTGGCGCTCGCAGAGCTCGGCGACGGCGGCCCGCAGCGGGCCGTTGGCGGCGACCCCGCCGCCCAGCGCGACCGCCTCCCAGCCGCCCTTCTTAAGTGCCCGCTTGAGCTTGGCGACGAGCTGGTCGACCACCGCTTTCTGGAAGGAGGCGGCGAGGTCGGCGCGGCGCTCGGCGACGCCCTCGGGGCCGAGGTCGCGGCAGCGGTAGAGGACCGCGGTCTTCAGGCCCGAGAAGGAGAAGTCGAGGCCGGGATCGCGCTGCATCGCCACCGGCATCTCGAAGGCTTCCGGGTCGCCGTTCTCGGCCTCCTTCTGGATCAGCGGCCCGCCCGGATAGCCGAGGCCGAGCAGGCGCGCCGACTTGTCGAAGGCCTCGCCGGCGGCGTCGTCGAGGGTCTGGCCGAGGATCTCGTGGCCGCGGTGGTCACGGACCGCGGCGAGCAGGGTGTGGCCGCCGGAGGCGACGAGGCAGAGGAAGGGCGGCTCGAGCGGCTCGGGCTCGAGGAAGTTGGCGGCGACGTGGCCCTGCAGGTGGTCGACCGGGATCAGCGGCAGCCGGCGCGCGGCGGCGATCGCCTTCGCGGTCGAGATCCCGACCAGGAGCGCGCCGATCAGTCCCGGACCGGCGGTCGCGGCGATCGCCTCGATCTCGTCCAGGGTCACCCCCGCCTCGCCCAGCGCCGCCTCCACGACCGGGGCGGCCAGCTCCAGGTGGTGGCGGGCGGCGACCTCCGGGACGACACCGCCGAAGCCGGCGTGGGCGGCCGCCTGCGAGGAGATCACGTTGGAGACGATCCGCCCACCGTCGAGCACGGCGGCGCAGGTGTCGTCGCAGGAGGTCTCTATCGCGAGCAGCACGGCGCGGTCCTCAGTCCAGCCACTTCAGTCCAACCACTCAGTCCAACCACTTCAGTCCAGCCACATGATCAGGGCATCCTCGCCGTTGTCGTGGTAGTAGCGGGGACGGACGCCGGCGGAGCGGAAGCCGAAGTGTTCGTACATGCCGATCGCGCGGTGGTTGGAGACGCGCACCTCGAGCGTGAACGGGAGCTGGCTGCGGCCCTCCTCGAAGAGCCGTCGCAGCAGCGCGCCGGCGATGCCGCGGGTGCGATGGTCCGGGGACACGGCGACGTTCATGAGATGCCACACCTGGTCATAGCGCGAGCAGACGACGTACCCCGCGAGCTCGTCGCCGCGCATCGCCGCGAGGCAGATCCCGGACGGCTTGGACAGCTCCAGCACGAACATCGCCAGCGACCAGGGGGTCGGGAAGGAGCGGCGCTCGATCGAGATCACGTTCGGCAGGTCGCTGTAGGCGAGCCGGCGCACGCGGACTTCGCCCTGGATGGGGCGGTCAGTCTGCTCTCTGGAAAGAATCTCGCTCACGCCAACGCTCCGCGTCTGGAGGTCTGAGGTAGATCGGTTCGAGCGAGTCGGAGCCCTTCCCCGCCGCCGCCAGAGCGCAGATGTGGCGCGCCGCGACCCGGTGGATGGGATCGGCGTCGTCCGGGATGCGGATGCCGCCGGCTCCTTCCAACTCGTCACGAAAGCGTATCGCCCCGGAACCGCCGACCGACGGTGGCGTGGACACCTGGTCAAGCCGCTCGGCGAGCGCCTCCGGGCGCATCACGGCGGGCTCCCAGAGGGTCGCGCCGTCGGCGTCGTACAGGGCGACGAAGACCTCGCCGCGGTAGCCGTCGAGGACCGCGAGGCGCTCGCCCGTCGCGCCGGCCGCGCCGATGCCGGCGGCGAGCGCGTCGAGGGTCGAGACCCCGCGCCCCGCCGTCCCGAGGCTGAGGGTCAGGCCTTTCGCGGTCGCGATCCCGACCCGCAGGCCGGTGAACGAGCCGGGCCCGAGCCCGACCGCGACCAGGTCGACCGCCTCCCAGCCGCCCGCGGCCTCGGCGCAGCGCTCGACCTCGGCGAGGAGGCCGGTCGCGTGCAGCGGCCGCCCGCGCTCGGAGAGCCCGAGGTGCGCCTCGGCGATGACGTCCCCGTCGCGCCAGGCGCAGGCGGCGGTGTCGGGCGTGGCGGTGTCGAAGCCGACGACGACCAGGGAGCTCGCCCCCTGGTGCCTGTCCGCCGCTAGCGGCACTTACTTCACGCGAAAGACGGTGGTGCCGACCTTCTTGCCCTTGACGAACCAGGTGACCTGGTGGCGGCCCGGGGTCGTCGAGGTGATCTTGTTCACGTAGAGCGTGCCCTGTTCGGCTTCCTGCGGTTTTTCGGTGCAGAGATGTTCCCGCTTCGGGAACTTCACGCAGACCGTGTATTTGACGTCGGCCTTCAGGCTTTTGAAGAACGCGCCCTTTTTGCTGCCGACCGGGCACACGTGCGCGGGCGTTGCCTTCCGCGAGAGCCCGCAGGCGACGTAGTGCCTGTAGGCGGGGGTCGTGGTCGGCGCCTGCTTGGCCGGCGTCGGAGCCTCCGCCGAGGACGAGGAGACGCCGATCAGCAACCCGGTAGCCAGGGCGACCAGTGCAAGCGCCGACAGCATTCCCTTCTTCATCCTCGAACTCCTCCTGTCTGGACTGTGCATGTTCTCAACCTTCAGCGTTCCTCCCGTAACCCCTTCCAGGGGGCTCGGGTGCGGTGCGCCGGAGGGTAACGAGATCGGATTGTGACGCGCGGGTGGGCCTACCCGACGATCTCGATCGTGCGGCGCTCTTCGCCCGCGTGCTCGAGGCGGACCTCGAGGGCGGGGCGGCCGAGGCGCTCGGCGCCGGCGGCCGGCCACTCGACGAAGGCGACGCCGTCGCCGCCGAGGTAATCGTCGAGCAGCGCCGGGTCCTCGCCCTCCATGTCCTCGAGCCGGTAGAGGTCGAGGTGGGAGATCGGCAGGCGGCCGCCGACGTAGCGCCGGCCGATCGTGAAGGTCGGCGAGGTGACCGGCTCGACCACGCCGAGGGCACGGGCGGCGCCGCGGATCAGCGTCGTCTTCCCCGCTCCGACCTCGCCGGAGACGACGATCACGTCACCCGGCGCGAGTCGCTCGGCGAGGCGGGCGCCGATGGCTTCCGTTTCCGCCGCCGAGTGGGTTTCGGTGCGTCGGTCGCTCATCCGTCCGCCGTCCCGCCGAAGAAGCCGAGCTGGTCGGCGGGCGGCGGCGGGTCGGGGTCCTCGGTCGCGGTCGCGGCGGCGATCTCCGCCGCACTCGGCAGCGGCTCCGGCAGCGCTTTCTCGATCAGCGCGGGGATCGTCGCGAAGTCGCCACGAAGCTGTTCCTTGACCGCGGGGGTCCGCAGCGCCGCCGCCGGGTGGAAGAGCGGCAGCAGGAAAACGGTGCGGCCGCCGAGCTCGTGGGTCTGCGGGGTGCCGCGGACCCTGGTGATCCCGGTCGGGTCGCCGGTCAGCAGCTTGGTGGCGAAGTTGCCGAGCGTGCAGACGACCCTGGGCTGGATCAGCCGCACCTGCTCGAAGAGGTAGGGCTCGCAGGCGGCGATCTCGGTCGGCAGTGGATCGCGGTTGTTCGGCGGCCGCGACTTCAGGACGTTGCAGATGAAGACGTCCTCGCGCGAGAGCCCGATCTCGACCAGCAGCTCGTTCAACAGCTGTCCGGCGCGGCCGACGAACGGCAGCCCCTGGCGGTCCTCTTCGGCCCCCGGTGCCTCGCCGACGAACATCAGGTCGGCGTCCGCGTTGCCCGCCCCGAAGACCGCCTTGGTCCGCGTCTCGTGCAGCGGGCATCGCGTGCACTTCGAGACTTCCTTGTAGAGCGCGACCAGCTCCTCGCGCCGCGCCGCCGCGTCCGTCGCGCTCACGGCTTCTCCCCCGCCGCCCGTCGCTTCCGCGACTCCGTGATCCGGTCCTGCCGCGCCGCCACCGTCTCCCGCCGCCGCGATTCATCCGAGCGCACCCGCGCCCCCCGCGGCGTCCGGCCAGGCGGCGAGACCGCCGAGATCAGCCGCCGCGTCCGCCCCGACCCACATTCCGGGCAGGCGACCGTCCCGGTCCCCGCCGCGACCAGCTCCTCGAAGCCCGCCCCGCACTCCTCACACTCGAACTCATAAATGGGCACTGCGACAAATCTACCCCCGCTCGAAGAGGTTCAGGTGGGCGACGACGGAGACCGACTCGCCCTCCTCCCCTTTTTCCCGGCGACGGTCGACGCAGCGAGCCTCGGCCTCGTAGAGACGGTCGGCAGCCTCGGCGAAGATTGCGTGGAATTCCTGCCAGCCCTCTTCATCAAGGTTCGCCGGCATCCGGAAGACGTAGTGCTCAGGTCGCTCGACGAGCTTTCCGGCTTCGAGTGACGCCGCGGCGTCGGCGAACTCGATCCGCAGGATGTTCGTGGCGCTCGCGGTCGTCTCCTCGGGATCGAGTTCCGCGACCTCCTCGTTATCCAAGTAGGGCCGTCGCACCGTTCGGTAAAAGTGCTGCGTGGCACCCCGGACGGGCCGGGTTCCGGCCAGCTCGATCACGCCCATGTCGCGCAACACCCGCACGTGGTAGGCGACGTCGTTGACCGGCTCCCGCAGGTCGTCGGCCAGCTCCCGCGGGCTGATCGGGCGCTGCTCCGCCATGGCGTACCAGACGCGGCGCCGAAGGGGGTGCGTGACGATCGCGGCGAGCGAGTCGACCTGCGCCTTGGATTTCTCCTGCTGAGCGGGGTTCATGCCTCTTCTCGTTTCTCTCGTTTCGACCTGAACAGATTCACATACTAAGTGACTTTAGAGCGGTCGGAGCGACTTTATGGGTGAATTGGTTCGCCCATTTGTGCGCCTCCCGGCTGAGGTCAGGTCAGATGAGCGACCTGTCCCCAGATCGCGAAAGGAGGTGGCACATGAAGGTCTCGAACGCAGAGTCCGCACTCCCGGCCGTTTCGGTTCACAAGGCCGGCTGAGCCATAGAGATGCGTCGGCCTCCAGCCCGGGGGCCCGACGCGTCTCTTCTTCTCACCTAAAAAGTTTGGACGCTCCGGACAACGGGAACTAGGCTCACTCCACGACCCGGCCACGTCTCGCCACCGACCCAAAGGATGTTCCCGTGTTCTATTGCGAGCGATGCGAAAGCAGGTTCAACGCCACCGTCGCGGCCGCAGCAGGTGACTGCCCCCGTTGCAAGGAGAGCGACGGCGTCACCAGCCCGCTGCGTTTCCGACTTTTCGAACCCTCGGCGCTGAAGGTCGCCGAATTGCGCCCCGGCCGTGCCGCGGTCTCGGCGTCGCAGGGCCAAGCCGCGAAGTAAAAGGCAGTTGCTCGAAGGGCCGGGGTCTGATCGGCCGCGGCCCTTCGTCGCTGCTCGCTAGCTGAGCGGCTCCCACTCTCAGGACTTCGCCGAGGCGAGGGCCTGGTCATCGACGTGACGGCGGAATTCGGCGAGCTCCTCCTCGTCGATCGCGTAGACGTGCTCGGGGCCGGGGAACGAGCCGCCGCGCACCTCCTCGGCATAGTGGCCGACCGCGGCGACCATCTCCGCGTGGACGTCGGCGTACTGCTTCACGAATTTCGCCATGTGGCCGGTGGTGATGCCGAGCAGGTCGTGGAACACGAGGACCTGGCCGGAGGTGCCGGATCCGGCGCCGATGCCGATCGTGACGACGTCGAGGCGCGCCGCGATCGTCGTGGCGATGTCCGCCGGGACGGCCTCGAAGACGACCGCGAAGCAGCCCGCCTCCTGCAGGGCAAACGCGTCCTCGTACATCCGGATCGCCGCCTTCGCCGACTTGCCCTGGGCCTTGTAGCCGCCGAGCGCGGTCGCCGTCTGCGGGGTGAGGCCGAGGTGGCCCATCACCGGGATGCCCGCGGCGACGATCGCCCTGGCGCGCTGGGCGGAGACGCCGCCCGCCTCGAGCTTCACGGTCTGGGCCCCGGTCTCCTTGATCAGGCGCTGGGCGCTCGTCACGGCCAGCTCGTCGCTCGCCTCGTAGCTGCCCATCGGCATGTCGGCGATCATCAGCGGCGTGCGCAGTCCGCGGCGCACCGCTTTGCCGAGCACGATCATCTCCTCGATCGAGACCAGGTCGGTGCGGTCGTATCCGAGCACCACGTTGGCGGCCGAATCGCCGACCAGGACGAGGTCGACGCCCGCCGCCTCGGCAACCGTCGCCGAGGGGTAGTCGTAGGCCGTCACCATCACGATCGGTTCGCCGTTCTCCTTCATCTCGAGAAGGCGGGGCAGGGTCATCGCGACGCGGTCGGCCTGCGGGACGGTGTGGGAACGGACCCCGGAGCTCATGCGACGAGCACCTCCGGACGGTCGTCGATCGCGACGGGCTTGTTGTCGGCATCGACATGCACGACCACCGGCGCGTAGCGCTCCAGGTCGGCCTCGTCGTAGGCGGCGAACGTGGCGACGATGATCTTGTGGCCGGGCTCGACCAGGTGGGCGGCGGCGCCGTTGACCTGCATCGCGCCGGAGCCGGGCTCGCCGTCGATGACGTAGGTGACGAAACGCGCGCCGTTGTCGACGTCCCAGACGTGGACCTGCTCGTTGGTGAGCATGTCGGCGCCCGCCATCAGCTCGGTGTCGATCGTGATCGAGCCGACGTAATCGACATCACAGTCGGTCACCGTCGCGCGGTGGATCTTCGACTTCAGCATCTGCCTCTGCACGTTTGCGATTTCCCTTGGGTCGGTTCGGTCGGGTGGCTCAGCCGGCGAGCGGCTCGATGACGACGTTGTCGATGAGGCGGGCGCCGCCGACCCGGGCGGCGACGGCGACGAGGATCGGGCGGCCGGCCAGCCCTTCGACCGGCTCCAGGGTCTCGGCATCGCGGGCCTCGAGGTACTCGGGCTCGATCGCGGCCGCGGCCAGCTCGATGCGGGCGGCGGCGAGGCCGGCTTCGAGCGAGTCGTGGGCGAGCGCCTGCTGCTCGGCGGCGGCAAGGGCGTGCGAGAGGGCGACGGCACGGGCGCGGTCGGCGGGCTCGAGGTAGACGTTGCGGCTGCTCATCGCCAGGCCGTCCTCCTCGCGCACGGTCGGCATCACCTCGACCCGCACCGGGAAGTCGAGATCGCGCACCATCCGCTTGATCACGGCGGCCTGCTGGGCGTCCTTCTGGCCGAAGTAGGCGACGTCGGGGCCGACGATGTTGAAAAGCTTGGCGACGATCGTGGTGACGCCGCGGAAGTGGCCGGGACCGCGGCGCCCGGGGTCGCCGTCGAGGACCGAGGTGAGGCCGCCGGTGACCTCCACCGCGGTGGCGGCGCCATCCGGGTAGAGCTCTTCGACCACCGGCGCGAAGACGAGGTCGACCCCCGCCTCGCTCGCCAGGCGCAGGTCGCGCTCCTCGTCGCGCGGATAGCGGTCGAGATCCTCGTTCGGCCCGAACTGGGTCGGGTTGACGAAGAGGCTCATCACGACCACGTCGCACTCGGCGCGGGCGGCGCGGAGCAGCGAGACGTGGCCCTCGTGCAGGAAGCCCATGGTGGGGACGAGGCCGATCGTGAGGCCTTCCCGCCGAGCCGGAGCCAGGGCGGCGCGCAGCTCATCCACCCCGCGCACGATGCGGGCGGCAGCGTTGGTGGTGACGGTGTCGCCGGGGAAAGAAAGATTCAGGTTCATCAGGTCCATGCCTCCAGGGGTCACGGCCGTGAACGAATTATAGGGATCCGCGCGCCTTTTGTTACGCGGAGGTCGCGGAAATTTTTGATCCGTTCGCGTCGCCCCCTCGCAAGGACACCCGACAGCCTTTCCACCCCACTCCCCAGGAGGCACGCGAATGAGCTCCCCCAAGCTGCTGGCCCGGTTCGATCAGAGCGAGGCCCTCGCGGAAACCCACCACGACGCGATCGAGGCGCTCGACGAGGGCGACAGCCGTCGCGCCTTCCTCAAGAAGGCCGGCCTCGGCGGTGCCGCCGTGATGGGCTCCGGCGCCCTGCTCTCCGCCCTCACCCCGGCCGGCGCCGCGGCCGCGAAGGGCAAGGGCCGCCCGCCCGCGAAATTCGGCAAGGGCGACATCGGCATCCTCAACTACGCGCTGACGCTCGAGTACCTCGAGGCGGCCTTCTACAACGAGGCCACCAAGAACAAGGTCGCGCGCGGCGCCCAGGAGTCGGCCTTCCTCAAGCAGGTCACGGCGGACGAGAACGCCCACGTCGCGTTCCTCAAGAAGGCGCTCGGCAAGAAGGCCGTCGGCGCCCCGAAGGTCGACTTCGGCGACGCGACCAGCAAGGCGAAGTGGCTCCCCACCGCGATGGTGCTGGAGAACACCGGGGTCAAGGCCTACGGCGGCCAGGCGCTGAACATCAGCAAACCGGCCTACATCTCCGCCGCCCTGTCGATCTGGGCCGTCGAGGCGCGCCACGCGTCGGTCGCCGGCCTGCTGGTCAAAGCCGCGCCGGAGAGCATCTCGCCGGAAAGGGGCCCCTTCCAGACGACCGCGACCGCGGCTGAAATCCTCAAGGCCGTCGAAGGCACCGGGTTCCTCGTGTGATGCCTAGCGTCGGAGCCGATCCTCAGGACTTCTGAGCGTGTGCCTCGCCCTCCTCGCCTACGTCAGGGGCGCGGTAGGAGATCGGCTTGATCGCCTTGGCGGGCGCCCCGGCGCAGATGGTCCGCCCGGGCAGGTCGCGGGTGACGACGGAGTTCGAGCCGATCACGCAGCGCTCCCCCACCGTCACCCCGCTGGTCACCGCGCAGTTGACGCCGAACCAGCAGTTGGCGCCGATCTCGACCGGGCCCTTCGAGGTGAAGCCCTGCCAGGTGATCGGCAGCTCGGGATCGTCGAAGCGGTGCTCAGCGTCTCCGACGAAGCAGCCGTTGGCGAACATCGTGTGGTCGCCGATCATCACGCTCGTCTGGGCGGCGATCATCGTGCCGCGATTGAGGAAGCAGCCCTCGCCGATCTCGATCTCGCCCTCCGGCGCGAGCGTCAGCCAGCAGCCGGGCTCGAGCAGCGTCCCTTCGCCGATCCGCAGGCGCCCCTCGTCGAGCGCCTCAAGGATCTCCCCCTCGACCGGATAGCGGACGAAGAAACCGCCGCGGGCGGCGTGCCGATCGATGCGCAGGCGACGCGAGAGCCGATGGTTGCGCTCGTACCAGCGTCGCTTCGCCCACCAGATCTGCCACCCCGTCTGCGCCATGCGCGCACGTTAACCGCTCGCGATTACACTCCCGCTGCATGGCTGACCTGCGCGGTGGCATCGACCTCGGCGGCACCAAGATCCAGACCGCGGTGATCGACGGAGCGGGCGCCGTCAAGGGGGAAGCGCGGCGGGCGACGCCGACCGAGGGCGGGCCGAAGGACATCGCCACGGCGATGGCCGAGGCGCTGGTCGAGGCCGCCGATGCGGCCGGGGTCAAGAGCTCCGAGCTGCAGGGCGTGGGCGTCGGCTCACCGGGCGACGTCGACGAGAAGGCCGGCACCGTCTCCAGCGCTCGCAACCTGCCCGGCTGGGACGGCGCCTTCGGGCTCGGCGAGGCGCTCGAAAAGGACCTCGGGACCACGGTGCGGATCGGCAACGACGTCCAGGTGGCGACCGAAGCCGAGTTCCACCTCGGCGCCGGCAAGGACTTCGAGAGCCTCATCGGCGTCTTCTGGGGAACCGGGGTCGGCGGCGGGCTGATCCTCGGCGGCAAGCCTTGGCTCGGTCGCGGCGCGGCCGGGGAGATCGGCCACATGGTGATCAAACGCGGCGGCGCCAAGTGCCCCTGCGGGCGGCGCGGGTGCATGGAGGCCTACGCCGGGCGCGCGGCGATGGAAGCCGAGGCGCGGCGGCGCCAGGAGGACGGCGAGAGGACCGACCTCTTCAAGCTGATGGAGAAACACGACAAACCGCGGCTCACGAGCGGGATCTGGGAGCGGGCGCTCGAGCACGACGACAAGCTCGCAAGCGAGCTGATCGACCGCGCGATCGAGGCCCTCGGCACCGGCATCGGCTCGGCGGTCAACCTCCTCGACCCGGAGGCGATCCTGATCGGCGGCGGCCTCGGCCTCCGCTTCGGAGACCGCTACATGGAGCCCCTCCTCGACGAGATGCGCAAGCACGTCTTCTTCGAGACCATGCCCGCAGTCAAGGTCGCCACCCTGGGCGACCTCGGAGGCGCCATCGGGGCGTCGTTGTTGGTGTCCCGCTAGTTCGGCCAGGCATCCGCAAGCCGCGCGGCCCGGAAGCGGGCGGCCGGGGGGTTCAGACCCCGCAAGCTGGCGCCCGGGAGGGCCCGGGCCCGCAAGCTGGCGCCCGGGTAGGGGACGCGCCCCTCTCGCCACGGCCCGGGCAGGCTGTGGCCGTGGCGAGAGGGGCGGGTGTGCGGGGAGCGGAGGGATGCGCACGGGAGCGTCACGGGAGTGCGTCGGGGGTGTCACGGATCCGTAACGGGAGCCGGACGTCGTCACGGAGAGCGTGAGAACTCCACGCTTCTGCCTGTGTTGTCCAACACCGACTTACGCGCGGTCGACTTTGAGCCCCCTATAGGGGACCAAAGGTCGACCACGCGTTCTCGACCCTCTGATCCCGGCCCGAAAAGGGCCTCCCAGGGCCGGAGAGTGTGACGTTCCCGGCATCTTCGTCGCCGATCGGGCCGGGGTGTGGAATCTCCCGGACGCGATCGTCACGGAAGTCCGACATCGCAACGTCCCTGTGCCGGCTCTCCCACGAAAGTCCGACTCCCTCTCGTCCCTGTGACGCCTCTCCCACGGAAGTCCGACATCGCAACGTCCCTGTGCCGCCTCCCAAACAGAAGCCTCACGTCCTGGGCTCCTCATGGGGGTCACAGCCTGCCAGGACCCCCATGAGGAGCCCAGGACCCCCCTCGGACGGCCGGCGGCCCCCCGGACCCTCGCCCGGACGACCGCCAGCCCCGCGCCCCACCCACCTACGCCGCTCGGGTCTCTTTGCGCTGCAACCTCACCACGGCGTCGACCAGGACCGCCAGCAGGAGCACGCCGCCGGTGACCATGAGTTTCACCGGTGAGGAGAAGCCGAGCAGGTCCATGCCGTTGGAGATCGAGCCGATCACCAGCGCGCCGAGCAGGGCCGTCCAGACCGAGCCGCGGCCGCCGAACAGGCTGGTCCCGGCGATGACGGGGCCCGCGATCGCCAGCAGCAGGAGTTCGTTGCCGCCCGAGTTCTGGTTGACCGCGAAGAGCCGTGAGGCGGCCATGATGCCGCCGATCGCGGCCATCGAGCCGGAGATCGTGAAGACCGCGATGCGCACGCCATTGACGCGGATGCCGGCGCGGCGCGCCGCCTCGGCGTTGCCGCCGACCGCGAAGACGTGACGCCCGAACGTGGTGCCCTTGACGATGTACTCCATCGCGACCACGAAGCCGAGCAGGATCAGCAGCGCCAGCGGGACGCCGCGATCGGAGTTGAGGATCGCCACGGCGGCGATGACGATCGCCGCGATCAGCGCGAATTTGAAGATCAGCGGCAAGGGGTTCCGGTCGGTAAGCCCTGCCACGACCCGTTTTCGGAAGCCGATCGCGAGCACCAGCCCGTAGGCGACGATCACGACGATCGCCATGATCCAGCCGACGGTGTTCGAGTAGAAGATGTTCGCCAGGCCGGTGATCTTGGGGTCGGTGACGTTCAGCGACCCGGTCTTTCCCAACACCTGTAACAGGGCGCCTTCCCAGGTCAACAACCCCGCCAAGGTGACGACGAAGGAGGGGACGACGAAGCGGCTGAACAGCGTCCCCTGGGTGGCCCCGATCGCGGCGCCGACGGTGATCGCGGCGGCGATCGACAGGTACGCGTTCCACCCGTGTTTGACGTTCAGGACCACCATCACCGCGCCGCACAGCCCGCTGACCGCGCCGACCGACAGGTCGATCTCCCCGAGCAGCAGGACGTAGACGATGCCGACCGAGATCAGCCCGATCGTGGTGATCTGCAGCATCAGGTTGGTCAGGTTCTCCGCCGAGAGGAAGCGGCTTTCCTGCACCTGGAAGATGATCGCGATGACGATCAGACCGAAGACGACCCGCAACGAGGAGAGGTCGCCCTGGATGACCCGTTTCATCCCGTTGCGAAGGTTGAACCGTGGCCCGCCGGTGTCCTCGGCCTCCACGGTGTCGACGGTGTCGGTCACTCCGTGCCTCCTTCGGCGGGTTTGTCGGTGCCTTCGGACACGTCGGGGGTAGCCGGCTCACGCAGCTGTTCCGCGACCGCTTTGGCGCCACGGCCGTTGCCCCCGAGGCCGGTGATCGCGGCGACCACCTGATCCTCGTTGGCCTCGCTGGCGCGGAATTCGCCGGCGCCTTTGCCGAGGCGGAGGACGAAGATGCGGTCGGCGATCGCGAAGACATCGGCGAGGTTGTGGCTGATGACGAGGACGCCTAGGTCGCGTTCGCGCAGCCGCTTGATCAGGGCGAGGACCTGCCTGGTCTGCGGCACGCCGAGCGCCGCGGTGGGCTCGTCGAGCATCACGACTTGCGGCTCGCCGAGCAGCGAGCGGGCGACCGCGACCTGCTGCCGCTGACCGCCGGAGAGCATGCCGACCTCGCTGCGCAGGCTGGGGATGGTCACCGCAAGGTTGGACAGGAGCTCCCCCGCCTCGTCCTCCATCCGCACCTCGTCGAGCCGGCGCGAGACCGTGCCGACGCCGGGCGAGACCTGCTCGCGGCCAAGGAACAGGTTGGCGACGACATCGAGGTTGTCGGCCAGCGCGAGGTCCTGGTAGACGGTGGCGATGCCCAGGTTCGTCGCGTCCTGGGGTCGGTTGATCGACACCGGCTTGCCTTCCCAGCGGATCGTGCCGCTGTCGGGCGGGTTGATCCCGGCGATCGCCTTCACCAGCGTCGACTTGCCGGCGCCGTTGTCGCCGACGAGGCCCACGACCTCGCCGGCGCTGACGGCAAAGTCGACCCGGTCCAACGCGTGGACCGGGCCGAACTGCTTACTGATCCCCTCCAACTGGAGGAGGGGCTGATCTGGGCTCATTGCTCAGCCCGAGATCCCTGCTTCTTTACAGGCGGCGGCGAATGCGCCTTCGCACAGTTCTTCCGGACTGACGAATTTTTCGGCGATCACCGTTTCCTTGATGTTGTCTTTGGTGACCGGGGTCGAGGTCAGAAGCACGGACGGGACTTCGGTCTTGCCGTTTTCGATCATCTGCGGTTTTTCCGCGCTTTCGACTTCGCCGGTTTCGCCAAGCGAGATCGCCATTTCGGCGGCGATCTTCGCCTCCGGGACGATCGGCTTGAAGATGGTCATGTACTGCTGACCCACGAGAATCCGCTGGAGACCCGCGACGGTCGCGTCCTGACCGGTGACCGGGATTTCTTCCGGGTTTATCCCGACGCCTTTCATCGCCGCGATCGCGCCGCCGGCGGTGTCGTCGTTGGCCGCGTAGATACCGGCAAATCCGGTCTTGCCGATCGCGGTGATCGCCTGCTGGGCCTCACGCTGAGCGTTTTCAGCGGTCCAACCCGGCGTGTCGTATTCCTTGGCGATTTCGACGCCCGCTTTTTCGAGGGCGTTGTGCGCGCCTTTTTTGAACAGAGCGGCGTTCGGGTCGGCCGGGTCACCGTTGATCATGATGATCGGGCCTTTGGGCTTGCCGTCTTCTTTGAGTTTTTCGACCAGCGATTCCGCCTGCTGTTCGCCTACTCGTTCGTTGTCGAACGAGACGTACCCGGCGACTTCACTGTTTTCGATCAGGCGGTCATAGCTGACCGTCGGGACTTCCTGGGCGTGCGCCTTTTCGACGATCGCCGCGGCCGCTTTCGAGTCCATCGGGTCGACGACCATCACTTCGGCACCCTGCGTCAGGGCAGCTTCACCCTGGCTCGCCTGCTTTTCGACGTCGCCTCCTGCGTTGAAGTAGCTGATTTCGCAACCGGAGCACTGTTCTTCCACCGCTTTGTAGAAGGCCGGTTTGTCGTTCGTTTCGTAGCGCGGCGTTTCGTTTTCCGGCAGCAGCAGGGCGATCTTCATACTTTCGCCGCCGCCGCCTTCTTCACCGCCGCCACCACCTTCGGCTTCGTTGCCTTCTTCGCTGCCCGTGTTCGAGGTGGTATCGCTACCGCCTCCACACCCTGCGACGACCGCCGCGATCACGACCAGCGCGAAAGCCACGAAGAGGGCTCTCTTCATCCAAGCTGATTGGGGCATCACTCCTCCTTTGATCTACCCCCAACGTTCCCGCCGACCATACCCCCGCGGACCGATAGCCATACGCCCTTGCGAGGGTTTCGTCCTAAAGGACAACGGACCCTTGATCGGGTGGCCGGAATGTCCAAGCAAACTACGCAGCTACCGAAAGTTTGGCCGCCTTCCCGGACTTGGTCGGTCTGACCAGATCCGCCAGGAACCGACCGGTGTATGACCCCTCGACGGCCGCGATCTCCTCCGGCGTGCCGACGGCGACGATCTCACCGCCCCCTTCCCCACCCTCGGGCCCGAGGTCGATCAGCCAATCCGCCGTCTTGATCACGTCGAGGTTGTGCTCGATCACCACCACCGAGTTGCCCGCATCGACCAGGCGGCCGAGCACGTCGAGCAGCCGCTGCACGTCGGCGAAGTGGAGGCCGGTGGTCGGCTCGTCGAGGATGTAGAGGGTGTCGCCGGTCGCCACTTTGGAGAGCTCGGTCGCCAGCTTGATCCGCTGGGCCTCGCCGCCGGAGAGCGTCGTCGCGGGCTGGCCGAGGCGGATGTAGTCGAGGCCGACGTCGCGCAGAGTGCGCAGCCGACGGGCGATCTTCGGCACGTTCTCGAAGAAGCCGACCGCCTCGTCGACCGACATGTCGAGCACGTCGGCGATGTTCTTGCCTTTGAAGCGGACCTCGAGCGTCTCGCGGTTGTAGCGCTTGCCGTGACACTGCTCGCACGGCACGTAGACGTCGGGCAGGAAGTGCATCTCGATCTTGATCTGGCCGTCGCCTTTGCAGACCTCGCAGCGGCCGCCCTTGACGTTGAAGCTGAAACGGCCCGGCTTGTAGCCGCGGGCCCGCGCCTCCTGGGTCTGGGTGAAGAGCTGGCGGATGTGGTCGAAGACGCCGGTGTAGGTCGCCGGGTTGGAGCGCGGGGTGCGGCCGATCGGCGACTGGTCGATGTTGATGATCTTGTCGATCTGCGAGAGGCCGTCGATCCCCTCGTGGGCGCCGGGGCGCAGTTTCGCCTGGTGCAGGCGGTTGGCGACCGAGGGGTAGAGCGTCTCGTTGACCAGCGTCGACTTGCCCGAGCCCGACACGCCGGTGACGCAGCAGAAGACGCCGAGCGGGATCGTCACGTCGACGTCCTTGAGGTTGTGTTCGCGGGCGCCGCGCACGGCCAGCGCGCCTTTCGGTTGGCGGCGCTCCGCCGGGAGGTCGATCTTTTTCTTCCCCGACAGGTACTGGCCGGTCAGCGAGGCCGGGTCCTTGGCCACCTTTTTCGGTGTGCCCGCCGCGATCACGTGGCCGCCGTGTTCGCCGGCGCCGGGGCCGAGGTCGACCAGGTGGTCGGCAGCCATCATCGTGCCCTCGTCGTGCTCGACCACGATCACGGTGTTGCCGAGATCGCGCAATCGGTCGAGGGTCGCGATCAGCTTCTCGTTGTCGCGCTGGTGGAGGCCGATCGAAGGCTCATCGAGCACGTACATCACTCCCACGAGACTGGAACCGATCTGAGTCGCCAGGCGGATCCGCTGCGCCTCGCCGCCCGACAGGGTGCGAGCCGTGCGCGACATCGAGAGATAGCCGATGCCGACGTTGTCGAGGAAGGTGAGCCGTTCGGTGACCTCGCGCACGATGAGGCGGGCGATCGACCGCTCGGTCTCGGTCAGCTCGAGCTCTTCGATCCACTCTTTCGCGCGCCGCGCCGAGAGGTCGCAGTACTCGGCGATGCTGAGCCCGCCGACCTTGACCGCGAGGCTCTCCGGCCGCAGCCGGGCGCCGTGACAGACCGGGCACGGCTGCTCGGCCATGTAGCCCTCGATCCGCTCGCGGTTGGTCTCCGAGTCGGTCTCTTCGTAGCGCCGTTGCAGGTTGTTGACGATCCCCTCGAAGCGCACCTTGTAGGAGCGGCGGCGGCCGAAGCGGTTCGTGTACGTGACCTGGTGGCGCTCCTCGCCGGTGCCCTCGAGGAAGATCTCTTTCTCGGATTGCTTCAGCTTCGACCAGGGCGTGTCGACGTCGACGTCGTAGGCCTCGGCGACCGAGGCGATCAGCCGGCGCCAGTAGGCGGTGACGCCGCGGTTCCACGGCTGCAGGGCACCCTCGGCCAGCGACAGGGTCGGGTCGGGAACGACCAGTTCGGGGTCGATCACTTTCTGGAAGCCAAGCCCGTGACAGCCGTCGCAGGCGCCGTGGGGCGAGTTGAAGGAGAAGATCCGCGGCTCCAGCTCCGGGATCGAGGTGCCGCAGTTGAGGCAGGCGAACTGCTCGGAGAAGAGCAGGTTCGGCTCGTCGTCATCGACGAACTCGACTTCGATCAGCCCGGCGGCGATGCCCGCCGCGGCCTCCACCGACTCCGACAGGCGTCGCCGCAGCTCCGGTTTCATGACCAGCCGGTCGACCACGATCGAGATGTCGTGTTTGAACTTCTTGTCGAGGACGATCTCCTCGTCGAGGCGGCGCAGCTCACCGTCGATCTCGGCCCGCGAGTACCCCTCGAGCCGCATCTGCTCGAGCAATTTTCCGTACTCGCCTTTGCGGCCGCGCACGACCGGCGCCATCACCATGAATTTGCGGCCGTCCTCAATCGTCATCAGCCGGTCGACGATCTGCTCCTGGGTCTGACCGGTGATCTCCTCGCCGCACTCAGGGCAGAACGGATGTCCGATCCGCGCCCACAGCAGCCGCAGATAGTCGTAGATCTCGGTGACCGTGCCGACCGTCGACCGCGGGTTGCGCGAGGTGGTCTTCTGGTCGATCGAGATCGCCGGCGACAGCCCCTCGATCGAGTCGACGTCCGGCTTCTCCATCAGCCCGAGGAACTGCCGCGCGTAAGACGACAGCGACTCGACATAACGCCGCTGGCCCTCGGCGTAGATCGTGTCGAAGGCAAGGCTCGACTTGCCCGAGCCCGACAGCCCGGTGATCACGATCAGCGCGTCGCGAGGCAGCTCCAGCGAGATGTCCTTGAGGTTGTGCTCGCGGGCTCCGGAGATGACGATCTTGTCTGAGGCAGGCACCGATAACGAGTCTACCCAGGCGAACAGATGTTCCCCCGCCCTTCGACCGACCCCCGGTCCCGGCGAGTTCGCATTTATCCGCGCTATGCGCGGTTTTCTGCGAACTCAAGCCGGTTGAGGGGGGAGAACTCGCCCCGCCTCGCCACTTGGTCCCCCATGCGACAAGAACTGGGAGATCACCACGAGATGGCGGCGCTGGCGGCTCGACAGTACGGGGTCGTCACCCGCAGACAGCTGAGCGGTCTGGGCTACTCGGAAGATGCGATCGACCGCGCCGTGGCCTCGGGTCGCCTGCACGCCTGGCATCGGAGCGTCCTGGCGGTCGGGCACCAAGGGTTGAGCCCCCATGGGCTGTGCATGGCGGCGGTCCTCTTTCGTGGAAGCGGCGCGCTCATCAGCCACCAGTCCGCGATCTGGCTTTGGGGGTTGGAGAAGACGCTCGAGATCCCCGTCCACGTGAGCGTCCGCTGGCGCGGTCACGCGCAGGATGCGATCGGCCTCCACCACTGCCCGGCCCTTCGCGATGACGACATCTCCGAGAGCGAGCGGCTGCCGGTCACCGGCGTGGCGCGAACGCTCCTCGACTACGCGGCGGAAGCGAAACCGTACCGCCTGTCGCGGGCGGTCGATCAGGCCGACCGGCTCGAACTGCTCGATCTCGCGGCCGTCGATCTGATCACCGAAGAGGTCCACGGCCATCGCGGCCGCACCCCGCTGCTCAAGGTGATGACGATCTACCGAGAGAAGGGGTTCACCCGGTCGGGCGGCGAGAAGAGGATGCTTGCGGCGCTCGCGGACATCGGGGTACGACGCCCTGCCGTCAACAACTTCATCGAAGGCTATGAGCTCGACTTCTATTGGGAGCGCGAGCGCTTCGCGGTCGAACTCGACAGCTGGGAGTTCCATCGCGGTCGACGGTCATTCGAGGAGGACCGAAAGCGCCAGGAGGAGCTGGCCATGGCAGGCATCGAGACGATCCGGATCACCGGCACTCGCCTCCGACGCGAACCCAGGAAGGTCGCCGTGAGGATCGCCGCACATCTCGATCGGCGCCGACAGGCCCACGCAGCCTGATGCGTTCGCAGAAATCCGCGGATAGCGCGGAGAAGTGCGAACTCGACCCCTGGGGTCAGAGGGCGGCGGAGAGTTTGCGGCGGTAGGTGCGGGCGACCGGGTCGGCGGGGTCCAGGTCCGCGAGGACGCCGATGATCGCTCTGCGGATCAGGTCCCGTCGCTCGCTGGGGTCGAGGTCGTCGGCGGCATCGCCGTTCTGGGACAGGGCCTCGAGCAGGGCGTCCAGGGCCGCCGTGCGCTCGCCCGCATCCAGGGACGACCACGCCTCCGGGGCGACGCCGGCCCCCGCCAGCTTCACGCGAGCCGCGATGCCGGCGGCGCCGAAGTCGTCGGGAAATCCTTCGACCGCTTCGAGCGCCTCGGCTTCGGCGCCGCGCGCCAGGCGCGCCTTGGCGAGCGCCAGGGCGATGTCGGCGCGGCGCGGCTCCAGTTCGGACGCCTCGCGGAGCGAGAGCTCGTCGCCGGCCGCCAGCAGCTGGTCGGCGCGCGAGGGCGCGAGGCCGTCGAAGAAGGCTTCGACTTTGGCGGGCGGCACGGCGCCGACGAATTCGTCGACGACCTTGCCGTCGCGGAAGGCTTTCACCGCCGGGATCCCCTGGATGCCGAAGCGTGCCGCGAGCGCCTGGTTGGCGTCGGTTTCCACCTTCGCCAGCACGACCTCTCCCCCGCGCTTTTGCTCCGCCGCCTCCAGTGCCGGGCTCAGCTGCCGGCAAGGCCCGCACCACTCGGCCCAGAAGTCGACCACGACCGGCACTTCCTTGGAGCGCTCGAGGACGTCGCGCTCGAAATCGGCTTCGGCGATGTCGATCGGCATGGCGAAAAGTCTAGGGAGCGGCGTGCACCCGCATCGCGTTCGCAGAAATCCGCGGATAGCGCGGAGAAGTGCGAACTCGACCGGTGGCTGCGCGGCCTTGCGGACTGCGCGCCCTCGCGGGGGACGCGCCCTCGCGTTGGCTACGCGCCGGCTGCCGTCATGCCATCGAGGTCGCGCCGTAGCTCGCGCAGCTCATCGCGGATCCGGCCCGCCTCCTCGAAGCGCAGGTCGTCGGCCGCCGCCAGCATCTCCTCCTCCAAAGCGACGATCGTCTTCTCCAGCTCCTCCGGGCTGTCCCACCGCTCGGTCCGCTTGCGCCGCCGCCGCGCCGGCGCCCGGTCTTCCATCGCCAAGAGCTCCGACATCTCCGAGATCCCCTTGCGCACCGTCGTCGGCGTGATCCCGTGCTCCTCGTTGTAGGCGATCTGGATCGCCCGCCGACGGTCGGTCTCGCGCATCGCCGCGCGCATCGCGTCGGTCTCCTTGTCGGCGTACATCAGCACCCGCCCGTTGACGTTCCGCGCCGCCCGCCCGATCGTCTGCACCAGGCTCGTCTCGCCGCGCAGGAAGCCCTCCTTGTCGGCATCGAGGATCGCCACCAGCGACACCTCGGGCAGGTCGAGCCCCTCGCGCAGAAGGTTCACGCCGACCAGCACGTCGTACTCCCCCAGGCGCAGATCGCGGACGATCTGGATCCGTTCGAGCGTGTCGATCTCGGAGTGCAGGTACCGCACTTTCACCCCGTACTCCAGGAGATAGGCGGTCAGGTCCTCCGCCATCTTCTTGGTCAGGGTCGTGACCAGGATGCGCTCGCCATTCTCGGCAACCTTTTTCGCCTCGTTCATCAGGTCGTCGATCTGGTTGCGGGTGGCGCGCAGCTCGATGTATGGGTCGACGATCCCGGTCGGCCGCACGATCTGCTCGACCGTCCGCGTCGATTCCGCTTTCTCGAACGGCCCCGGCGTCGCCGAGACCATCACCAGCGACCGCACCCGCTCGAGGAACTCGTCGAACTTCAGCGGCCGGTTGTCGATCGCCGAGGGCAGCCGGAAGCCGTAATCGACCAGCGTCTGCTTGCGCGAGCGGTCGCCCAGGTACATCCCGCCGATCTGCGGCACGGTCTGGTGGCTCTCGTCGATGAAGCAGACGAAGTCGTCGGGGAAATAATCGATGAGGGTGTGCGGCGGGGTGCCCGGTTCGCGGCCGTCGAGGATCCGCGAGTAGTTCTCGATCCCCGAGGTGAAGCCGAGCTCCTTGATCATCTCGAGGTCGTAGGAGGTCCGCTGGCGCAGCCGGTGGGCCTCCAGCTGTTTGCCTTCGTTCTCGAGTTCGGCAGTCCGCGTTTCCAGTTCCGCGCGGATCTCTTCGACCGCGCGCTCGACCGTCTCGTCTTTGGTGACGTAGTGAGACGCGGGCCAGACCGAGACGTGGTCGATCTCGTCGATCACCTCGCCCGTGAGCGGGTCGAAGTGCTGGATGCCCTCGATCTCGTCGCCGAAGAGCGCGATCCGGTAGGCCGTCTCGGCGTAGGACGGCATGATCTCGAGCACCTCGCCGCGCACCCGGAAGTGGCCGCGGCCGAGCACGGAGTCGTTGCGCTGGTACTGCATCTTGACCAGCTTGCGCAGCACTTCGTCACGGTCGATCTCCTTGCCGACCTGGAAGAGCTGCATTTTTTCGTTGTAGACCTGGGGGGAACCGATGCCGTAGATGCAGGAGACCGAGGCGACGATGATCACGTCGCGGCGAGCGAAGAGCGACGCCGTGGCGGCGTGGCGCAGGCGGTCGATCTCGTCGTTGATCGAGCTGTCCTTCTCGATGTAGAGGTCCTGCGCCGGGACGTAGGCCTCGGGCTGGTAGTAGTCGTAGTAGGAGACGAAGTAGTTGACCTCGTTCTCCGGGAAGAACTCGCGGAACTCGTTGCAGAGCTGCGCGGCAAGCGTCTTGTTGTGCGCGATCACCAGCGCCGGCCGCTGGACCTCGGCGATCACCCCGGCCATCGTGAAGGTCTTGCCGGTGCCGGTGGCGCCGAGCAGGGTCTGGAAGCGCTCGCCGGCGCCGAGGCCCTCGGCAAGCCCCGCGATCGCCTTCGGCTGGTCGGCGGTAGGGATGTAGGCGGAGTTCAGCTTGAATTCAGGCACAGATTGAAGATAGCCAACGGGCAAGTTTGGAAAACTGCGCGGCAATGAAAGCCTCTCGCGCCGCACTGGCCGCCTTCTTCTCGCTCGCCGGGACCATGCACTTCGTGCGGCCGCGGCCCTACGAATCGATCGTGCCGCCGCCGTTTCCGAAACGGGAGTCGGTGGCGATCTCCGGGGTCGCGGAGGTCATCGGGGGACTTGCCGTCCTCCACCCCGCCACCCGGCGCGCCGGGCGCTGGTGGCTGATCGCGCTGCTGCTCGCCGTCTTCCCGGCGAACGTGTGGATGGCGCTCAGCCCGGAGAAGGTCCCGGGCGCGGGCAAGATCCCCCGTTGGGCGTTGTGGGCGCGCCTGCCGCTGCAGCCGCTCGCCATGCTCTGGGTCTGGCGGGCCACGCGGGGGTGAGCGCGGGGGCTTGGCGGGGTTCGGGGCCGGGGTGGCCGTGCGGGCGGGGGTCCGGGGCGCTCGCGACCGTCCGAGGTGGGTCCTGGACTCCTCATGGGGGTCCTGGCAGGCTGTGACCCCCATGAGGAGCCCAGGACGTGAGGCTTCTGTCGGGAAGGCGTCACAGGGACGTCGCGA
>Ga0207652_10000978_pt1 | contig 26478 bp, 22 predicted proteins | sample KBSC63BmetaG_FD_184334 | JGI IMG/M metagenome (GOLD analysis project Ga0207652, IMG submission 184334) | Corn rhizosphere microbial communities from Kellogg Biological Station, Michigan, USA - KBS C6-3B metaG (SPAdes) (version 2) | ecosystem: Host-associated > Plants > Roots > Rhizosphere ...
TCTTTGTCCTTAGCTTCCTTCAGATTCCACCTCACGGTGGACACCCTTGCTTCGGACTAACGATTCCCGTTAGCTGGCTCGTTCGAGACTTGCACTCTAAAGAACTATGGTATGCGTAGCGCACAAAATAAAGGCCTGCCCTAAAAAGGGCTGGCCGTTGCTAACCTATGAAAAACACCGTTACAAAAATAGGAGAAAAAACATCTTTACCAACTTTTAATTAATGTCTTTTTTTAATATAGTTTTTTTGCTTTAAATAGTACTTATTGGATCAACATTTTGCAGCAAAAAAATAGAATTAATATTTGATGGCTATAATACATGCAAATTTGACTTTTGAATTTCGTCTTGATTTTTCAAACACCTGAAAAATTAGATCAACTGGAAACCTTTTTCGAAGAAAAAAAGCAACAAGTAAGTGGAGTTATAAACACATAGTAAACTAATAAAGACAATTCTTATTTGAAAAATTTTATTTATGCCCCCCTTGCTCTTTAAGTCTTTTGATCAGCACATTTCTAAAATCTTTTTCAGCATTGTAAAGATCATTTAATCTTTGAGGGCCAAGAATTTTTTCAAAAGAAGGCTTATATTTTTTTCTGGTGTCTAACAATTTTTGCTCGCCTTCAAGAACGTCACCATTTTTATTGTCTGTTCGAAGTTGCCGGATCTCATTGTCGTATTGGTTATAAACAGGCCAGAATTTTTCTGCTTCTGCAGAAGTTAACTGCAGTTTCTGGGTGATAAACGCAATTTTTAGTGCTTTAATTTTTTCGCTTCTTTGGGAGTTGGCATTTTGAGCCATTACAAAAGAAAAACTCCCAAAAATTGCTACAAAAAAAAGTAAATATTTTTTCATTTTCATTGAATGTTTTTATTGCTTTGCCCATTGGTTTTCTTAAGAAAATTGTTCAAGGTATTTTCATCAATTAAATAATCCTCCGCGTTTGGTAACTCTTTGGCATCCAGATTTTTTGTAATCGTTTCTTCATCCAAAATACTTCCGGTTGTTTCGAGATAATTTACAATTTCATCATCGCTTAATGAAGCAATTCCCTGGTTCAATTTTTCAGGAGTTTTATACTGAGAAGATTCCTTTATATAATTCGGAATATTTACAGAGGCTGTAACGATTTGCTTATTATTAGAATTAGAAGAATGATTAAAAATCTGTAAGGATGAAATCGCGACGACCCCTGTAATGACCGCCGCTGCTGCATATTTCCACCATTTTTTTGCAGATGAAAATAAAACAACTTTTGTTTCTTTTCCCTTTATTTTATCAACAATCCGGTCACTTAAATCATCAAAATAATTTTCAGGAACTGCAAAAGTATTTTCTTCTTTCAGATAAAATAAAGCCGGAGAAAGCGCCTTGATTTCTTCCGTTACGGTTTCATTTTTCTCAGCTTTCACTTTTGAAAGAATTTTAGCAGGCAAAGAATCGAAATATCCTTCCGGCACTTTTTGCAAATTATTTTTTTCATCCTGATGAATGAAAATTGCTGTTAAAATTCTTTGGTCTAAATCAGAAAAATATTCTTGCGGAACAGTGAAAACATTTACCTTTTCCATTGCTGCCAGCAATGGGCTTATCGCTTTTATCTCATCCAATATTTCTGTTGACTTACTTTCCATAGCAGTCTTTCAGACTTTTTATTTTTACTTAAGTTTAATTATTCAAAATATAATTTTCAATTTTTTTAGCCGCATGATGATAGCTTGCTTTTAAGGCGCCTTCACTCGTTTCCAAAACATGGCTCATTTGTTCATACGGCATTTCATCATAATACCTCAAATTAAAAACCAATCGTTGTTTTTCGGGCAAAGATTGAATAGCCAATTGAAGTTTCCATTCCAGTTTATTTGCATCAAAATGCGTATCGCTTTTTAATTTATTACTCAATCCATTTTCATCATCACTGATCGAAATAGAATTTCTTTTTTTCTGTTGTGTCAAAAAAGTAAGCGATTCATTTGTGGCAATGCGATAAAGCCATGTGTAAAGCTGGCTGTCTTCACGAAAATTTTCCAAACCTTTCCAAACTTTAATAAACATATTTTGCAAAACATCATCGGCATCATCATGGCTGATCACCATTCTTCTGATATGCCAATATAATTTTTCCTGGTATTTTTTTATGATACCTGTAAACGCTTGCTCTTTCGTCGCCGGTTCTTTAAAAAGAGCAAGTAGCTCCTGGTCAGTCTGAATTTCGGTCATATTAATTTGATGTCTTAAACAAAAATAACAAACAGTTTGTAAGCCTTTCTATTTTTAATAATGCATTGGGAATTGAAAATATCTATTTTAAAATTTCATTGATTGCTTTTAAATAAGCGGCCAGCACAATTTCTTTATCAAATTCTTTAATAATTTTTTGTCGCGCCCTTTTTCCCATTATTTTTCTTTTCTCTGTTGATAATAAAAACATTTCTTCCATTTTTTCTGCGAGATCGTTGCTATCTTTTACTTTGCATAAAAAACCTGTCACCCGGTCTTCCACAGTTTCTTTACATCCGGTTGTATTCGTTGTTACGACGGGTTTTTCCATGCTTGCGGCCTCAAGTAAAATATTGGAAGTACCTTCACGATACGACGGCAAAACGATGCAATCTGCTTGTGCAATAAATTTTCTAATATCTTTTTTTTCGCCTTCATAATCAATGATTCCTTCGACAATCCAATTTTGTAAATCCGATTTTGAAAGCGTATTCGATCTCAGATTCTGATGCCAGAAAGGTCCAATAACATTAAAAATTATTTTTGGATATTTCTTCCTCAACATTCTCGCCGCTTCTACAAACTCAAAAATTCCTTTGTCCTTTATTAACCTTCCAATGAAAAGAAAAATAAAATTCTCTTCTTTCTTTTCTTCCTCCGGCACGGGACTGAATTTTTCATAATCCACTCCCGAACCAGGAATCCTTTCTGAAATCTTTTTAGCAACAAATTTTTTTTCAATAAACAAATTCATGTCATCAAAATTTTGAAAAAAAACTTTTTTTGTTTTGCGCAAAGCGAAGTGATAAATGGTTCTTGCTATTCTATATGCAAAATTTTTGCTCGTAAATAAAGGGCCTACGCCGGTAATATTTGTGATCGTTGGAATGCTTAAATAACTGGTTATAAAATTTCCCCAGATGGCAGGCCTGATGCTGAATGTAAGGCAAACATCCGGTTTAGTTTTTTTTAAAGCACGATATAAATTAAATACATATTTTAAAACTTTGAAAGGATTCAAATTTCCTGATCCGATATTGATTACACGAAGCCCTGTTTTTTCTACTTGTGATACAAAAGCATTAGTGTGAGTAAGAATCGTAACATCATAACCTTCTCTCAAAAGCCGCTGCATCAGGCCGTCTCTCATTGTATATGTAGAAAAAAGCCCATTTTCAATAACGGCAATTTTTTTCTTTTCTAACTGATCAGTTAACATTGGTAAACTTTTTTATACCATATTTCCAATGACAGCAAAGTCCATAATATCTTAGCTCTTTTTTCATCAGAAATTTTAATTTTCTTTTTTAAAAGATCATGAACAAAATCCGGCTGTACAAAATTTTTATAAAAATTATTTGCAGTAGAAAGATAATCAAAAACCGGCTCTTTCAGTTCGTTATCAATCCAATTCTTAAGTGGTATTTCAAAACCCCTTTTCGGTTGATCAATTAATTCTGGTGGAAGATATTTTTTAGCCAGTTGGCGCAGCAAAAATTTTGTTGTCGTGCCTTTTATTTTATAACGATCAGGAAGTGTGGGAGCATATTCGAGTAATTCTTTTGAAAGAAAAGCATTTCTTCCTTCCTGTGAATTAGCCATTGTGGCGATATCCATTTTCACCAAAAAATCACTGAACAGAACCGTGTCAAAGTCAAGATTCATTATTTTTTTTAACCCGGATAAATTACTGCTAGCAATCTTATCAAAATCTTTTTTTACCGGCGTCAGGTAATCAAATCCGGGATCAATAATATATTGCTGATATTCTTCAAAAATATCAACGCCCGCAGAAAGATAAATTTCCAAATCCGAATTCGATGCTAAAGAAGCGAGACGATACAAATAATTGTACAAGCTTCTTTTATCTTTAGAAGGTGGAAGATTTTTTTTGAAAAAAGAAGCACCTCTTTTTACCAGGAAATTCTTTTTAAAAAAATCATATTTTGAAAATGGGACGTATCTCCTGTAGCCGCCAAAAAGCTCATCCGCACCATCGCCATTGAGAATTACAGTTACATACTTTTTTGCTTCCCGGCTTACATAATAACTTGGAATTACGGAACTATCAAAAAATGGTTCGCCATAATTGCAAAGAATTTTTTCTAAATCATTCTTAAGATTTTCAAAAGAAATTTTTATTTCACTGTGATGAGTTTTATATTTTTCAGCAACTAATTTTGCCAGCGGCGCTTCATCATATTCACCTGCAAAAGAAACAGTGAAGGTTTTTAAATTGCTTTTATATTCACTGGCAATCGATGTTACAAGACCGCTGTCAATTCCTCCACTTAAAAAACTTCCCACTTCCAGATCGCTCGTTTCTAATCTTCTCTTAACTGCTATGTGAAGAAGATCATCAGTTTTTTCTAAACTTTCCTGCAGCGAATCTTTAGTTTCATTTTGGTAAAAATGATTGATGTTCCACCATTTAGTTTCCTTAACCGAAAGACAATTACAATCAACAATCAAAAAATTCCCTGCTCTTAATTCCGTTACATTTTTGTAAGGAGTAAACTGGCGATAAAAAGAACCAAGACGCAAATATTGAAAAAAATTCGTCGTTTCAATTTCTAAAGGAACCATCGTTTTTAAACAATTTAATTCGCTTGCAAACACAAATTTTTTATGATCAAAAAAATAATAAAATGGTTTTTTCCCTGCACGGTCGCGTGCAATAAATAATCGATCTTTTATTTTATCATAAATAACAAAAGCAAACATTCCATCAATATATTCCAGAAAACTTGTTCCAAAGCGATCATAAAGAAGAAGCAAAGTTTCGGTATCAGAAGAAGTGTTTCCGCTCAAAGAAAATTGCTTCCTTATTTCCTGGTGATTATAAATTTCACCATTAAAAATGATGGTATATTTTTCATCGAAGTGCATGGGCTGTTTGCCACCTTCAATATCAAGGATGGAAAGTCGTAAATGAAAGAGATCTACATTTTTATTTTGATAACTATTTTGTTCATCAGGGCCGCGATGACCTAATGTTTTTTTTACCTGCTCATAAGAGAATCCGGCTTTGACGGCACCTGCAATACCACACATTATTTTTCGGCGATTAATTTATTACGAAATTAACTTTATTCTTTGTGAATTAAATCAGTACTAAATAAGAGAAATATTATTTATTTTTTTTGATGGAAAATTCGATGATATAAATATTGACCAATAGTCGGATGATGCCATATTTTACCTCGTAAATTATTTTTTTTGAAAGTAACATTGTTTGAAAAAATATCGGCTAACGCTTTTTTTAAATAAATAATTCCTTCTGCCAATTGCAATAATGGGTAGGTGGAAAAATTATCTTTAGTTGTTACTTCAATTGTTTTTTGATAAATAATATTTCCTGTATCGATGCCAGTGTCAACCTCATGAACAGTTACTCCGCAATTTTCAAAATCGTTATTTATCAAAGCCCAATAAGCGCCGTGAACATTTCTGTATTTTGGGGTAATACCCGCGTGAATATTGATAAATTTTACAGGAATAGATTCTAAAACATTTTTTGAAATGATCCTTGTCCCATTTACAACTACTATTTCAGGATCTATTTTTTTTAATAATGAAATGCATTTTGGATCGTTTACAGAATTTACTTTGATCACATGTTTAGCAGGAATTTTACTGTCATCTAACCCATACTTTTTTAAAATTTCTTTCTTTCGCTTTGAGGAGGTAACATTTAGAAATTTCGCAATGGAGATTTGAAATAAAACCTGTCCTGCTACTTTTGAAAACCCTAACTTTTTAATTCTTTTTCTTAAGAATTCTTTGGTCGGAACGGCATCTTCAAGAATAACAGCTTCGATGTCATAATCTATTTTTAATGAATGAAAAAGGATATTTGTTGAAACACCTTTTCCTACCAACATCACTATTCTTCGTCTATTCATTACTGTTATTTAATTCATTTGTCAAATCACTCATACTCACACTTTCAAAATGATATTGCTCGTTCAAATTTTGATAGTGAAGCAATATTTTTTCAAGAAATGAAAAATTGTCTGAAATATTCTTTCCAAAATTATGAGGATGCCACCACAAATGAAAAGCGCATTTATTTTTTGCGGCATAAGTCATGCTATTTTTTATTCTTCTCAACCGCAATGATTCCAGGCCACTTAATTTTTTATTATAAGGTCTCAAAAAACGGCTGGAAGGAATATTGATGAGCTTTCCATTTTTCATCTCTTTAAAAGAATAACAATTATGTCCGCTCAAATTAAAATAAGAATCTAAAAGACGAAATGGCCTGCGTAAAAAAAGAAATTTCCCTTGTGTTTTAGAAGAAAAAAGTTTTGATCTTTCATTTCCTCGGAAAGAAGTGAATCCCATTTCTTCGCAAATATCCAAATAGTCTTTATTATATTGATCCCGAGGAAAAACAAGGCTTTTTAATTCGATTCCATTTTTGGAAGCGATTTTTTTTGCGCTCAATAAATCTTCTCTAAAATCTTCTTTGGTTTGTCCTTTTTCAAGACAGTAATAATGTGAAAAAGTGTGGGAGCCAATTTCCTGTTTCTCATTTTTTATTTGTTCAATCAAACCACTTCCAAAATGAAGCGGGTCAACAGATTCATTGTCACCAACCAAATTGAAATGACCTTCGTAAGGAGATAAATGTGGGTCGGAATATTTTGGTTTTTTTTCGGGTAAATTTGAAATTAATTCTTCCTTATTTTCAAAAAATAAAAATCCGACTGTTGCGAAAGTGGTATGAATGTTATATTTTTTAAACATCTTCAAAAGCAGGGGAATCACTTCATCTACTGCAAGAAGATTGTCTTTATATTCTTCAAGCTTAACTGCATCGCGCACACCCCAATAAATCTCAAAATCCAGTGAAACAACAAATTTGCCATTTTCCATTGCAACAATATTAATTGAAAATGTTCATTTCTATCCGGTAAATAAACTTATTTTGCGTTTAGGGAAAGGCGAAATTATAATTGCATGTCCTTGTTATATATTAACTTATAGTAAAATTCAAAGTGAGTTCAAATTATAAAATCGGGTATGTTCCCTATTCAAATGATCTGTCGCAACCTGGCGACAGACGTAGGTTCCCTTATTTTGCAAAAAGAAAACATATTGATTATGAAATAGCCGATCCTCATAAAAAGTATGGTGTGGTTATTTTAACTGCCCCCGGAAATTTAGGCGGATGGCTAATCAATAAAAGAAAAAATCCTGAAACGATCTTCATCTTTGAGATGGTTGATAGTTTAATTTTTTTACCTGACTTTTTTTCCAGATTTTTTAAGGGGATTGGTAGATTCCTTTATCGAAAAGATTCAAGATTATATTTGAATTACCGACGACTAATCATAAAGTGGATAAAAATTTCAGATTTAATCTTGTGTTCGAGTACAGAAATTAAGTCAAAAATCTTGAAGTGGAATAAAAATGTAATTGTTAGTTTGGATTATCTGGAAAATGAATATAAAAATGTTAAAAGAGATTTTGAAGTCCAGGAAAAAATCAAATTGGTTTGGGAAGGGCAGGGTTCTGTATTACCACATTTTTTATATTATAAACCACTATTTGAAGAGATTAATCAATTCTGTGAACTTCATATAATTACAACCGAAAAATATTCATTGTTTGGCGGCGTGGACAAGAGAGATACTAAAAAAATGTTGAGAAAACTACCAATTAATACTGTTTTTCATAAATGGGAAATTAATAGCAAAGATGCGATCATTTGTCAATGCGATTGTGGAATTATTCCACTTAACAGAGGTCATCTTTTTGGATGGCACAAGCCAGCAAATAAACTAATCTCGTTTTGGTTTACCGGTCTTCCAACGATAGTTTCAGACACTCCGGCTTATAAGGAATTAATGAATAAAGCTGGAGATGATTTATTTTGCTCGGACATCGATGATTGGGTGAAAAAGATTCATTTGATTAAAAATATGACACCCTTAGAAAGAGAAAAAATATCAAAAAGAAACCGTGAGTTTGTAAAAAAGAATTATTCTGACGAAGCTCTTGATAAAGTTTGGGAGAAAATATTTGAACAGATTATTTCATTAAAGAAAATTTAAAATCATTCCTATTTTCTTGCTGCGATAAAATGATCAGTTGGGCTTGAATAAAAAAGTTCTGTTTGCATTCCCACGAAGTCAATCATCTCTTTCAGAAGTGCAATGTCAAAAACATGATGATGAATAGAACGGGTTTCAAAATTTTTTTCAGATCTCCTTTTAAAATTCTCAAAAGAACCGGCATGAACATCTCTTTTTAAATCATGTAATTCAAGAATCTCATTTAAATGTGTCAAATCTTTTTCATTAATATTTTTTTCAAAATCCTGTTGTAAATGATGAAAGGTTGTTACAGATCTTTTATGATCAAAATTGCTTTCTTTTCTCGGTAAAATTAAAATGATAATGCCATCTGGCTTAATGATTCTCTTCCATTCAATCAGCGCTTTTACAGGATTGGCAATATGTTCAAGATTATTACAACTCAATACAAAATCATATTGATCATCTTTTATTTCTTTTAAATTGGTTCCCTCTCCAATAAATTGAAACCCTGTTCTACCATCGTAAGGGTAATTTTCTCCCGGATAAAGTTTTCCTTCCCAAATTGTTTGGTTACTAAAATTAACACCATCAAGTGATTTCAAAGAAGAATACAAAGGCAAAAAGTTTTTTGCAGAAAAAATTCCACTCGGACCACCGATCTCAATTCCAGATTTATTTTTAACAAATGAAATCCACGATTGGACATTTGGAATCGTAGCGTTAAAAAGTTTGCAATAAAACTTCCACAAAATAATATTGAATGGTTTTTCTTTCAGAAATGCTGAAAGGGCCTGCAGCTTCTTTTCCATTATTACATCCATTTACTTTTGCTGAATCCTGTTAAATATTTATATCCTTGCCACAAATCTCTTAGTTCTTTTGACCTTCCTGAGGCGATCAAAAAAAAGCTTCTTGAAATTGGTTCAATAAAAAAAGTAGTAAGCCAAACAGAAGCATAACCGAAAGAGTTGAAATGTTTTTTTGCGTATTGAAGCCGGCTTTTTAAATTCAAAAAAAGACGAAATCCTTTTACTGAACCGGTGGTTCCTTCTCCTGAATGAATCGCTTTTATTTCTGAAGTAAAAAAACTTTTTCCTCCAACTTTCGAAAGTCGTTTTGAAAAATCAACTTCTTCAAAATAAACAAAAAATCTTTCGTCAAAAAGTCCAATTTTTTCGAAAACAGTTCTTCTCATAAACATGAACGCTCCCATTATCTGATCAACAAACTGGCTTTCTGTATGACTCCAATCTCTCATAATAATTCCGGGTTTAAAAAGGCGCGGAGCTATTTTCGAAAGCCCTGTAGAATCTCTGAAAATACCACCAGCACTGGGAAATCGAGAGCAACTAAATGCAATTTCATTTTGATCGTTTAGTAATTGACATCCTAAAATATCAATGCCATTTCTTTGATCCATAAATGAAATACATTGAGGAATCGTTTCCTGCAGAAGTTGTACATCCGGATTCAGTAATAAAACATATTTTGCAGCAGATATTTTAAATCCCTGGTTACAGGCTTTTGCAAAACCCAAATTTTCTTTGTTATAAATGACTTGAACTTTATCATTCAAAAAAATATTTTTCAATGAAGCATCTGAAGAATTATTATCAATTATGAAAACTTTCTGAACAAAATTTTCATTGATGCCATTAAAAATTGATTGAACACATTTTTGTAAATAACTACCGCTATTCCAATTTACGATTACGATATCAACCATTTTAAAATAGAATTATCAAGAACGTTTGAGAAAGCAGTTTGTGAACAAGCGAAAATAAAGATAAAAAAATTACTGTCAGCGCATTAATTTCATCAACATAAATTCTGCTGCTTAACTTGCATTTTCTTATTATTAGAAACAATAAACTTCATGAAGGCTTTATTTTTAACAGGTGATTCCTTAACTGATTTTGATGGCATTAGCAAAAAGATAATCGCTCAGGTAAATGCATTGAAAAATCATGGAATTGAAGTAGCATTATCCTATTTAAAAGCCAATGATAGAAATACATTTGTCGCACGTTATATTGATGAAAAAAAAATTGATGAGTTCTCATCAAATCCAATTCTGAGCCAGATCCAATGGCGAACAACATATAAAAACGTTTACGATTATGTTTCAGAAAACGGAATTGAAGTTGTTTTTATTAGGTACATTCATTTTGCCAATCCTTTCTTCACTTCATTTTTAAAAAAGTTGCATAAAAAGAACATTAAAGTATTGTTGGAAATTCCAACTTATCCTTACGACCAGGAATACCAGGAACTAAAGTTTACATCAAAACTTGTGTTACTTATTGAAAAATTATCACGACGCAGATTTAAAAAATATGTGACGAAAATATTAACTGTGACACCTTATAAAAAAATTTTTGGAGTTCCTACAATTGAGATCAGTAATGGCATTGATCCATCTTCAATTAAAATGGTAGAAAAAAATAATACCGTTTCTGATATCAATTTGATTGGGGTCGCCTCAATGGCGCATTGGCATGGCTACGACCGGTTGATAGAAGGATTTCATGATTATTATCGCAATTCAATCAATAAAAGAAAAGTTTTTTTCCATATCGTAGGTGATAACGACAATGCAGAATCTTTACGGTATAAAAAGCTGGTAAAGAAGTATCATTTAGAGGAATACATATTTTTTTATGGCAGAAAATCAGGTGAAGAATTAGATGCTATATTTAATAAAGCAGATCTCGCTGTTGGAAGCCTTGCGTGTCATCGAATTTCGATAAAAGGCGCAAAATCTTTGAAGAATCGTGAATATTGTGCGCGAGGTCTTCCTTTTTTTTATTCAGAAACGGATACTGAATTTGAAGGAAAGGATTTTGTTTTCAGAGTACCTGCAGATGAAACTCCTATTGATATTGAAAAGATATTTGAATTTGTTTGCAATAATAATTTTGATACCGAAAAGATCAGAAAATACGCGGTTGACAATTTAAGTTGGGAGAAACAATACCGAAAAGTTTTAAGAGCAATATCTCCAGATTTCTAACAATTACTTCAAAGTAATTATTTTATAAGGATTTAGTAATCCTCCATAAATTTGAATCACATAAAAGAAGATTCCAGCGATTAATACCACAATAACAACATTGAATTTTTTTGCGGGTAAATATCTAATCAGATACGGAAACAAAAATATTTGAGCAATACTGAAAAGCTGGTTAAATCGCATTGAAAACGCCGCTGCTCCCGATAAAAATGATAATAAAAAAATAGAAAGTATGTTGCATTTAAAGAAAAGAATTAGCTTATTGTCTTGCTGAAACTCTTCCTTTGTAACCGCAAACAATAAATAAAAACAACAAAGAATATTGATAATATTTAGAGAATTAAAAACATTGAGAGGAACACTGCCATTCTCAGACATTTGAATATAATTATCCAGTTTCCCTGAAAAAGTGGATGCATCAAAATTTCCCAATAAATTTAACAAAGGCAATCTAAGTAGTCCCAGCAGAATAGACACGAGCAGTACTCCAAAATACAGATTTTTATTTATTTTTTTAGTATTAAAAACCAGAAGAAGTAGATAAAAAAACGCCGAATAATGAAAACAGGTAGCAAATAAAATCCAACCTATAAAGATTATTTTTTTTCCTTTCAAAAAGCTATTCAAGGAAATTAAAAAGAATGCCGAGGCTAATGCAATCCTAATTTGAGTCATTTCATGAAAAAGGAAAAAATAAGAATAATAAAACAGAATTGATAAGTAAGGATTTATGGAAAGGCGTTTGATCGAGAAAAATTTTATTGTCAAACTCGACAATGCATAGAAGAGCATTATTGCCACACCATAGTTAGAATGAAAAAGCGTTCTAAAAAAAACAACAATTCCAATAAATCCTGGTTCATACGCAAGAAAAAATAAAGGATTATTTGTAATGTAATAAACAGTATCGAAAGCGTACTGATAATTGAAGTAGTCTTTCGAAACATTGAGATCCTGGAAGCCTGCTAATAATGACAGCAGAATTACTAATGAAAAAAGAAGATAATTATTTTGAAAAGGCGTAAACTCATACTGAATTGCTAGAACAGCTATTAAAATAAAAAATAGAATGTATATCAGCATTTTAGAGAAAGCTTTTGTCTTTCTTATTTAATAAGAAATCTCTGAACTTTTGAAAACAGCTTTGCCTTCTTCTGTTTTCAATTCGAATAAGGCCATGATCCAAAGAATAAAAGCGGAAATAAAACAAGCAACTACTGCAAAAATGATAGCAGTTTTCAATTTGCTCATTTTTACTTTTATCATTGGATAATTTGCCGGATCAATTATTTGCATTAAAGGAATTTGTTTCAAATATTGATAACGGGCAATTTCCAGGTTCTTAAACATTTCTCCGTAAGCAGCACTATAAACCTGGATATTAGCTTGTTCTTTTAAAACTGGAACTTCAGCAGCGGAAAATGCAGGATTTAAATTAATGTCCTGGGTTTCTGCCCTGTTTCCTATGCTTGAGTTTACTTTTCCTTTCATTTGCGCTACTCTTCTTTCTAAAATATCAAGCGTTTGTTTTGCTTTATTTGTGCAGATCGATGTATAGAAATTGTTAGTTTGAGCAACAAGACTATCAGTGAAATCTTTAGTAAATTTTTCATTTGGATTCAAGACATTCACTTCATAAATATCATATTTTCTGTCTGGCTTATCTGCAGTGATATAGGATTGCACGAATTTATTATAGGTCGCAAAAAGAGTGCTATCCTGGGCATAGGAAAATGAGGATCTTGGCTGCCCTACCGGAAAATGAACTTTTAATGCAGGGTTTTTTGGAGATTTATTTTGCAGAAGATAATATTCGACAAAGGTGTAAGGTTTATTATCAAAAGTATCTATAGAAAGCAACGCTTTTTCAACCATTGATCTGCTTTTCATAATTTCCACAATATTGTCGCCCGAAAAAACTGCTTTCCCATTTCCTATGTTCAAACCAAACTGGCTTGCAAGGCTAATAGCACCCGACATTCCTCCATCGGATCCACCATCAAGGGCAAATGTAAGGCTACTTTTATATAGAAGTTTTTGCCTGCTTGCATAAAAAATCCCTGCAAGACCCGCTAAAAATCCTACTATTAAAAACAACCACCATTTTTTGAATAATTTATTGATGACAATATTTAAATTCCTGGCAGCGGTTGTACCATAAGTTTGACTAATAATTTTATCCTCGTTTTCTAAAGCCATATTTATAGTTTTGTCAACTTTATTTTGTTGAGGTAATTATGACGTTTGCTAATATTCCGAGTGCTGAAACAATTAATGCCAACTCTCCTGTACCCAATTTTAAACGATTTGTTTTTACTCTTTGCGGTACAAAAATTTCAGATCTTGCTGTTACAGATGGATAAATTTTAAACCATAAAAAGTGCTTTACTGATGCCGCTTTTCCATCTGGATAAATTACCAATGAACCCGTTTTTCTTCCATAGGGAGTAAAATTTCCTGCCTGCTGTACGTAATACCTCAGGTTTTTGTTAGGCTTGTAAGGAATAATTGTAGGATTATAAACTTCACCTGAAATTTTCACGAGATTTGAACTTCTGTCAACAGATAAAACATCTCCATCTTCTAAAACTAAATTTTCAGAATTATTTGCATTTGATAATGCAGTTTTAAGATCCACACTTATTAAGTCATAGGATTTATATAATTCGTCTCTCAAACGGGGATGAAGAGACAGACTGTCGGGATTAATATTTAAAATTCTTTGAAAAAGCTTTTCTCTTTCTGCAATTGTTAGACTTGATTTAATGCTTCTGCGAATAGTTATGGATGAACTATCTGCCGATGCCTTAAATCCACCAACTCTTTTTAATACATCACTAATTTTATCACCGCTTTTTGCCAATCCATATCTGCCAGGACTTTTTACTTCACCTAAAACCAAAACAGTGCGCTGGCTGCTATAACCAGGAAGCGTTTTCACAATGATAAGATCATAGGGCTGAAGTATTACATCCCCGGTGTTATTATTTTTTTCTGCAAGATTGATATTGAATATTTTGCTTTCATTGTGATTTGCCTTGTCTACATCGGCATTTTTAATTCTTCGAGAAATTTCTATCGTTGAAGAATCTCCAAATTCGGAAATACCTCCTACCGAAAGCAAGACATCGCGCAGAGTCAGGTTTTCACGCCACGGAATATTTCCAGGTTTTCTTACATTTCCTTCAATAGAAACATAATTAGTATCTCTGTATTCAAAAATAGAATGAACTGCTACAGAATCATCTTTCACTAAAAAAACAGGATTGTTTTCTATTGTAGAATCAAGATCAACTGAAAGCATTGTAGGCATTTTGTTTTTCAAATACCTGAAAATAGAAATCCTTTTTGTATAGGCATCTCTTTTTAAGCCACCGGCTTTTTGAATTAAATCATTCACAGTCAGATCGGGTGTTAACTGATAAGGCCCCGGTCTTAGAACTGAACCTGATATCTGAATTCTGTTGCCGAACTCGTCCTGAAGTTTTCTAACAATGATGCTATCACTGCCGCTTGTATGAAAGCTTCCGTATTGATTCGCATTTACATCAATTATTTTTTTCTCTGTATCTGTGATTCTAATAACTGTTACAGCGCCACGATAGGCATTATCTGTAAAACCTCCACTAAATTTTAAAAGATCGTTGAAGGTTTCATTGTCCAACATTTCAAATTTGCCGGACCTTTTTACTCGTCCTGTCAAGCTTACCCTATTTTTATAATATGGAATTCTGATCACATCACCTTCTTGTAGTAAGATGTTGTCCTTTTGAATCCCATCTACTAAAAAATCATAAAGATCTGCAGTTCTCTTTACTTCATTTCCACGAACAACTTCTATATCACGGTAACTTCCCATTCGGGTTGGTCCGCCGCATAAATAAAGAATATTAAAAAGTGTTGTAAGAGAAGAAACAGTATATGTTCCCGGTTTTTTTGCTTCTCCAATAACTGTAACCCGTATACTGCGGATCTTACCAAGAGTAACCTGCACTTTTGTTTTTCCACTATTGATCGCTCTGTAAATGGTAGAAGCTAATTTGGATTTTATTTTTGTAGTCGCTTCTTCAATACTCAGGCCGTTTATATTAATTGGGCCTACAGAAGGAATATAAATTTCGCCGGTTTCATTTACAGTTAAATCATATTTCTTTTCGCTATATCCATAAACGGAAACAATGACTTCGTCATCAGGACCTAAAATATAACCGGCTGGAGCAGGAATGCGCAAATTGGGTTCGAAAACGAGACTATTACTGGTAAAAAGTTCGGACCCAAAAATAGTTTCATCATTTTTGAAAAGCTGAATATGTTTTTTTATTCCGGAAGTATCATAAGGATGAATTTCTTTATTTTCTCGTTCTGTTGATTCATCCTTTTTCACATTCGCTTTTTGATCCGAATTGACGCGTTCAACCCTCTCTTTCAATTTTGTAATTTCAGAATCAGGCAGCCCTTTATCTATTAAAAGCTTATAAAAATCAGGTTCTGTCATACCAGACTGCACCGCTTTGTTGTATAATGAAATAATTTGCCGGTCGCTTAAATCATCAACATTTACCTGGCTTAAATCCTTTGCATCTAATAAAGTATTTTGAGCGTGTAGTTGGTTTGAACAGATTAGTATGGTGAACAAAACAAATAGTGCCTTCTTGACTATTTTCATTTATTTCTACATTTAAGTTTCTTTGGCAATAAAATTTCGGGTAGCAAAAATTGCTTGCGAAGGTAGTAATATTTTAAATACTGCCTTAGCTCCAATAACATTAGGAGGAGAAATAACGGGCTTTCCAGCAGTATTTCGTTCTACCTAAATGGTTTTAATTTTGAATTAAAAGTAAAGATAAAAAGCAGGAAAAAACAAGAGGATTTTTTTATTAAAAAAATTGCTGGGCAAAAAAACAAAATAGAATTATTTATTCGTTCACTCGGGCTTCAATTTTTGATTTTTTACTGATGAAAGCAAGGCTAACAATCCTTTTTTGTTTAACAAAAGCGCAAAGGCAATAATGAATAATCCGACAATAACTTTTACAGTCAATTGAATTGCAAAATTGTCAAAATTGATAAATCGCACGATCGTAGACACTGCTAATAAAGAAAGCATTACAATAATTACTTCTCTAAATTTATAAGGAACTGGATAAACCTTTTGCCCAATATAAAAAAGATAAATAGGAACAATTATTTGTGCAAAAACAGTCGCCAGCGCCGAGCCTTCCTTTCCAAATTTCGGAATGAGAATTACATTAAGAACAATTGTCACGATCGTCGCATAAAGCATTGCTGCTCCATAAGGTCTGGTATTTTTGTTAACGGAAATTCCAATAATCGCGATATACGAAAATCCGATCAACACAAGATTATAACCCAAAATTCCTGCAACCCAGGCAGAATCGTAATATTCGGGAGTTGTAAAAATCATTAAAGCTTCCGGCGCAAACAACATGAGCAATGCAGCCAAAACACTCATTGCATATCCAAACAACAGAAACACATTGGCATAAATTTTTTTTACATCTTCAGAATTAATTAGAGAGAAGGCAAATGGGCCCCATGCCTGCTGAAAAGCGTTAGTAAACATGCCAAGAACCGAAGCCAACATTGCGCCGATCCCGAATAAGCCGACTTCGGCTGTGTTTTTTGTAAAATACTGAATAAAATAAGAATCCGTATTATTCAATAGCCAATAAGACAACGCCGCAGGAATTAGTGGAAATGCATATTTCAACATCTCTAGCAATCGTTTTTTTGTAAAATATTTTAAGCTCAGCCAGTTTTTCAAAATGAAAATTACCACCAGACTAAATATTACTGAACTTATGGCTAGCGCAGCAAAAACTCCGGTTATCTGCCAACGAAAAACGATCACAAATAAAACCGTTAAGCCAACAGTTACAATAGTTTGAGAAATGGTAAATATTACAGTTGAAATGGGGCGCCGTTGCAACCTAAGCCAATTAATTAAAACAGAAGGCAAAATATTAGTCACCAATGTAACAGCAGGAAGAATAAAATAAATTGGTTTCCCGGCTTCTTTAAAAAAAAAATAACTTATTGAAGGGCTTAGCAGAATAATAATTGCGGCAATAATAATTGACAGGAAAAGCTGGAACCACATATAAGCTGCAAAAGATCTTTTACGTTCAGTCTCATCTTCTGAATCGTAAAACCACCTGGCAAATGAACTGTCTAATCCGCAAACAATCAAAATCGTTAATAAAATGAAAGTAGTATTTACAAGATTGATAATTCCATAATCTTTTGGAAGAAACAAACGTGTATAGATCGGTACTAAAAAAATACCAATCATCTTACTGACGACACCCGAGATTCCATAGATCAGCGAATCACCGGTTATTTGTTTCAGGTATTTAATCATTAACTTTCTTTTCGTTAATTGATTTATAAATACTCAATAATTGTTTTGAAATTTTTTCAACATCATGATATTTTTCAACAAAGGCTCGGCTCATTTTACCAGTTTCGTTTCGAAATCTAGCATCCGTTATCAACCTGATAAGTTGTTTTTTTAAATTATCCGGGTTCGCATTTACAATCGGACATTCTTGCGGCAATCCACATTCAAAAACTTCCGGCATTATATAACACATCACTGGTTTTCCAAAACTCATTGCTTCAATACTCGCCATTCCATAATTTCCTAAAATTAACTGATCAATAAATATATCTGCATTTTTCAGTGTTTCAAGAACTTTTTCACGAGGTAAATCGTGCAACAAAATAAATTCAAATTCAAAATCTTTTTTTAAAGATTCAATAACAGGTAACAGAACGTTAGTGCCTTTTGCAATTTTTGCTGATGGAGAATGAACAATCATGGGTCGTTTATTCTCTAAAGAAGGATAATGCGGGATAAAAGAATTGAGGTTGATTCTTTGAAATATTAAATAGGAGTTTTTGAAAAGTGATGAGTCAATAAACAATTTCATTTCCGGAAAAAAGACTGGTACTGCATTATTTTTTGCAAATAACTTTTGATTTTTTTGCGACTGCTCACAGCTTTCGACACGCGCATATTCGTATCCATTTTCAAAAGCTTTTTTATAATAAGGATTTATTTTTTTTAATAAATCAGGGTTTCTAATGTCGCTTCCCATCCATTCTATTACTATAGGTTTGTTTAATTTTTTTGCCCATTTTAAATCCTGGCCATTAGGGAGTCCGGTTGTAAACGTATAATGTAAAATGTCTGCCCAACAAATCCACTTTTTTAGCACTCTTCTATATTTCCATTTTGCTAAAATCCATTTGAAAAGGTAATTCTTGGAAGGAATTTCGGGCAAAAAGATTAAGGTTTCATTTTTCTGTTGGTATTTGTGAACCGTTCTTGATAAGCATTTTGCAATAACGTTTTCATTTTTATTTAAACTGGAAGCTGTAAGAGCAGGCATTGAAGCAATGTTTTCCGGAAGAAATAAAATGTGCAGTTTTTTTCCCATTACAAAGTCGATTTATACCAGTCCAGCGTTAACTCCAATCCTCTTTTTATATTAATTTGAGGGGACCATCCAAGCCGTTGATGAATTTTTTCGATATCCATCGAACGCCTTCTGATATTATCAATATCTCTTTCAGGAACATTTTCAATCTGCAGATTTGAAATTGAATTTCCAATCAAAGAAGTGAGTTTATTTACAGAAGTTTCGATTCCGGTGCCTACGTTAAATACATCCCCAACTGCTTTCGGATGAACCGCAGCAAGAATGGTTGCATTCACAGCATCGGTAATAAAAGTATAATCTCTTGTTTGTTCTCCATCTCCAAAAATTAGTAGCTTTTGACTGGTGAGTGCATTATGAATAAATTTTCCAAGCACGCCGCAATATGGATTCCGTGGCGATTGCCCATATCCATAAATATTTGAATAGCGAACACTGGTTGTTGGAACGTTGTAGTTTTTATTATAGATAATCGTATAATTTTCTCCTAATAATTTTGTGGCGGCATAATTACTCAACACTTTGGTAGCATCTTCCTCGCTGATAGGAAGCTGAGTTGAACTTCCATATACAGAACAAGAGGAAGTGTAAATAAATCTTTCCAAAGACGGAAGTCTTTTATTACGTAAATATTCAAGTAAAAGCAAAGTGCTTTCGGCATTGACTCTGAGATCACTCAACGGTTCGGCGCCTGATGCAGAAATTTGTTTGCAGGCAAGATGGAAAATATAATTTACGTCTTTAAAAAGTGGGAAAAGTTTGTCTGTTTCCAGAACCGATATTTTATGAAATTCAACTTTCTCAATATCTTTTCCCAATGCATCTATAGAGCTATTGATACAATTATCAACTACAATTACGTCACATTCAAAATCGTTTATAAGAGCCTTTACCAGGTAGTGGCCAACAAAACCTAAACCTCCGGTTACTAATACTTTTTTGCCTTTTATTCCTTCAAAATTATTCATGAAATATTATTATAGTTGTTGTAAGAACTAATTCCATACAAATCGTTTTTAAAGCAGCAAAAATTATTTAAAATTTCGAATGTTATGAACTAATTCTATTGCTTTTCTTGTTTCAGAAATGGAAAATCCATTTCCGGCTAAAATCTGCTCATACGATTTGGTATGAAGTTCTGTGAATCCATCGCTGAATTCAAACGATTCCCCATCAATATTTAGTGATCTGAAAGTTCGTTTACCTGCAGCTTTTACTTCCGCTGGTAACTGATTTGCATCGATACTTAATTTCCAGTTAACTGATGCGCTTTCTAATTCTAAAGTTCCTGAAGCAGTATCTTTTGAATGTTTTGTGACCGTACTTTCTTTTACATCTCCAAAGATCCACATCAGCATGTCAAAAAAATGAACACCAATGTTGGTTGCAATGCCGCCGCTTTTTTGAATATCGCCTTTCCAGCTTGAGAAATACCAATGGCCTCGGCTGGTGATATAATCCAAATCGATGAGAAATTTTTTCTCTTTTTGTTGATTCACTTTTTCTTTTAAAGCAATAATAGCAGGATGTAAGCGAAGTTGTAAAATGGTAAATATTTTATTCCCTGTTTCTTTCTCAATTTCCTCTAAAGCATCAATGTTCCATGGATTCAAAACAACTGGTTTTTCACAAATAACATTAGCGCCAATACGCAAACCAAAACGAATATGAGAATCATGTAAATAATTAGGACTGCATACACTAACAAAATCTGTTTTAATTCCTTTGCGTTTCTGTTTCTCAATGTGACGATCAAATCGTTCGAACTCTGTAAAAAAATCTGCCTCAGGAAAATAACTATCCAAAATTCCCACAGAATCATTTTTATCCAGAGCGGCAATAAGATTATTACCTGTATCTTTTATAGCTTTCATGTGGCGCGGAGCTATATAACCGGCAGCGCCTATCAATGCAAAATTTTTCATTTAAAATTCTTTTATTCAGTCAGTTTAAAAGTAACTGGCAGCTTATTTTGCTTTTCGGGCAAAGAAATTACTTTCATATTAGTTCGAAAAAATAAGCGCAAAAGTACAACATCCGAAAGACTCCCGGTTTTCTCAAAACATTTCTCCTGCCATCCAGAGTTGCCAGTTTTTGTTGTTATTTTGAGAAGAGCTAACTGAAGAATTGCGTTCGAATTCTTTTTTACTGATTATATGATTTTCGAATAATCTCTTCTTGCTTTCGTGAATTTTTTCTTGAACTTTTTTATTCTTCAACCAGTTATTCTGAGGTGGTTCATATCCGATTTTATCCTTTCGCCACGTGATTGGTTCCGGAAGCAGATCAGAAAATGAAGTTCGCAAAATCCATTTAGTCCAACCTTTATTTATTTTAAAATAAGGCGGCAGTGAAAAGACAAATTCCACTAATTCTTTGTTTAGAAAAGGTAGTCGAACCTCACGGCTTTGCGACATACTGTTGCGATCACAATATCTGAGCAAACTTTGCAATTCGCCCTGAAAGATATTGCGATATAAAGCGTTATTCAAATCTTTTGGATAAATATAAGGAACCGAATTTTCTTTTACATTCTCCTGATAAAAATCCTGTGAAAAAAAGGAGTTTTTTTTGTATGAATAATGACTGGTTAATTTTTTTCCCGATCGCAAAATTCCAGGAAATTTCATCCGCACATAATGTCTAAAATCCTTTTTCATTAATGTATTTACTGTATTACCCTCATGTAATTGTAAATAAGCATAGTATTGCTCAGAAGATTTTTCCGGATAGTTTTTTTTCAGATCGTTAAAAAATTGTTGGTAATAAGAATGATATCCGGCGAGATATTCATCAGCGCCCTGACCATCCAATAATACAGTAACCTTATTATCTTTCGCCAGCCGCATTACACAAAATTGTGCATAGATACTGGCAGTCACAAAAGGTTCTTCCTGATGATAAATTAATGTTTCAATATCGTTTATAATTCCTTCTTCTGTTGGAGTAGTAAAATGAGGAATTACCTTTGTTTTGTTGAGGACAAAATCAATATATTTTCGTTCATCTTTTACAAAGCCTGGGAAGACCGCGGAAAAAGTATTTTGTTTCTGATCAGAACCTTTCTTTAATTCGTTAATTGTACAAACAATCAAACTACTATCCAAACCTCCGCTGAGACTGCTTCCTACTGTGACATCACTTCGTAATCTTCGTTTTACAGAGGTGCAAAAAAGCTCTCTGAATTTTTCCTGTGCTTCTGCTTCTGAGATTGAATGATTGATGTTTTTGATTTCGATATTATAATATTTGAAAATCGAAATCTTTACATTTTCAACATCAATTTTAATATAATGACTGTGAGGAAGATTTTTGCAATTATTATAAAATGTCTCACTTTCGTCTCTTTCATTATGAATGCTTTCATAAGTTAAATAAGCGAAAAGCATCCGGTTATTTACCTCTTTTTTTACTCCTGCTGCCCAAAGGCATTTCATCTCACTTCCAAAAAAAAATTGCTTTCCGGGAACATAATGGTAATAAAACGGTTTCTCGCCAAAGCGATCTCTTGCTGCAAAAATTTCATTTTTTTTCTGATCATAAATCACAAAAGAAAACATTCCATCAAGTTTTGAAAGACAATTTTCTTTTTCTTTATCATAAAGAGCCATCAACACTTCTGTGTCCGTTTCACTTTTGAATTGATAGCCATCTTTTAACAGCGTTTCTTTTAGTTCTATGTAATTGTAAATCTCCCCATTGAAAATAATAGTGTATCTATTGAGAAAATGCATTGGCTGAATACCATTTTCACTTAAATCAATTATGGAAAGCCGCCGGTGACCAAAACCAACATTTCCATTCTCACTAATCCAATATCCTTCATCATCAGGACCTCTGTAAGAAATAATATCAGTCATCCCTTTCAACCGTTGTTGAAAAATTTCTTGTTTATTAACTGATATGATGCCCGCTATTCCACACATTTTCCTCGATGGTTTGAAAACAATTTTTACTTCCTCCTTTTTACAACATTATTTACCAATAAATATTCCTGTTTGCTTTCCGGACAAACGGCGATATTTTCAGAATTGAAAATCAATTTATGTCCATATTCACTCATCCAGCCCTTTTGCCTGCCGGGATTTCCAACGATCAATGCAAAAGCAGGAACGTCTTTAGTAACTACGGCTCCTGCACCAATAAAAGCAAATTCGCCAATGGTATTTCCACAAACAATAGTCGCGTTGGCACCAATGCTTGCTCCCTTTTTGATTAATGTTTTTTTATATTGATCTTTACGACTGACAGCACTTCTGGGATTAATCACATTCGTCAAAACCATGCTGGGTCCAAGAAAAACATCATCCTCGCAAATTACTCCTTCATAAATGCTGACATTATTTTGAACCCGAACATTGTTGCCCAAAACCACTTTTGGAGAAACAACCACATTTTGGCCCAGATTACAATTATTTCCAATCACAGCGCCGGACATCACATGACTAAAATGCCAGATTTTAGTACCATCGCCAATCGCGCAATTCTCATCAATAATGGAAGAAGGATGAACATAATAACTCATAAACGATTTTTATTTTTCAATGTTTTTTAAATATGCTCCATAACCGCTTTTCTCCAATTTTTGGGCAAGGGACAAAAGCTGTTCTTTGTCAATAAAATGCATTCGGTAAGCAATTTCCTCCAGACAACCGATCTTAAATCCCTGCCGTTTTTCAATCACTCTTACGAATTCTGATGCGTCATGCAACGATTCAAACGTCCCCGTATCAAGCCACGCAAATCCACGATCAAGAACTGCAACTTTTAATTTTTTATCTTCTAAATACTTTCTGTTTACATCGGTAATTTCATATTCGCCACGAGGAGAAGGAGAAATATTCTTTGCAATTTCTACCACAGAGTTATCATAAAAATATAACCCCGGAACCGCATAATTCGACTTCGGGTTTTTTGGCTTTTCTTCAATACTTATCGCAATATGATTTTTATCAAATTCAACTACACCATACCTCTCGGGATCACTTACCGGGTAAGCGAAAATTACTGCGCCATCAGGATTTGCTGATTGTTGTAATAAATTAGAAAACCGGCTTCCGTAAAAAATATTATCTCCCAAAACCAACGCAACAGCATCTTTTCCAATAAATTTTTCACCAATCACAAAAGCTTGCGCCAGCCCATTAGGTTTTTCCTGGATCTCATAATGAAGCTCGCAGCCCCATTGGCTTCCATCGCCCAGCAATCTTTTAAATTGTGGCTGGTCTTCAGGAGTGGTTATGATCAAAATTTCCCTTATTCCTGCCAGCATTAAAGTCGACAGCGGGTAATAAATCATTGGCTTATCATAGATCGGCATTAATTGTTTACTGATCCCCATGGTAATGGGATACAATCTTGTTCCGGAGCCCCCTGCGAGAATAATTCCTTTCATGTATTTATCTTTTTTCGTACTGTTCTTTGTAATAATTCTGATAATTTCCACTCGTTACTTCATTGAGCCAACTTTCATTATTCAAATACCAACCAATCGTTTTTGAAAGTCCTTCTTCGAATTGCAAAGATGGTTTCCACCCCAATTCATTTTTTAATTTGGTTGCATCGATCGCATAACGCAGATCGTGGCCAGCTCTGTCTTTCACAAAAGTGATAAGTTTTTCAGATGCTCCTTTTTCCCTTCCTAATTTTTCATCCATCTGACGGCACAATTCTTTAATAATGTCAATATTCTTCCATTCATTGTGACCGCCGATGTTATATGTTTCACCAATTTTTCCTTTATGAAAAATCGTATCAATCGCCCGGACATGATCTTCTACATAAAGCCAGTCTCGAACATTTTCGCCTTTGCCATAAATGGGAATCGATTTGTTGTTAATAATATTATGGATTGCCAACGGTATTAATTTTTCCGGAAAATGAAAAGGGCCGTAATTATTGGAACAATTTGAAACAATTACCGGCAAATGATAGGTATGGCAGTAAGCTTTTACAAAATGATCGGAAGACGCTTTGGAGGCGGAATAGGGGCTGCGCGGATCATAAGCGGTTTGTTCTGTAAAAAAACCTTCCTCACCCAAACTTCCATAAACTTCATCTGTAGAAATATGATAAAATAATTTTCCTTCAAAATTGCTTTTCCATGCTTCTTTAGCAACCTGCAATAAAGAAACAGTTCCGAGAACGTTTGTCTTTACAAATGCCAAAGGATCAGTGATAGACCGGTCTACATGACTTTCAGCGGCGCAGTGAATGACGGCGGTGAAATGATATTTTTCAAAAAGATCTTTTACAAACTCAATGTCCAAAATATCTCCTTTTACAAAAATGTAATTCGGTTTATTTTCAATGTCTTTCAGGTTTTCCAGGTTGCCGGCATAGGTAAGTTTATCCAGGTTTACGATCGTATAATCCGGATATTTATTTACAAACAATCTCGTAAGATGCGAGCCGATGAAACCTGCGCCGCCGGTAATTAAAATGATTTTTTGCATGTGTAAATTTAATTTGTAAAGCCGCGCAAATTTATTAATTAATTATTGCATTGTTAGCCGATAACAGGTTTCAAAACGCATTAATTCTTTGCGAAAAATTTAAAAACTTCCAAAAGTATTTACAGTAAAACAACATCTATTGATAATTCCTATTTTTATAAGATGCTAAATACTATTTGGGTTTTATACACACAGAACATAAATTTGCCGCCATCTAATGATGCCAAATTGATAAACGCCAATGATTAAAAAAAACGTATTTAATGACGGAATTCCTATCTCAATTTCTCTAAAACCGACTTTAGATGCGGAAAATATCAGGCCTCAATTTACACAAAATAAAAAAAGACTTCTAACCATTGCTTCAATGGCGGTTTTAGTAGCAATTGCCATTAGTTTTATCGCTAAATTTTTAATTTTCCTCATTTATTTTATTACGAATGTTTCCTTCTATGGCAAATTTTCAATTGAACATGTAACGCCGGCAGATAATGTCCTGGGTTGGTGGGTGATTATTATTCCGGCCATTGGAGGGGTAATTGTCGGATTCATGGCCCTGTATGGTTCTAAAGCGATTCGTGGCCATGGAATCCCGGAAGCGATGGAACAGATATTAACGAATCAAAGTAAAATAAAACCAACAATCACTTATCTCAAACCAATTTCTTCGGCCATTGTAATCGGCACTGGTGGCCCCTTTGGGGCAGAGGGCCCGATTATCGCTACCGGAGGAGCATTGGGTTCCGCGCTTGGGCAAGTTGCCAGAATCTCACATAACGAACGAAAAATTTTATTAGCTTCCGGTGCAACCGCCGGTATGGCTGCCATCTTCGGAACACCCATTGCCGGAATCTTTTTAGCGATAGAATTATTGTTATTTGAGTTTTCTCCCCGATCTATGATCCCTGTGGCTTTAGCCTGCATTACCGGCGCTGCGGGACATCATTTTCTTTTTGGTGCCGGCCCGGTTTTTCCCGTTGGCCATTTGATAGAAACTCCATCCAATACCGCGCTTTTTGTTTATAGCATTTTAGGAATTATCATGGGTTTCATTTCCGTGTTCACTACTAAAATTGTTTACTATATTGAAGACGGCTTCGAAAAATTGCCGTTTCATTGGATGTGGTGGCCAGCTATTGGTGGGCTTTTCGTAGGAATCATCGGATATTTCGCCCCGCGCACGCTGGGCGTGGGATACGAAAATATTACGGATGTTTTATCCGGCTCTTTAACTTTAAAAGTCGTTTTTGGCTTATGCATCTTTAAATTCATTTCA
>Ga0207652_10000979_pt1 | contig 26459 bp, 24 predicted proteins | sample KBSC63BmetaG_FD_184334 | JGI IMG/M metagenome (GOLD analysis project Ga0207652, IMG submission 184334) | Corn rhizosphere microbial communities from Kellogg Biological Station, Michigan, USA - KBS C6-3B metaG (SPAdes) (version 2) | ecosystem: Host-associated > Plants > Roots > Rhizosphere ...
CCATTGTCAATTGTCAATTGTCCATTGTCCATTGTCAATTGTCAATTGTCGACCCTTATATTAAAAAATTGTAAACTCACCCTGTTTGTCCCTCCTGACGCTATATTTCTATTAGGTTTGCGTAAATTTTATGTTAATGGATGCCAAAGGCAAGAAAATTCTGATAGCGGACGACGAGCCGGACATCCTGGAAGTGCTTCAGTATAATCTGAAAAGGGAAGGATACGAAGTAGTTACTGCAAAAGACGGGGACGATGCCCTGGGCAAGGCAAAAGCAACCAGGCCCGACCTGATTATCCTGGATATCATGATGCCCAAAAAAAGCGGGATGGAAGTCTGCGAGATCCTCCGTTCCCAGCCGATGTTCCACGAAACCCTGATCCTGATGCTTACAGCCTTAAGTGACGAGGGTTTTCATATCAAAGGCCTGGAAAGCGGCGCCGATGATTATGTGAATAAGCCGGTGAGCCCGAAAGTCCTGATCAGCCGGGTGGGCGCCCTGCTCCGCAGGTCCAACAAAGAATCTTCAGAAAAAATATTAAAAAGGGGAAATCTGACCATCGATCCATCTAAATTTGAGGTAACCGTAGATGAGCGGCAGGTGGTGCTGGCGAAAAAAGAATTTGAATTGTTGCACCTGCTTGCCTCCCGTCCGGGAAGAGTATTTTTGCGGAACGAAATCCTGAACCAGGTGTGGGGTAACGATGTGATTGTTGGCGACCGCACCATTGATGTGCATATCCGGAAGATCCGTCAGAAGCTCGGACTCGATTGCATCTACACGGTAAAGGGTGTCGGATACAAGTTCGTCAATTAAAGAAATGTTCAGCGCACAGAATCTTTCTCCTAAACAACTTTCGGCGTTCACGGCGATTGTACTTTCTGTATTGGTGGCGGCCGGAATTTTTATTCTTACCGGCAACTGGAAATACGGGCTGGGCGCCCTGCTGATTGTTTTTACCGGGAGTTATGCCCTTATCCAGTTCACCCTGGAGAAATTTATTTACCGGAAAATCAAGCTCATTTATAAATTTATTTACCAGACCAAGGCTACCCGGAAAGAAGAAGTTTATTTTAAATATATCCTCCCGCAGAAAAGTATTGACGAGGTCCGGGAAGATGTGGAGAGGTGGGGCAACAGGCAAACCGAAGAAATTGAACTGCTCCGGAAGAATGAGGCCTTCCGGAAAGAGTTCCTCCAGAATCTCGCACATGAAATAAAGACGCCTATTTTCGCGATCCAGGGATATGTGGACACCCTGCTGAACGGGGCCATGGACGACCCGGGCGTGAGTAAACGCTTTCTGGAAAATACCGAGCGCAATGTCGACCGCCTGGTGAACCTGGTAAACGACCTGGACGAGATCTCAAAACTCGAACGGGGGGAACAGTTATTATTAAAGCAGAATTTCGTTATCCAGGACCTGATCCGTGAAGTATTTGATTCGCTGTCAATTAATATGCAGGATAAAAATCTGCGCACCGCCATTAAAAAAGGTTGTGAATATCCCATCAGCGTTTTCGCGGACAAGGAAAAGATAAGAATGGTGTTGCTGAACCTGGTGGAGAACGCCGGCAAGTATGGAAAACCCAATGGGAATATTACAGCCAGTATTTACAATACCGACGGCAGACACGTGCTGGTCGAAATCACCGACGATGGTATCGGTATTGAAGAGGATCATATTCTCCGGATATTCGAGCGGTTTTACCGCACAGATGCCGCACGGAGCCGCGACAAGGGCGGTACCGGCCTGGGCCTGGCCATCTGCAAGCATATCATCGAAGCACATGGCCAGGCCATCCACGCCCGCAGTACGCCGGATGTCGGTACTTCCATCGGCTTTACACTGGAATCAAGAAAGGACTGAAACGATCCGTTCTTCGGCCTGCCCGGATGGAATGCGGAAATTCCCAATGTTAAGAAATTATTACCAAATTGTTATCTTATGATAAGGCACCCAATAGCTTTATTTTTGTTCAAAATCCAGCTATGGCGCTCAATTCCATTATGAAGATCTTTATGCCCAAGGATAAGATCTTTTATTCTTTGTTTGAAGAAGTAGCCGACGGGGTGGCAAAAATGGGGAAGTTGCTGAAGAATATGGTGAGGGAGCCTGACGCGGAAAAAAGAGCTTCGCTTGCATCCCTGGTGGAGGATCAGGAACATGTTAACGACGACCTGACACACAAGGTTTTTACGGAACTGGGTCGGAATTTCATCACTCCCTTCGACCGGGAGGACATTCATTACCTGGCCAGCGCCCTGGACGATATCTGCGATTATATTTATTCCACCACCAAAAAGATCAATTTCTATAAGGTAAATCCCAACGATACCGGCATTCAGAAACTGGCCGATCTTATCGAGGAAGGAACCATCCAGATCCGGGAAGCTGTCGGGGAACTGCGGAATATGCGCGACATGCGCAAGATCACGGATGCCCTGGTGAAGATCAACAGCATCGAAAACCAGGCGGACGATATTTTTGATATGAGTATTGACCGCCTTTTTGATACCGAACCCGATGCAAAGGAGGTCATTAAGAAAAGAGAAATCTATCAGGTCATGGAAGTGGTTACGGATAAATGTGAGGATGCGGCAAATGTGATTGAATCAATCATCATAAAGTATTCGTGAGGCGAATGGAAAAATATGTAAATGTGGAAATATGTAAATGTGGAAATTCCTCCGGGTATTTAAAACATCTTTTCAGCTTTTCTCCGGTCGGCTCAAACATTTACACATTTCCATATTTCCACATCTACACATTTCCATATCTCCACACTTACACATCCTGCAACCCATGACCTTCCTGGTAATCATCATCATCCTCGCCCTTATTTTCGATTTTATCAACGGATTTCATGATGCGGCAAATTCCATCGCCACCATCGTTTCTACCAAAGTGCTGACCCCCTTCCAGGCCGTGCTCTGGGCGGCCATGTTCAACTTCATCGCTTTTTTTATTTCAAAATATATTATCGGCGAATTTAAGATCGGAAATACGATTGCCACTTCCGTTCACCGGGAATTCATTACCCTGGAAGTGATCTTCTCCGGGCTGATCGGCGCCATTGCCTGGAACCTGCTCACCTGGTGGTTTGGCATTCCGTCCAGTTCTTCTCATACCCTCATTGGTGGATTTATCGGAGCTGCCCTTGCCCATGCGGGGGCCATCAGTAAAAACGGCATCGATGTGATCAACTATGCCAAGGTAATTCCGACCTTCCTGTTTATTTTCCTGGCGCCCATCATCGGCATGATCATCGCGCTGATCATCACCATTTCGATCGTCAATATCTGCCGGCGCGCCAATCCCTATAAAGCAGATAAATGGTTCCGGCGTTTGCAATTGGTATCCTCCGCCCTGTTCAGTCTGGGCCATGGCGGCAACGACGCACAAAAAGTAATGGGCATCATTGGGGCGGCCATGATCTTTTACCAGCATGGAAAGGGCGCCGATATTACCTTCGGCCAGTTCGTGGATCAGAATATGTGGGTGCCGCTCGCCAGTTTTACCTGCATCGCGCTGGGCACGCTCAGCGGAGGATGGAAGATTGTCAAAACCATGGGCAGCCGCATTACCAAAGTCACCCCGCTCGAAGGGGTCAGCGCCGAAACAGCCGGCGCCCTCACACTTTTTCTCACGGAAAAACTGGGCATCCCGGTCAGCACCACCCATACCATTGCGGGATCCATTATCGGTGTCGGCGCCACGAAAAGATTATCCGCCGTACGGTGGGGCGTAACCATCAACCTGCTCTGGGCCTGGATCCTGACAATTCCGGTCAGCGCGATCTTTTCGGCCCTTGTTTATTATTTGCTGGTGCTGATCCGCCGTTGAGGTTGACGGTTGACAGTTGACGGTTGACGGTTGAAGGACTTTCTGTGAATCATTAAGCCTATTTACCGTCACACTATTACGCCCAAAGTCCGTCAACCGTCAACTGTCAACCGTCAACTAATGACAAATCTGCCGTTTTTTAGCTACTTTGCGCCGGTTTAAAAAGGGATTTTCATGAAAGGAATTATTCTGGCCGGCGGATCGGGTACGCGTTTACATCCGATCACTTTTGCCATCAGCAAACAGATCATGCCGGTGTACGATAAACCCATGATCTACTATCCCCTTTCCACCCTGATGATGGCCGGAATCCGGGAAATCCTGATCATATCAACCCCGCACGACCTGCCTCTTTTTATCAAATTATTCGGCGACGGATCCCAGCTCGGGCTGCAGATCGGTTATGCCGAACAGCCCTGCCCGAACGGTCTCGCCCAGGCATTTGTTATTGGCAGGGATTTCATCGGAAAAGACAGCGTGGCCCTGGTGCTCGGCGACAATATTTTTTACGGCGCGGGACTGGGAGATCAGCTTTCGGCCAATACAAATCCCGACGGCGGAATTGTGTACGCTTATCACGTAAGCGATCCCGAACGATACGGCGTAGTGGAGTTTGATGCCGCGATGAAGGCTATATCCATTGAAGAAAAACCAGTCAAACCCAAGAGTCATTTTGCGGTTCCCGGCTTATATTTTTATGACAACGCCGTAGTGGAAATTGCAAAAAGCCTGCAGCCCAGCACCCGCGGGGAATATGAAATCACGGATGTAAACAGAGAATATTTAAAAAGAGGAAAACTGAAAGTGTCCATTATGGACCGGGGCACAGCCTGGCTGGATACGGGTACCTTTGATTCCCTGATGCAGGCAACCCAGTTTGTTCAGGTAATAGAACAGCGGCAGGGAATTAAGATTGCCTGCATCGAAGAAATTGCGTACCGGAAAAAATTTATTACGAAAGAACAGGTAAAAAAGATTGCCCAGCCTCTGCTGAAAAGCGGATACGGACAGTACCTGCTGGATTTAATTCATTCATAACAGACAACCTAACCATGAAAAAAATTCTTGTTACCGGGGGCTGCGGATATATCGGATCCCATACCCTCATTGATCTGGTGGAGAATGGCTTTGACGTGATCTCTGTGGATAACAACTCCCGGTCAAATCCGCGCATTCTGGAAGGCGTGGAAAAGATCACGGGAAAAAAGATCAAAAACTATAAAGTGGATCTCTGCAATTTCGACGACACATTCGCGATTTTCCACGAAAACCCCGATATCGCCGGCATTATTCATTTTGCGGCTTTTAAATCCGTGGGTGAATCCGTTGCCCTTCCCCTGATGTATTTCGAAAACAACCTGATGTCGCTCATCAACCTGCTCAAATGTGTTCAGGAATTCAATGTTCCCTATTTTGTCTTCTCTTCTTCCTGTACCGTGTATGGAAATCCTGACGAAATTCCGGTATCAGAAACCACGCCGCCGAAGGCCGCAGAATCACCTTATGGTTACACCAAACAAATGGGCGAACAGATTATCAATGAATTTTATAAGTCCACCACTTTAAATGCCATTCTCCTCAGATACTTCAATCCGGTAGGCGCACATCCTTCGGGAATCATCGGCGAACTTCCGATTGGCCGGCCAGCTAATCTGGTTCCGGCCATTACCCAAACCGCTGCGGGAAAACTGCCCCAGATGCAGGTTTACGGGGACGACTATCCCACGCGCGATGGGTCCTGCATTCGCGATTTCATTCATGTCTGCGATATCGCCCATGCACATACCCTTTCCCTCCAATACCTCATCTCCAATAAAGAAACACAAAAATGCGAAGTCTTTAACCTGGGCAGCGGCAACGGCGTAACAGTGCTGGAAGCCATCTATGCATTTGAAAAAGTAACCGGCGTAAAACTGAACTATACAATCGGTCCGCGCCGGCCCGGAGACGTCGTAGCCATCTATGCCAACAACGACCTGGCCCGGAAAAAACTGGGCTGGAATCCGAAATTCTCCCTGGAAGATATGCTGGCCACCGCCTGGCGCTGGGAGCAGAAAATTAAAATGGACGAAACCTTTTACAATAGCAAGTTCTCAGAACTCAACTGATAACCTCAAATTTTAAACTATCAGCAATAATATGATTACAGTAACCGGACAAAAAGATACCCGGAGCGGTTTTGGAGACGGCATTGTGGAAATAGCCAGAAAGAATCCCGACATCGTTGCCCTTACCGCCGACCTGGCAGGGTCTCTTAAACTCAATCAGTTCATCAAAGAATTTCCTGAACGGTTTATTCAGTGCGGGATTGCGGAAGCCAATATGATCAGCATCGCAGCGGGCATGACCATCGGCGGAAAAATTCCTTACACAACCACATTTGCTAATTTTTCTACCGGCAGGGTCTATGACCAGATCCGCCAGTCCGTGGCTTATTCCGGAAAGAATGTAAAAATTTGTGCTTCGCATGCGGGACTGACACTCGGGGAAGACGGAGCAACCCATCAGATCCTGGAAGACATCGGCATGATGAAGATGGTGCCGGGCATGACGGTAATCGTTCCATGCGACTATGCGCAAACAAAAGCAGCGACCATTGCCGTGGCGGATTATAAAGGGCCCGTGTACCTGCGTTTCGGCCGGCCGGTATGGCCGATTTTTACATCCGAAATGGAATTTAAAATCGGGAAAGCCCAGGTTTTCACGGAAGGGAAAGATGTTTCAATTTTCGCCTGCGGGCACCTGGTCTGGATCGCGCTGGAAGCCGAAAAAATATTGAAAGAAAAAGGAATTGCAGCGGAAGTCATAAATATCCATACCATCAAACCCCTGGATACGGAATCAATCCTGACATCAATCCGGAAAACCGGGTGCGCCGTTTCAGCAGAAGAGCATAATATTCTGGGCGGCCTCGGCGACAGCATTGCCCAGACTGCTGCTAAAAATTTTCCGGTCCCGCAGGAGTATGTAGGAACAAATGATACTTTTGGTGAAAGCGGAACGCCTGCCCAGTTGCTGGAAAAATACGGACTCGACGCGGCACATATTGTGGCAGCAGCGCAAAAAGCCATCGCCCGGAAAAATAAATAAGTGCTATTCCGCAGGGATAAAATAACTTGTTCACACAGATGGCGGAACAAATATCGGATACTGAATTATTAGTCTTGTTCCGCGAACCGGCAACAAAAGAAAAAGCTTTCGGTATCCTGGTTAAGAAATATCAGGAAAGGCTCTATTGGCATATCAGGCGCATGCTCGTGGATCATGAAGACTCCAATGATGTGCTGCAGAATGTGTTTATCCGCGTCTGGAACGCCCTGGCCAATTTCCGGGAAGATGCCCAGTTGTACACCTGGCTCTACCGCATAGCCACCAACGAATGCCTTTCTTTTATTGAGCAGCGAAAAAGAAAGGCAACGGTGTCCATCAATGAGCTGGAAAGCGGATTGAGTAATAAGATCAGGGCCGATAAGGATTTTGACGCCGGCAAACTGGAATGGAAATTACAATTGGCAATTCAGCAGCTTCCTGAAAAACAAAGAGTTGTATTCACGCTGCGGTATTATGACGAGATGCCCTATGAGGAAATGAGCCAGGTTTTGGAAACCTCGGCGGGAGCCTTGAAAGCATCTTATCACCATGCCGCAAAGAAAATCGAAGATTTTATACTCAATCATTAAACTTTAGCGACCCGGGAGGGTCTTATTGAAGTTCATGGAAAGGTTAAAAGAAATAGAGGCGGAGTTATCCGGTATCGCTCCGATATTGGGTAAAAGCGGGATTACGGGGCAACCCTACCAGGTCCCGGCAGGCTATTTTGAACATTTTGCAGAAAACCTGCTTCAGAAAATCCGGAATTCAGCGGAAAATCCCGGTACTGAACTGGAGGCAATTTCACCCTTACTGGCAGGATTGAGCCGTAAAATGCCCTATCAGGTTCCCGAAGGCTATTTTAATGAATTCCGCGCCCACAGGGGACAACCCGAAGCTGGCCACATTTCCCCCATTGAAGCGATTAACAGCGATGCCCAAACGGGAAAGCCCGAAGCTGGCCACATCGCTCCCATTGAAGTGATTAACAACGATCGCAGGAAAGTGAACCCGGCAGCCCGCACCACTCCGCTGCGTTCCATCCGTCCCCTGCTGAGATATGCCGCGGCCGCGGTTATCGCTGCAGTCATTGCCGGGGCCGCTTTTCTTAGCCTGCATCACAAACCCGGCACGGATCCTTTAAGCGGCTTAACCAAAGTGAGTGATCAGGAGATGGCGAATTATCTGGAAAATCAGGATATACACTGGGTTCCCGGAACTTCGGCTTCCACGCCGACCGCCGCCGTGGAATTCGACGACACCGAAATCAGCGAGCTCCTGAGCAATGTTTCGGATGCCGAACTGGAGCAATATCTTCCGGATTTGCAGGATCAAAAACGAAAAATAAATTAGGGGCATGAAGCGATTTATACTTTATACTTTTTTCATTTTATCGGGTTTCAGCATGCAGGCGCAGAATGGCAACCGGCTGGAAGCCCTGAAGATCGCGTACATAACAAAAAAAATGGATCTTAGTCCGGAGGAAGCCCAGAAATTCTGGCCGATCTATAACCAGTACGCTGCCGAACTCAAGGAAGCCCGTCAACAGGCAGCAAGAGATAATGAAACCGAGATTGTCCTGGACGAAAACCAATTGAAGATCAGGAAGAAATACAATACCCAGTTTAATCAGGTCCTTTCAGCAGAAAAAGTGAATACCTTTTTCAAATCAGAAAAGGAGTTCGGTGTTTTTGTTCAGAAAGAAATGGAGCGACGCCAGCTCAGATCGCAGAAAAGGAACGGAAACCGACCATAGACCCTTAGATTTCCCGCGTTTACCGATTTATTTCAGCTAAAAAAGCTCCAATGCCGATATTTGGCGCTGGTGTTTTTCATAGGTTAGCAACGGCCGGCTCTTTCAAGAGCGGGCCTTTTTTATAGAGCCGCCGGTTCCCGGGTTCAATCCAATATCTCCGGGCCGGCGGCCAGTTCCATTATTATCAATTCTTTATTAACAGGGGCTAAACAACCAATCTGAAAAGAATTCCCGATTTTTCCGTTTTGCGCTAATTTCATCCGCGGATCTGCTCCAATATCCCCTTGCAATTTTCATCTCCCTGTCCTGTTTCAAACATGCTGATAATGAAAAGATTTTTCACTTTTATTTTCCTGATTTTTTTCCTGCTGAATAATCTGAGGGCCCAGGATACGACCCAGCACATCGTCCCGGGCAGGGTAAACAGTTCAAACCAGCTAAAAAAGCCTTATGTTATTCTGATCTCGGCCGACGGTTTCCGGTATGACCTGGCAGAAAAATACCAGGCAAAAAACCTGTTAAAATTCCGGGATCAGGGAGTGCAGGCGGAATATATGCTGGCATCTTTCCCTTCCCTCACTTTCCCCAACCATTATACCATTGTAACCGGCCTGTATCCGGCACATCACGGACTTGTTGACAATTCCTTTTATGATCCCTCCCGGCATGAATATTATTCCCTGGGTAAAAAAAGCGCCGTGGAAGACAGCTCCTGGTACGGCGGAACGCCGCTTTGGGTACTCGCAGAAAAAGAAGGTATGCTTACGGCCAGCTCCTACTGGGTTGGTTCCGAGGCTGCCATTCAGGGTGTCAGACCCACCTATTACTACAAATTCAATAACCTGATACCGATGGATAACCGGATCCGGGAAGTTCACGACTGGCTGGCATTACCGGAAGAAAAAAGGCCGCACCTCATCCTGTTTTATATCCCGGACGTGGACCACCAGGAACATCTGCATACCGTCGATTCAAAAGAAACGGAAAAGGCTGTTCATTTTGTAGATGAAAGCATTGCGAAGCTGGTCAGCACCGTGAATTCCCTTCATCTGCCCGTGAACTATATCTTCTTATCCGATCATGGCATGATGACAATCGATGCGGATTACCCGATTGGACTGCCGCCGGCCCTGGATACGACCCAATTCAGGATCGAGAATTCTTCGACGCTCGTTCACCTGTACGCATATCAAAAAAAAGATATCCTGCCCGCATCTATTGCCCTGAAATCCCAGGCGATAGATTATGATGTTTTCCTTGCCGATGAATTACCTCCCGAATGGCATTATAGTAAAATGGACGACCGGTATAACCGCATTGGTGATATCATTCTGGTGAGCCATCCTCCAAAGGTTTTTAATTTCAGAAAAGGCCGGCTCAATCCCGCAACCCATGGGTTCGATCCTGCCCTGAAAGAAATGCACGCAACTTTTTATGCCTGGGGGCCCAATTTTAAAAAACATCTGGAGATTCCCCCCTTCGAAAACATTCATGTTTTTCCACTCGTCGCCAAAATCCTGCGACTTCCCTATTCCGATCAGATTGACGGGCGGCTGCGGGTTTTGAGGAAAACGTTAAAGTAATTGACAATGGACAGTTGACAATGGACAGTTGACAATGGACAATGGACAGTTGACAATGGAGAACAAAAAATTGATGGCTTGGGGCAAGCACCATTCATTGTCCATTGTCCATTGTCAATTGTCAATTATCACCACCGGCGTCTTAATATCATGATAAAACATAAACGTCCAGTGTTCCAACTTCCCCTGTTCCCACCATTGCTGACGAAGCTGCATACATTTTTTCCCGTCATAATCGTATTTGGCTATGAACCGGCTTTTCATTTGGTTTAGCTGGGGCGCCACGTCACCCCCAAAGAAAAAATGCTGTCCGTCTTCTTCAATATGAAATGCCTGGTGAAAGGGACAGTGGCCGCCCGTGAGTTCATAGCGTATATAGCCATCTATTTTTCCATTGCCTTCCAGTTTCACCAGGTTGGGAAAATCGTTTAAAAAAGCAAAGGCTTCCGGTTGATAGCTGGGCGCTCCTTTTTCATTGGCATATTCCAGTTCCCGCTGTTGAACATAGTATTTTGCCTGGGGAAAGGCCGCAACGCGGCTGCCATCCGGACGATTTTTTCCCATCCCGCCTACATGGTCTTTATGTAAATGGCTCATCAGGACTTTTGTAACAGATCCCGGATCAATGCCGGCAGCTTTCATAAGCTGAAACAATTGCAGATCCCCTTCCTGCTCAAAGCCCAAACCGGTATCCAGCAGCAGCACATCGTTCTTTGATACAACCAGAAACGGCTGAATCTCGACTAATAAACTGCCCGTCTCTCTTTTTTGCAGGTCATCCTTCCCCGGTTCAAACGGAATAAATGCTTTGGTTTTACCAACTGTAAATGCGCCTTCAGAGAGGGGAATGATTTGCATTAGCAAAAGTACGGAAAAGCGGAATTGGTTGACGGTTGACAGTTGACGTCAACTGTCAACCGTCAACTACCTCAACACCATCTGCCTGTCCGAATCCAGTCGCATCAGAATAAACAGCATAACACTGAAAGTAACCAAAGAGGTTCCTCCGTAGCTGACAAACGGAAGCGGGATGCCGATTACCGGGGCAAGACCGATGGTCATGCAGATATTGATGGCAATATGGAAAAAGAAAACGGAAGCTACCCCGTATGCGTATGCACGGCTGAATACACTTCGCTGTCGTTCGGCAACGGTCACGATCCGCATGAGCAGCACGATATAGATACCCAGGAATATAAGACTGCCGGTAAATCCGAAACTTTCTCCGATGGTGCAGAAAATAAAATCCGTGCGCTGTTCCGGCACAAAATCATAGCGGGTTTGTGTACCGCTTAACAATCCCCTGCCCAGCAGCCCTCCGTTGCTGATCGCGATCTTACTCTGCTTCACATTATAGTTTCCGGCATCGCGTTTTTTTGAACCGGCTTTCTGTTCGATCTCCAGTGCCGCTGCTGCACTCTTGGGTACATAGTCCTTCCCGATGGCATCATAAATCCGCTTTACCTGGTAGGGCTGGAAAACATGGTCGAAGGCAAAGGGAACCACGAAACGCTGAATGCCCACGCACACAAACCAGATGCTCACAATAAAGAATAATATATTGCGGTGGCGCTTCACCTGTTTTCTTAAAATATAAATGGCCAGCGCCGCAATTCCCGTCAGGATAAGGGCAAGCAGGTTGGGATCCAGCAACAAAGTGGCTACCACCAATACCGAAAAGGAGAAGCCAATGATCAGTACATAAGGAGGTAATCCTTCCCGGAACATCACCAGGAAAAAAGAAAAATACACCAGGGCCAGACCGGTTTCTTTTTGCATGATGCTTAAGCCCGCCGGCACCAGTGCAATGATCGCCGCAATGATCTGCGAGCGCGGTTTTGCAAAATCTGTTTCCACCCGCGATAAATATTTGGCCAGGGAAAGGCTTACAAAAATTTTACAGATATCCGCCGGTTGTATCTGGATCGCACTACCCAGCCTGATAATGGACTCCGTTCCCTTGATATTGGAATGAAAGGGGAATACCAGCAACATAAGCAGCATGCCGAAGGCATACCAGAGATTTGCCGTTGCGGTAAAAAATTTACTGTCGGTGAGCAGGATGAAAATACCTGCAATAACACTGAGTACAAAAAACAGGGCCTGACGGCTGTAATCCGTTTTCAGGGACAGAAATCCCTGCAGTATATTTTCACCATCCCGGTAGGTAGCTGCAAAAATGCTAATGATCCCTACGGCGCACAGGATGAACCATAGCAGGACCAGCGAACGGTCCACCCCTTTTCCCAGAGATGCATTGCGCTGATTCATGAGCTGAGATTTTTTGGGCCTTCCTGCTCAATAGCTTTTTGCACTTCGTGTTTCATCGTGCCGGATTCATCTTTTTCCCGGAACGGCGCCCTCCGGGATCTTCCAGCCAGGGACTCCCTTGTCCAAAAACCGGCAGATCTCGTTTTCCGTATGCGGGTTTCCGCTCCTTTTATCGCTGATGAATCCGGTTTATGGGGTTTTGGCAAATGTTTTTTTATATTCCCGGAATCCAGTGCATGCAACGACCTCGCGCCGTTGATATTTCCCGAATCCCGGATATGCGATCTTGCGCTGTCCGTCCGGTGCGATCGTAAAGAATCAGGTTTATGAATTATGACGGGGACTGTTTTTCGCAAATTGGTTGAATCCGCCTTTTTCGCTTTGGTTGTATCTGCGGCGGGAGCGGCAACTCTGGGTCTCGGTCCGAAGGGAATGCTAACACGAACTGTTGGTTTGTTCAGTGTATCGAGGAGTTCCCTGCGGGCGGTCCGGTCCTGGTAACGTTTCATGCGGCTGCTGTCGTGCGTAAGATTTGCCCAGGCAACGGCTCTCAGGGAATCAGTGTAAAACTGAAGTCGCACCAGGTAGTTGGGCATGAGGTTGGTGTTGGCGATAACCGTTGCCTGTTTTACCCGTTCCGCAGTCAGGGTATCCCGCAGGTATTTTTCAACCAGTAAACTTCCTATGGGAGCTGCCCAGGCGGATCCATAACCTGCGTTCTGGATAATCACCGCGATCGCGATCTGTGGATTTTCCCTGGGCGCAAAACATACAAACACCGAATTGTTTTTCAGTTTGGTGCGTTTGCCTTCCACGTACAGGTAGTTCTCCGCCGTACCGGTTTTCGCGCACATATTGATACCGGGAATACGGGCGATGCGGGCCGTTCCCAATTCCGTAACATCCTGCATGCCATCCATCACCGTTTCATAGGAAGCATCAGAGATATGGGTGAGGACAGAGTGTTTTACGTGGAATTTATCCAAAATGCTGTCATCGGGAGATTCTCCATCTACCCGTTCCACAAAATGCGGTACAAAAAAGGAACCTTTATTGGCAACAATGCACATGGAATTCGCCATCTGTAAAGGAGTCTCCAGCATTTTGTCCTGTCCGATGCCCATTGTTACCATCGTGCAGGAATTCCAGGATCCGTGATACTCCTTATCGTAGGTAGTGGTATCGGGAATATTTCCCTCGTCTTCACTGGGAAGATCCACCCCGATCCGCTCGCCCAGGCCAAACTTATTTACATACTCCTTCCATTTCATCAGCCCGTTCCTGACGCCGTGTTCGGCCGGATTATCCAGTGTCAATCTGAATGTATTATAAAAAAAAGAATTGCAGGAATGCGCAATGGCGAGCCGCAGGTTCGCAGCATGGCCCGGCACTTTCTCGTCGCACCGGTAAACCTTATTGCAGCCATAATAAAATCCGGTACAGGCAATCCCGCTGGCCGGCGTGATCACGCCTTCATCCAGGCCAATCAATGCGGCAAGGGGTTTATAAGTAGATCCCGGCTGGTATTGTCCCTTGATGGCCCGGTTCAATAAAGGCGATGATATATCCAGCAGCAACTTTGCGTAATTCTTCTGCTTGTCGGGCCCGGTGAGTGAATTGGGATCGTAATCCGGACCGGAAGCCATGGCAAGTATACCTCCTGTTTTGGGCTCGATGGCTACAACGGCCCCGACTTTATTGGTCAGTAATTTTTCCGCCAGTTGTTGCAATTCAATATCCAGGTAGGTCCGCAGATTTCTTCCGGCAATAGCTGCCGTATCCAGTTCATGATTTGCATAATGCCCCACGAGCCGGTTCTTGTTATCCTTGATCCAGTATTCAATTCCCCGCTCACCCCTCAGCTGCTTTTCATAAAACTGTTCCAGTCCGCTCCTTCCCACGTAATCCCCCAGCTGATAATAAAAATTAGACCGTCTTAGAATATTCGAATCCACTTCACCCACATACCCCATAATATGCGCACCGGCATTGTAGGGATAGGTGCGTACCGGGCGTTCCTGCAGGTTGAACCCGGGAAAACGCCAGATATTTTCTTCGAGCTTTGCATAGAGATCGGGTGGCAGCAGGTCTTCAAAAATGGTGGGACGGAACGGACCGTTCCGTATACGGGCATCCAGGATCCGCGAATGAAACTCCGCCGAGTCGATTTCCATTAGCTGACAAAAAAATGCCGTATCGATATTTTTAACCTGGGAGGGCGTCACCATCAGGTCGTACATGATCGTATTGTTGAGGATGGGTCTGTTGTGCCGGTCGTAAATGATACCCCGCGTCGGATAAATGCGTTTGGGAAAGAGCGCATTTTCCTGAGCCATCTTCTTATACTTGTCGGAAAAGACCTGCAGGTTGAAGAGCTGCGCAAAAATGATCAGGAACATCCCGGCGAAGATGAGACGAATGATATTGCTGCGCGATTGATTAAAAACAGGCATTTCCGGATATGGGATTATAAATTATACCGTATTCGTCCTGAATTTTTCTTTCCGGAAGAATAACAGCTCTGTAAGCAATATCAACAACATGCTGATTCCGGTTGTTGCGATTACTTTGCCGATAAAATACAAAAAAGATCCGAAACTCAGCCATTCCAGAAAAACAAGGTAGCCGTGGTGAAAAAGGGTAAGTATAAACACATATGTGCCGTAAGGCGCCCAACCCATGCTGGTGATGGAGGGCGACAGGTAATTTTTATCAGCTCCCTCCTGGGAAATGAGCATATTAACAATAAAGGGCCGCAGATAAGCGATCAGCACGCAGGCCGCTGCATGCAGACCGGGAGTTTGCATGAAATAATCCAGGGTCAGCCCGAACAGGAAGGCCAAACTCATCAGGCCGGCGCGGGACATGCTGAAGGGCAGCCACAAAATATAGAGATAATATAAATACGGTGTGATAAACCGGTGCAGGGGCGGCATCTTGAACAGGAAGAACACCTGTACAAAGATGAACAGCACAAACCGGATGATATTTTTCAGCAGTTCACTCATTGGAATTTTTTGCGCGTGGAATCCTCTATCCTTCTTTGTTCAACAAGCTGCGAATTGGAGATCACATACACATATTCAATATTGAAAAAATTAGTAGCCGGTTTCAGCTTCAGTGTATAAAAGTTACTGCTTTTGTCATCTGAAATCTCCACCACGGTGCCCACCATGATATCGCCGGGGAACAAGGAGGAAGTCGGGCTGGTTACTACAGAATCCCCCTTCTCCACTTTCGCGCTTTTGGGGATGTCTTTCAGGGTAACATAGCGGGGGCTGATCCCATCCCATTCCACCGTGCCCCGGTCTCCGCTATTCTTCAGTTTCACCACCACCTTATACTGACGGTGGAGCAGGGTCATCACACTGGCAAAATTCTGACTCACATTCACCACTGTTCCAACAATACCCATCGGACTCACCACCCCCATATTTGGTTGCACGCCCTGACCGGATCCGCGGTGAATGGTGATGAAATTCGTCTGCATGTTTACGTTGCTGCCCACCACCCTGGCGCCAAGCCAGGTATATTTCTTAATCTGCCGGAGAGAATCGATCTGCAGTGTATCCAGTACCAGCTTCCCGCTTTCATCGGGCTTTTCATAATTTTCCCGGAGCAGCTGGTTCAGGCGCAGATTCTCGGCCGCCAGTTGTTCATTGATCTTTTTTAATTTGAAATAGTATTCAACAGTACTGTAACGCTGATCCAGGCTGCCGGTAATTTCTCCCGCAGCATTCAGGAAAACAGCTTCGTGGTATTTGTTGTAGCGGAAGAGAAAAGAGAGCGCTATGATCTGCAACACCAGGAAAAAAAGGAAGTTGGCGTACTTTCTGATGAAGAGAAAAACATTGCGCACAGGTGGATTATGTTTTTAAAAAATTTAGCGTGAGAAAATAAAAAGTTAAAATTAAAAATTAAAAAATAGATGATTCAGATCCGGCTCTCCGAAAGAAAATATAATTGCGGTTTTTTACTTTTTAATTTTTACTTTTTACTTTTTAATTTCATTTTTTTCTCCTTCCTATCTCATTACAAATGGATACCTATCATAATTTTTTAATGAAATCCCCGTACCCCTGACCACACTTTTCAATGGATCATCGGCAATATGTACGGGAAGTTTGATTTTCTGGCTAAGCCTTTTATCCAGCCCCCGGAGCAGCGCCCCTCCGCCGGTCAGGTATAAACCGCGCCGGTAGATATCGCCGGCCAGTTCGGGAGGTGTTGTCTCGAGCGCTTTGAGAATGGCTTCTTCTATTTTGAAAATGCTTTTGTCCAGTGCTTCGGCGATTTCCTGATAGCTCACCAGGATCTGTTTGGGAATACCGGTAACCAGGTCACGCCCGTTCACCGGAATATCATCCGGCGGATTGTCCAGGTCCTTCAGCGCCGCACCAATCTGAATCTTGATCTGCTCGGCTGTTCTTTCTCCAATCAGTAAACTGTGATAGCGCCGCAGGGCTTCCATAATATCAGCTGTAAATTCATCCCCGGCAATACGGATGGACTGATCGCAGACGATCCCGGCCAGCGCGATTACGGTAATGCCGGTAGTTCCGCCTCCGATATCGATGATCATATTGCCCACAGGCTCTTCCACGTCGATCCCGATTCCCAGGGCGGCGGCCATGGGTTCATGGATCAGGTAAACTTCTTTGGCACCCGCCTGCTCGGCACTGTCCCGCACCGCGCGCTTTTCCACTTCCGTAATGCTGGAGGGGATGCAGATCATCATCCGCCAGCTGGGGGGGAATAAGGGCTTTTTGGGATAGATCATTTTGATCATTTCCCGGATCATCAGCTCGGCAGCGTTAAAATCGGCAATAACCCCGTCTTTCAGGGGGCGGACGGTCCGGATGCTCTCATGCGTCTTTTCATGCATCATCAGGGCCCTTTTTCCAACAGCGAGTACTGTTTTCGGATTATTCCGGTCCAGGGCTACGATACTGGGTTCGTTTACGACGATCTCATCATTGTGAATGATCAGGGTGTTGGCTGTCCCCAGATCCATAGCAATCTCTTGCGTCAGGAAATTGAATAATCCCATTTTAAAAGGTCAGATTTTAAATTCTGTTACGATGGATGCAAAATTGATGGAAATAATCCGAATTAACAAAGTGAACATCCCCGGTTTACAATATCGCGGATATCCTGCACTGAACGCTATTTTCACGCGGATATTTCCTGAAAAGATATCTTTATTCTGATGCAAATCCCAATCGCCTTTCCATTTTTCTGTCCAGCTTGGGCAGTTTTTTTCTTTCAATGAGAAAACTGGTGAGCCGGGCGATATCGCGAAAGATAAAATGTTTTTCTAATGTGCCCTGCAGATAGTCGCGGCCCGTGCTGCCACCCGTTCCCACCCGGGTTCCGATGGTCCGGTTCACCATGTGCATGTGCCGGTAACGCCAGGTGCTGAGCTGTTCATCCATTTCCAGCAGCTGATTCAGCAGCTGGTAAGGCAGCTGCAATATCGGGTAACCCGGATAGATCATGATAAAAAGGCCGGCGCGGCAGGCCTGGGGAGAAAGAGCGCGCGCAGAATCTGCGGGATCTTCGGAAAATACGGTATCGAACAAACCCGCATGGGCTTTTTCCGCTTCCGAAAGGCTTTCGAGATAAAGCTTCCGGTAGCCGGGCCAGAAATCGTTGTCCTTTAAAAAGGGCATGCGTTCCAGCCACTCATTCAGCAGCTCCAGCAGGGTTTTCTCGGATTCCGCAGTTTTAATGATCTCCACTTCGGCCGGGCGCAACTGGGAGACATAATGCGCCTGGCCCTGCCTTTGCTCAAATTTCAATCCCAGCTTGGCTTCCAGCAATTTGAATTGCCAGCTCTGAAAACCGGAAGCAGGACGCAACATGTCGCGGAAATCGAGAAAGTCCATCGGCGACATGGTTTCCATGACGCCGATCTGTTCCACCAGTAACTTAAGTATGGTATTGCAGCGGCCGAGGCGGTGCACAATGATCTGCAGTTCCGGGGAGTCGTCGTTCAAAGCCGGTTTCTCCAAAATCGCTTTCACCGAATCAACTTCATAGAGCAGTTGTCTGAACCAGAGTTCGTAAGTCTGGTGAATGATGATGAACAGCATTTCATCGTGTGCATGGGCTTTCAGTTCATCGCTTTGCAGCTGTTGTGCGTTCAGGAGGGAATCCAGCTTTAAGTAGTCAGCATAATGCAGGGATGATTCCATGCAGCGAAGTTAGGCGAAGGTTACACAAATTCATACCCGATATCCTTCCGGAAATACATGCCGTCGAAATCTATCTTCCGGAGAACGTTCACGGATCTCTGAATGGCATCGGGTAGAGAATCCGCGTAGGCAGTTACGCAAAGCACCCTGCCGCCACTGGTAACCACTTTACCGTTCTCTTCTTTTGTTCCCGAATGAAAGATCAGGCTGTCCTTTGTCCTGTTATCCAGCCCACTGATCGGAAATCCCTTTTCATAAGAACCCGGATAACCGCCACTGACAGCTACCATGGTGGCCGCCACCCGCGGATCTGTCCTGATGACTATTTCATGCAGGCTCTTACTGGCAACTCCCCTGAACAGGGACAGGAGATCATTCTGCAGCCGGGGCAGCACCACTTCTGTTTCCGGGTCACCCATGCGGCAATTGTATTCAATCACCACCGGCTCTTCCTTCACTTTGATCAGACCGATAAAAATAAACCCGCGGTAATCGATCTGATCTTCTTTCAGTCCCCGGATCGTCGGTTCAATGATTCGTTCTTTCACCTTCTTCATAAAGTTTTTATCCGCAAAGGGAACCGGACTAACCGCGCCCATTCCCCCCGTATTCGGGCCCTTGTCGCCTTCCCCGATTTTCTTATAATCCTTGGCTTCCGGCAAAAGCAGGTAATGATCACCGTCAGTCAGGATGAAAACGGAAAGTTCAATGCCGTCCAGGAATTCTTCCACCACGATCCGCTTTCCTGCTTCCCCAAATTTATTTTGCTGCAGCATGAGTTCGAATTCCGCAATCGCTTCCACATGACTTTTGCAAATGATCACCCCCTTGCCGGCGGCGAGTCCGTCGGCTTTCAAAACGATCGGCAAACTATGCGCCTGCAGAAATCCTGCTCCTTCGGAATAATTCTCCGCATTGAATTCCCGGTAACCTGCCGTGGGAATGCCGTGTTTCTGCATGAATCTTTTCGAATAAACCTTGCTCCCTTCCAGCTGGGCGGCCCGCGCAGAAGGACCGATAACGGGAATATGACTGATGTCCGGATCGGCAGCAAAAAAATCAACAATCCCCAGTACCAGCGGTTCTTCCGGTCCCACAACCAGCATGTTGATGCTGTTTGCGAGACAGGCTTTTTTTACACCGGGAAAATCGACGGGCGACAGATCAATATTGGTTCCGAGGGAAGCAGTTCCGGCATTACCGGGCGCGATGAACAAAGCGGAACAATCCGGACTTTGCGACAATTTCCAGGCAAAAGCATGTTCTCTTCCTCCGCCACCTAATAATAAAATATTCATTTCACAGTGGATTAGGCCCGAAATTCCCGATTCATGTCCATATTTGAAAAAATAATTTACGACTGGTTGCATGCATCATCCCGTGATGAAAAAATAAATCTTACTTTAGGTTGGCATTGCCGGTTCACACTAAACCTGAAAACCACGCCATATGACGACAACGATTCCAAAAAAGGGACATCCCCGGGGCTTATACGTATTATTTTTTACGGAAATGTGGGAACGCTTTGGATACTACCTGATGGTAGGCATTCTGTATTTGTTCTTACATGATACCGTCAGCAACGGCGGAAGGGGCCTGGATACGGGACTGGCCGCGGATATCGTTGGCACTTATATAGCCCTGGTTTATCTCACACCGTTTATTGGCGGCCTGATAGCGGACCGCTACATCGGGTACCGGGTTTCCGTTTTCCTCGGAGGTTCCATGATGGCGCTGGGATATTTTCTGATGTCGGTGCCGCACAGCGGCGGATTAATGTATGCTGCCCTGGGATGTGTGATCGTTGGCAACGGATTCTTTAAGCCCAATATCAGCACTCTGCTCGGCAATATTTATAATACAGAAGAATTAAAGCCGAAAAAAGATATTGCCTACAATATTTTTTATATGGGCATTAATATCGGTGCGCTGGTCTGCAATTTCGTAGCGGCTTTCCTGCGCATCAACTATTCCTGGGGCTGGGCTTTTGCCGCGGCGGGTTTTGGGATGGTTCTTTCTCTCATCTTCTTTGCCTCCGGTCAGAAATATGTGAAGCATGCCGATGTGATGAAAAAAGTGCAGAAAGAGGACATGCCCATATCCAAGATCGTTTACTATGTGTTCCTCCCCGCCATTGCAGCGGGTATCATCGGATGGTTCATCCCGGGAAATTTAATGGGTTCGGACTCCAACGATGCCTTCATCTTTGCCTGTATTCCCGTCATCATTTTTTATTTCAACATCTGGTATCGCTGCAACCCATCCGACAGAAGGAGGATTGGAACGCTTTTCACCCTGTTCGGTGTTTCCATTATTTTCTGGAATATTTACAATCAGAACGCCACTTCGCTGACCATCTGGGCCGACAACTACACCAAACGCGAAGCGCCGGCCGCAGTAGAAAAAATAATCAAGCCTTTTGGTTTTCTGCAAACGGTGAACACGGATCCGAAAGAAGTGCCGGTGCTGGATTATCATTTCCATGCCAAAACGGATGCGAACGGAAAAGTAGTCACACATACCGGAACAGATCCTTATCTGCAGAATATTCCCAAAGACCAGTGGCCGGCGAAGGGAGAAAATCTCAAACTCATCTCCACGGAAATTTATCAGTCCGTCAATCCGTTCTGGATCATTGTGCTCACGCCACTCATTGTGGGATTATTCGGATTTCTGAAAGCGCGTGGAAAAGAGCTGTCCACGCCCGGAAAATTTGCCTGGGGCACCATGATCGCGGGATTGTCGTCGGTCGTGATGGTGATTGCCGCCCTGTCCACCAATATATTTGAACATAAGGTTTCTTCAGCCTGGATCATCAGCAGTTACGGGGTATTCACGATCAGCGAGTTGTTTGTGAGTCCCGTCGGATTATCGCTCGTGTCCAAAGTATCTCCGCGAAGGTTCACCGCCCTGATGATGGGCGGCTGGTTCATCACAACATCCCTCGGCGCAAAGATCGCCGGCATCATGGCCGGCTTCTGGGATAATTTCGACAGCAAGGCGCTCTTCTTCGGCATCAGCGCCGCCGCGGCAATTGTTGCAGGCCTGTTGCTTTTCCCGCTGACGAAAAAACTGAATAAGGTAGTGGTGGAGGCGACGGCGGCGGATGATTGAAGTGGATCAGCGTGGGGGAATCGTTAATGGTATATGGTGGATAGTAGATGGTCGTGGGCGTAAAGCAAGCTTCATGAATTTACCGAAACACGGGTTGCCTGATTCTCAGGTATCGTCCATCCACCATTAACCATATACCATTAACGACAAAATGTAAAGTCAGTTCATCTTGAAAGGCACAATCATCTCAAATACCGGAATATTAACCTCAAAAATTCCTTTGGTATTCAGATTTTCCATATTGTAGCTGCCGTACATCTTGCCCATTTCGGTGCGCAGGTTGCAGCCGCTCACGTACTGATATTTTTCTCCGGGCTGCAGAACGGGTTGCACACCCACCACTCCTTCCCCTTCCACTTCGCGGTGTGTTCCGTTGCTGTCGAAAATATGCCATTGACGGCGCTGTAGTTTTACAGAGAAATTATTGTGATTCCAGATGGTGATCCGGTAGGCAAACATATGCTCCCCCGCTACGGGATTGCTGTAATCGGGCTGATAAAAAGTTTCTACGTCAATCTCAACCCCTTCAGAAATTTTGTTTGCCATGGCATGGAGTTAATTTGTATAAAATTAGTGAAAAAAGTTGACGGTTGACAGTTGACGGTTGACGGACTTCCGGCGAAGCAACCCGCGGTATTTTAATCTGTCAGATCCACATAAAGTCCGTCAACCGTCAACTGTCAACCGTCAACGCTTTCTTCGTACATTCGCACCCAATATCTTCTTCTATCATGAAAATTGCAGTCGCAAAAGGTGACGGTATCGGTCCGGAGATCATGGACGCCGTTCTTTCCATTTTCAGCGCCAACCAGGTTCCCCTCGAATACGAAGTAGTGGATATGGGAAAATGGGTTTTCGACAAGGGATTTTCAAACGGCATGACACCTGAAGCCCAGCATTCCATCGAAGAGCTGGGTATTCTGTTTAAGGGACCCATGGAAACCCCTAAAGGAAAAGGGGTAAAAAGCGTGAACGTTACCGCGCGGAAAACCTGGAATACCTATGCGAACAAACGTGTTTTTCAATCATTGCACGGCGTGGATACCGTTTTTTCCAAAGCCGGCATTCCGATCGACATCACCATTGTACGTGAAAATATTGAGGATACTTATGGCGGAATCGAACACATGCCCACGCACGACGTGGCCCTCAGCCGAAGGTTCATTACGCGGCCCGGCAGCCTGCAGGTGATCAAATACGCTTTTGAAATGGCGAAGAAGAACGGGGCGCGGCGGATCACCTGCGGACATAAAGCCAATATTATGAAGCTGACAGACGGACTTTTCCTGGAATGCTTTCAGGAAGTTGCCAAACAGTATCCGGAGCTGAAATCAGATGATATTATTGTGGATGACCTCGCCATGAAGCTGGTGGTGCGGCCGCAGGAATTCGATGTGGTGGTGCTGACCAATCTGCAGGGCGATATTATTTCGGATCTCTGCGCGGGTTTGGTGGGCGGATTGGGATTTGCTCCGTCGGCAAATATCGGAGACCATATTGCGATCTTTGAAGCGGTGCACGGAACGGCGCCGGATATTGCAGGAAAAAATATTGCCAACCCTACCGCCCTTTTGCTGAGTGGCATTGCCATGCTGCGCCACCTCGGTTATATGCAGAATGCCGCGGTAATTGAAAATGCCCTGCTGTACACGCTGGAGCAGGGAATCCATACCGGCGATTTCGGAAACAAATCCATTCCCGGAAAAAATACAACCGAATTTTCCCAGGCCATTATCGGCAACTTCGGCAAAAAGCCGGAACATGGCGCCAAACCGGTGGTCCCCAACATGCATGTCACCCCCACCGTTTTCAAACTGGATCATAACCAGATGATGGTTTCGGAAGAAACGCTGAAGGAGTATATCATAGGTGTGGATATGTTTATTGAAAGCTCGGAACAACCGGAATATATCGCCAAAAAATGCCAGCGGCATGGCGGCGTAAAATTCAACCTGGTGAATATCAGTAATCGCGGCACCCAGGTATGGCCTACCGGTTCCGTATATACGAACCTCGTAAACCTCTACAATGTGCGCTTCGAAAGTCTGGATGGTTCTCCATTGAATCAGCAGGATGTGCTCGGCTTGTACGTGAGCCTCAGCGGGGATTTCAAAATCTGCTCATCGGAGTTGCTGAATATGCTGGGCGGGAAGAAAGCGTACAGCCTGGCGCAGGGACAGTGAGATCAACAAGACTATGGCAGGTTTCATACGGTTGACTAAAAAAAGAATCTGACGTTCACCGGACTTCCCAATAAGCCTTGCTGCCCGATTTCCGCTCATCTGTGGCTTTTACCAGCAAGGTATCCCCCGCTTTAAGATTGCCAAATATTTCAATGCCACTATCCGTTGTAATTCCCTGCCGTATATCTACCCAGTCGGCTTTCCCGCCAGTTACTTTAATCACGAATTTCCGTTCAAGAGTAGTGGCAATGGCAGAAGAAGGAATTACATAAGAAGGGCCACTCCTTGCTATATTGATTTTTGCGCGCGCGAAAACCCCGGCTTTCAATAAGTATTTACGATTGTCAATCGCAAATTCCCAGAGTTCCGTGCGGGTGGCCGGATCAACGGTCTCTGTTTTCCTGGTAAGTGCTCCGCTAAACTGTTGTTCAGGATAGGCATCTACGCTGAAAAGAATATTCCTGACTTTACCTGCTGATGCAACATACATTTCAGGAACGGCTACCCTCAACCGGAGTGTGCTGTTGTTTTGTATGGTTAACAACATGGCATTGACTCCCACCAAAGCGCCCGGATCAGCTTTCCGGGCCGTGATCACCCCATCAAAAGGGGCTGTAATATAAAGATACCCCGATACTTCTTTATAAGCTTTTGCCTGCTGCCTTGCCGCTTCGTAAACAGCGCTGTCGGCCATCATTTCATTGTGGCTGCGTTCCAGATCAACTGGAGCTACGATACCCGGAGACGGATTCCGCGATGCCCTGAACAAACGGTCATAGTTATCTTTGCTGGCCGTCCATTTTGCTTTTGCAGCCTGTATGGAATATCCTGCTTCCGCAAATTTTGTATTTATTTCCGGCGCTTCAATGATGGCGAGGGTCTGGCCTTTGTGTACGCGGTCTCCGATATCCACTTTCATGGTTCGTACGAAGCCGGATATTTTGGCATAAAGATCGGTCTGCTCATAGGGAAGCAATTCACCTGGCAATTCAACCATCTTTTTGAGTGTGTCGGTCTTTAGTATGAAGACAGGTACCGTATCTTCAATGGCCGCCACATTCGAAGCTATTTTCGTATCCTGTTTTCCACCGCTGCCGCAACCGGAGCACAGGGAAACCAAAAGGTATAAGATGAGCGATCTGACGGGCATTAAATATTGCATATTATTTAATATCATAGTTTTTGCTGTTTTGATCATCCGGATCCAGGGACACCGGGATATATTTTTTTCTCCCGATCAGCCATTGGTAAACAAGGGGTAGAAAAAATAAGACGCTGAAAGCAGAAAAGATCATTCCACCAATTACGGCAATTCCCAGCGGTGCCGTCTGGTCGCCACCTTCAGTGAGTCCCAGGGCCATAGGGATCATGCCTGCAATCATAGCAGCGCTCGTCATCAGGATGGGACGCAATCGGTTGGCTGCAGATTCTATATGTGGCGAGGAAGTATGTGATTTCCTGGAATTTTCTGCGTTGGTAATAAATAACACCGCATTGGCAATGGCCACGCCTACCGCCATGATCGTTCCCATATAGGATTGTATGTTCATGGTTTGACCGGTAATCAATAACATAAGCAGTGATCCGGCAATAACGGCCGGTATGATAGATAGGGTGACTACCGCTATGCGGAATGACTGAAAATAAACAGCCATCGCCAGAAAAATAACTATCACGGCTACCAGTAAACCGAATTGCAGACTTTGAAGGGTTTGCTGAAGCAATTCCGGCTGTCCACGCAATAATATTTTCGCTCCGTTCGGCAGACTGCCCATATCCGCAATGGCCTGGCGAACCATTTTAAAAACAGCTCCCCTGTCATTCTGTTGAATATTCGCCGAGATGGTAATATAGCGCTGTTGATTCAGGCGGTCATATTCACCCGGAATGGTTACATGCTTCCAGCCAGCGACTTCGTTTAAATAATGTGTCTTTCCATCACTTCCCGAAGATACGGGGATGGCTTCCAATTGCGTGGTGCTGTTCATGCGGTACTGAGGATATTGCACCTGTACCTGGTATGCCGTTCCGGACGTCTTATCGAGCCAGTAACTGGGAGTGGTGAACCGGCTGGAGGACGTAGCCGTAACAACAGCATTTGCGATCTGCGCACCGGAAATCCCCAACTGACCGGCCCTTACGCGGTCCACATCAAGTTTGATAGCGGGGTAATCCAGCGGCGTTGCTATTTGCAAATCCCTCAAAGCGGATATACCCGATAATTTCTTCAACAATTTTTGCGCTGTCTTTTTCCCTTCGTCCAGATTTCTGTTGGCGACCGCTATTTCTACCGGGCTCGTACTCCCCAGGTTGAGTACCTGTTCCACGATATCGCCCGGTTCAAAAGACATGCTAACGCCGGGCATTTCCCTGGCGACAGCAGCTCTTAACTGCTCACGGAATTTTTCAATAGGGAT
>Ga0207652_10000984_pt1 | contig 26404 bp, 34 predicted proteins | sample KBSC63BmetaG_FD_184334 | JGI IMG/M metagenome (GOLD analysis project Ga0207652, IMG submission 184334) | Corn rhizosphere microbial communities from Kellogg Biological Station, Michigan, USA - KBS C6-3B metaG (SPAdes) (version 2) | ecosystem: Host-associated > Plants > Roots > Rhizosphere ...
CCTTCAAGATCCGCGACGGCATGCCCATCGGGGTGGCCGTCACGCTGCGCGGCGCGCGCATGTGGGAGTTCCTCGATCGCTTCACCTCGATCGCGATCCCGCGCATCCGCGACTTCCGCGGGCTCAACCCGCGCTCGTTCGATGGCCGCGGCAACTACTCAGTGGGCGTGCGCGAGCAGATCATCTTTCCCGAGATCGACTACGACTCGATCGACCAGGTTCGCGGCCTCGACGTGACCATCACGACGACCGCCAACACCGACGCCGAGGCTTTTGCGCTGCTCGAGGCCCTCGGCATGCCGTTCGCCCACGAGGGGCGTCCCGGCGAGGACCTCGCGGCGGAGGACGCCGCGGAGGAGGAGCGCCGCAAGGAGGAGGCTCGCCAGCGCGCCGAGGCTGAGCAGGCCGCGCTCGAGCAGCTCAAGGAAGAGAACCCAGATGCTTACGCGAAGCCGCCCGAGCCACCGGAGGCGGGCGGCGAGGATTCCGTGGAGGGCGCCGAACAGAGCCGCCCCGCGGAGGACGCAACCGACGAGCGCACCCCCGAGGGTGCGAAGGAGAGCTAGTGGCAAAGACGTCCCAGGTTGTGCGCCAGCGGCGCCAATCCAAGTACAAGACACGCAACTACAACCGCTGCAAGCGCTGCGGCCGCCCGCGCGCGTACTTCCGCAAGTTCGGCCTCTGCCGGATCTGTCTGCGCGAGGTCGCGCACGAGGGCTACGTCCCCGGACTCACGAAGTCGAGCTGGTAGCGCCATGTCGATGACGGACCCGCTCGCCGACCTGCTCACCCGTATCCGCAACGGGCTCGAGGCGGACTTCGAGTTCGTGGACATCCCGCACTCCAAGTTCAAGAGCGAGGTCGCGCGGATCCTCAAGGAACAGGGCTACATCGAGGACTTTTCCACCGAGCCCGCGCGTGTCGGCCAGACGCTGCGCGTGCGCCTCAAGTACACCGAGCAGCGCGCGCCTGTGATCACCGGCATCAAGCGCGTATCGCGCCCTGGACGCCGCGAGTACGTGGCGGCCGGCCAGGTGCCCAAGGTCTTCGGCGGAATGGGCACTGCCATCATGTCCACCTCGAAGGGCGTGATGACAGGCCACGACGCGCGCAGGGAGGGCGTCGGCGGCGAGGTAGTCGCGTACGTCTGGTGATCGAACGATGAGCCGTATCGGAAAGCTTCCAATCCCCGTGCCGACAGGCGTCGATGTCTTCATCGAGCCCGAGGTCGTGCGCGTGAAGGGGCCGAAGGGCGAGCTCGAGCAGCGCGTCTCGCGCGAGATGACGGTCGAGCAGGAGGACGGCACCGTGGTCGTCAAGCGCCCGACCGACCGCGGCGAGCACCGCGCGCTCCACGGCCTCACCCGCAGCCTGATCTACAACATGGTCCACGGCGTCACCGAGGGCTACGAGAAGCGGCTTCAGATCCAGGGCGTCGGCTACCGCGCCGCGCTGCGCGGCCGCGACATCGAGCTCGCGGTCGGCTACTCGCATCCGGTTCAGATCAAGGCGCCGGACGGGATCGACTTCGAGGTGCCGCAGCCCACGCAGATCATCGTGCGCGGCATCGACAAGCAGGCGGTGGGCGAGATCGCCGCGCGTATCCGCAAGGTGCGCCCGCCCGAGCCCTACAAGGGCAAGGGCATCCGCTACGAGGGCGAGTACGTGGCCAGGAAGGTCGGTAAGCGCGCATGAGCGTCACGACCAAGCCTGCCAAGCGCCTGCGCCGCCGACGCCGGGTGCGCGCGAAGGTGCGCGGCAGCGCGGAGCGTCCGCGGCTGTCCGTGTTCCGCTCGCTGCGTGGCATCCAGGCGCAGCTCATCGACGACGACAAGGGACACACGGTCGCGGCGGTCACATGGACCGAGAAGGACCTCAGCGCGCTCGCTCGTGGAGAGCAGGCCAAGAAGGCCGGCGAGCTCCTGGCCAAGCGCGCGAAGGATCTCGGCGTCGAGAGCTGCGTGTTCGACCGCGGCGGCTACCAGTACCACGGCCGCGTGAAGGCGCTCGCCGATGGAGCCCGTGAGGGCGGGCTGAAGTTCTAAGCCTTCGATACCCTCGACCAGACCTATGGCAAGAGACAGAACAGCAGTCAACCCAGCCGGAGACCTCCAGGAGCGCGTGGTCGAGATCAACCGCGTGGCCAAGGTGGTCAAGGGCGGGCGCCGCTTCTCGTTCACCGCGCTGGTGGTGGTGGGCGACGAGCGCTCCGTCGTGGGCGTGGGCTACGGCAAGGCGAACGAGGTGCCGCTCGCGATCCAGAAGGGCGTCGAGCGCGCGAAGAAGAACCTCTTCAAAGTGCCCATGTACAAGACGACAATTCCGCACGAGGTGACGGGCGTCTTCGGCGCCGGCCGCGTCTTCCTCAAGCCGGCCTCCGAGGGTACGGGCGTCATCGCCGGCGGCGGCGTGCGCGCGGTGCTCGAGCTCGCGGGCATCCACGACGTGCTCTCGAAGTCGCTGGGCAGCCAGAACCCGATCAACCTTGTGAAGGCCACCATCACGGCGCTGCAGATGCTGCGGTCGCCTGAAGAGGTGGCAGAGCTGCGCGGCCTGACCGTTCGTCAGGTGCTTGGCATTCCGGAAGGCAATGGAAACGGTAAGGCCGAGAGCGCAGGTGACGGAGAGCAGAGTGCTGAGGCCCCGACCGAGGCTCCCGCTCCGGAGGCTTCCGCGTGATGGCGACGCTGCGCATCACCCAGGTCAAGTCCACGAACGGGACCAATCCGCGGCAGAAGGGCGCGCTCCAGTCGCTCGGGCTCGGGCGTATCGGCAAGAGCGTCGAGCGTCCGGATCACCCTTCGGTGCTCGGCGCCGTTCGCTCGGTCCAGCATCTCGTGAAGGTCGAGGAGGTCTGACGTGGCCCCCGAGATCGGACTGCACTCACTGAAGCCGAAGCCCGGCAGCCGCCACCCGCGCAAGCGGGTCGGCCGCGGCGAGGGCTCGGGCCTGGGCAAGACCTCGGGTCGCGGCGAGAAGGGCGCCGGCGCGCGCGCGGGCTACAAGTCCCGGCCGAACGCCGAGGGCGGCCAGATGCCGATTCACATGCGGATGCGCAAGCTGCGCGGTCCGCACATGAAGAAGTCGATGCCCTTCGAGAACTTCCGCACCCACACGCAGCCGGTCAACCTCGCCGACCTGGAGGCGCGCTTTGACGACGGCGCCGAGGTCAGCCCCGAGACGCTCGTCCAGCACGGCCTCGCCACGCGCAAGGGCGTGCCGGTAAAGATTCTCGGCCAGGGCGAGCTCAAGAAGAAGCTCACGGTCAACGCACACGCCTTCTCGAAGACGGCCCGCGAGAAGATCGAAGCGGCCGGCGGCGTCTGCACCATCCTCGACGGCTAACCTCGCACCAATGCTCGGAACCTTCGTCAACGCGTTCCGGATCGCAGACCTGCGAAAGAAGATCGCGTTTACCGCCGCGATGATGGCGGTCTACCGCTGCGGCGCGTACATCCCGGCGCCCGGCATCAACATCGACGCGGTCAAGGGCATCCAGTCGCAGTTCGGCGGCTCGAACGTGCTCGGCTTCCTCAACCTCTTCTCGGGCGGAAGCCTCTCCCGCTTCGCGATCTTCGCGCTCGGGATCATGCCCTACATCACGGCCTCGATCATCCTGCAGCTGCTGCAGGTGGTCGTGCCCTCGCTCGAGAAGCTCCGCCAAGAGGGCGAGCAGGGGCAGCAGAAGATCACCCAGTACACGCGCTACCTCACGGTCGGCCTCGCCTTCGCCCAGTCGATCGGCTACGTGTTCCTCTTCAGGACCTTCGCGAGCGACGCGAACACCAAGGTCGTCAACAACTTCAACCTGGGCTCCGTGCTGCTGATCGTCATCACGCTCACGGCCGGGACGGTGTTCGTGATGTGGCTCGGCGAGCTGATCACCCAGCGCGGCATCGGCAACGGCATCTCGCTGATGATCTTCGCGAGCATCGTCGCTCGCATCCCGCACGGCGTCAGCGCCTGGTGGAACAACCCGGACCAGGTCTTCAAGGTCATGATGCCGCTGATCGCCCTCGGCGTGATCGCGGCGATCGTCTACATCCAGGAGGGCCAGCGCCGCATCCCGGTCCAGTACGCAAAGCGCGTCGTCGGACGGCGCATGTCCGGCGGCGGCTCCACCTACCTGCCGCTGCGGGTGAACATGGCCGGCGTGATCCCGGTGATCTTCGCCGCCTCGCTGATGGCGTTTCCGCCGACGATCGGCGAGCTGATCCACAGCAAGGCGGCACGCGACTTCTCCGTCTTCTTCAACCCGAACGGCACCGCGTACATCATCGGCGAGTCCATCCTGATCGTCCTGTTCACGTACTTCTACACAGCGGTCACCTTCAATCCCGTCGAGCAGGCCGACAACCTCAAGAAGTACGGCGGCTTCATCCCCGGGGTGAGGCCAGGCAGACCCACGGCCGAATACCTCGACCGCATCCTGGCGCGCCTGACGTTCCCGGGCTCCCTGTACCTGGCCGCGGTCGCGGCACTGCCGACCATCCTCATCAATCAGACCAGCGCGAACTTCTTCTTCGGCGGCACATCGATCCTGATCGTGGTCGGTGTGGCGTTGGACACCATGAAACAGTTGGAGGCGCAGCTGATGATGAGGAACTACGAAGGCTTCCTGAAGTAGGCCGCCGCTTTTTGGGCCGGTCGACTTCGACCGTCCCCTTCTGGGCCTCGCCGGCTTCGCCGTCTCCGGACGGCCCAGCAGGGGACATCGAAGCCGCCGGCCCCTCCACAGTCGCTGGTTCAGGTAGTTCCTCAATCGCTGCTTTTTGAGAGAGAGCTAGGGCGGCGGTTCCAACGTTGTTGGGGGCCAGCGCTCGTCTAGCTCGAAGGTGAGTGCGAGCTTTTGCTCGTGGTAGAGGAAGACCATCTCGGCCGGGTGGTGCTCGACCTCGTCCGGCTGGGGCATCTCGTTGTCCTCGAGGAGGCGGCGCAGGTGGGCCTCGGCCTCGGCGGGTGTGGGTGTGTTTGGCATGTCACCAGCGTGCACATCGCTGCGTGACATCTCCACACCCGACTGCGACAAGTTCGTAACGCTTCTGTGCCAGTTTCGGCAACCGGTTAGTGTGCGCCGATGGATCTGCGGGAGCGCCGTGAGGCCATCGTCCGGGAGCACATGGAGTCGGAGAACCGGCACGAGTTCGACGTCACGCTCGGCACCTTCGACCATCCGCGCTACGAGATCATCCCGACGGGCGAGGTCTTCGACGGCCGGGAGGCTGTGTCCGGCTACTACCAGACCACGCGCGGCGCCTTTCCGGACCAGCGGAACGAGCTGATCGCCCTCTACCACGCGGACGACGCGGTGATCGCCGAGTTCTGGCTGCGGGGTACCCACGAGGGTGAATTCCGTGGTTTCGCGCCGACCGGCAAGAGCTTCGAGTGTCGCTGCACCGCCTTCTTCCTCTTCGAGGGCGAAACCCTCACCTGCGAGCGCGTCTACTTCGACGCCGCCACAATCGCCCAGCAGCTGCTGGGCTGAAGGAGCAAGCTCTCCATTCGCGGAGCCTCCGCCGGACGAACTGCAGCAATGACGGAAAGCAGAGCCGGCGAAGCCGGCGACCAGCTCAAACAGCAGCTGTGGTCGGGCGGACGGAGCGGGTGGTTCCCCCATTGAGGGCGCTACAGAGACGGCGAAGCCGGCGAGCCCGCAATGGGGAGACCGCCCCTCCGGCCGACCCGCCGCAACCACAAGCGTCCGCGATACTCTTGCGCGCCTCACCATGCCCGAACTCAACCTCGTACTTCTAGGCCCTCCAGGCGCAGGCAAGGGCACCCAGGCCGAGCGCCTCGTCGACGACTTCGACCTGCCCTATTACGCGACCGGCGACATCCTGCGCGCGGCGGTGAAGGACGAGACCGAGCTGGGCAAGAAGGCCAAGGAGTTCATGGACAGCGGCGACCTCGTGCCGGACGAGCTGATCTGCGAGGTGATCATGGAGCGGATCGACAGCTCGGAGGCGGCCGACGGCTTCATCCTCGACGGCTTCCCGCGCACGCTCGGCCAGGCGGATGTGCTGGAGAAGGGACTCGAGCGCGTGGGCCGGCGACTGACCGCGGCGCTGCTCCTCGACGCGCCCGACGAGGAGGTCATCCGGCGCCTTTCCGGCCGCCGCATCTGCGTGAAGAACGGCCACCTCTACCACGTTGACTTCGACCCGCCCAAGCGCGAGGGCGTATGCGACCAGGACGGTTCACGGCTGATCCAGCGCGACGACGACAAGCCGGAAACGATCGAGCGGAGGCTCTCGGTCTACCACAGCGAGACGAGCCCGCTCGTGAAGCACTACGACGACCAGGGCATCCTGCGTCGCTTCGACGCAGCCCGCCCGCCGGGCGAGGTGCACGACCACATCCGCGCGTCACTCGCCACCCTGCGGCTCGAAGACGAACTGTGAGAGGTCTCTAAGCTCCAGAGAGACATGATCGTCAAGAAGTCGCCGGAGGAGATCGAACGAATCGAAGCGTCGGGCCAGATCCTGGCTCGCTGCCTGAACATGCTGCGAGGAAAGGCACGCCCGGGCGTGACCACCCAGGACCTCGACGACGCGGCCGAGCGCTTCATCCGCTCGCAGGGGGCGGCCCCGGTGTTCAAGGGCTACCGCGGCTTTCCGGGCTCGATCTGCACCTCGCCGAACTCGATGGTCGTGCACGGGATCCCGGGTCCCTACAAGCTCCAGCGCGGCGACATCCTCTCGATCGACGTCGGCGTCGTGCACGACGGCTGGGTGGCGGACGCCGCCATCACGGTCCCGATCGGCACCGTCAGCTCCGTCGCCCGCCGCCTGATAGAGACCACCAAGGCCGCACTGTTCGCGTCTGTGGAGCAGTGCGTGCCGGGCAACCACCTTGGCGACGTCTCGCACGCCTGCCAGCAGCGGGTCGAGCAGGACGGATTCAGCGTCGTGCGCTCGCTGGTCGGCCACGGCGTGGGCCGCGAAATGCACGAGGATCCTCAGATCCCCAACTACGGCGATCCCGGCACGGGAATCGAGCTGACCGAGGGCATGGTGCTGGCGATCGAGCCCATGGTGAATGCGGGCGATCACCCCGTGCGAATGGGTTCCGACAACTGGTCCGTGTACTCTCAGGACGGGTCGCTCGCCGCCCATTTCGAGCACACCGTTGCCATCACGGCGGAGGGCCCACGGATCTGCACTCCATGGCATCTCGAGGAGGCGCGCCGCGCCGCCTGACCACCACGGGGCCGCCGTCCGACCCCTGCTATCTTTACGCGTGCCTTTCCGGCGCGAAGCCGTCTCCTGGGCTTTGCGCTGTTTCTCGTTGTCCTATATGAACGCGGAGCGATGAAGGTCCGAGCGTCAGTCAAGCCAATGTGCGAGAAGTGCAAGATCATCCGCCGCCACGGCGCGGTCCTCGTGATCTGCCAGAACCCCCGCCACAAGCAGCGGCAGGGTTAACGGCGGCATGGCTCGTATTGCAGGAATCAACATTCCGCTCAACAAGCGGGTAGAGATCGGCCTCACCTACATCTACGGGATAGGTCCGTCGCTTTCGCGCAAGGTCCTGCAGGAGACCGGCGTGGACCCAAACACTTACGTGAAGGACCTGACCGACGACGAGGTGGTCAAGCTCCGCGAGGTCATCGATCGCGACCTCACCGTCGAGGGCGACCTTCGCCGCGAGCGCTCGCAGAACGTCAAGCGCCTGATGGAGATCGGCTGCTACCGCGGCCTCCGTCACCGCCGTGGCCTCCCGGTCAACGGCCAGCGCACCAAGACGAACGCGCGCACGCGCAAGGGCCCGAAGCGCATGTCCGTCGCCGGCAAGAAGAAGGTGAAGAAGTAGCGTGGCGCAGCAGAGGCCAGCACGCGGTCGTGGCCGCCGCCGGGTGAAGAAGAACATCCCGTTCGGCCAGGCCCACATCAAGACAAGCTTCAACAACACGATCGTGTCGCTCACCGACAAGGAGGGCAACGTGATCGCGTGGGAGTCCGCCGGCGGCGCCGGCTTCAAGGGCTCCCGCAAGTCCACGCCGTTCGCGGCGCAGGTGACGGCCGACGCCGCGGCCAAGAAGGGCATGGAACAGGGCCTCCAGAAGGTCGAGGTGTTCGTCAAGGGCCCGGGCTCCGGGCGCGAGACGGCCATCCGTTCGCTCCAGGCCGCGGGCCTCGAGGTGACAAGCATTCGCGACGTGACCCCGCAGGCCCACAATGGCTGCCGGCCCCGCAAGCGGAGGCGTGTCTGATGGCGCGCGACCGCGGAGCGCAGTGCAAGCTGTGCCGACGGGAGGGCATGAAGCTCTACCTGAAGGGCGAGCGCTGCCTCACCGACAAGTGCGGTGTCGAGCGGCGTTCGTACCCGCCTGGAGAGCACGGCCGCGGACGAGCGAAGCAGTCCGAGTACCGGCTCCAGCTGCGTGAGAAGCAGAAGGCCCGTCGTTTCTACGGCGTGCTCGAGAAGCAGTTCCGGAGCTACTACGCGAAGGCGAGCCGGCAGCCCGGTGTGACCGGCGAGAACCTGCTCAGGTTGCTCGAAACGCGCTTCGACAACGTGCTGGTGCGGCTGGGCTTTGCTGCCTCTCGTAGGCAGGCACGCCAGCTCGTGCTGCACGGCCACTGGACCGTCAACGGCCGGAGGGTGAACATCCCCTCCTACCAGGTCCGTCCCAATGACGTGATCGCGCTCAAGGCGGGCAGCTCTGCCGCCCAGGTGATCCGCGACGCAACAGAGCTTATTTCGGTCGTCCCGGCCTGGCTTCAGGCCGACCACGACGGCCTCACGGCGAAGATTCTGCGCCTGCCGGAGCGGTCTGAGATCGACACTCCAGTGCAGGAGCAGCTAATCGTCGAGCTGTATTCGAAGTAGTGACCGCTGCCGCCTCGTGCCGCTGACACGCGGTCCCGCGGTGAGCCCAGACGCGAAGGAACCACTCTCATGCTCGAGTTTCAGACCCCCCAGATTTCCGCCGAGAACGTGGAGGACAACCACGGCACCTTCACGATCGAGCCGCTTGACCGCGGCTTCGGCTACACGTTCGGCAACTCGCTGAGGCGAGTGCTGCTGTCTTCCCTTGCCGGGGCCGCTGTCACGAGCGTGAGGATCGAGGGCGTTGCCCACGAGTTCTCCACGATCTCTGGGGTGAAGGAGGACGTGACCGACATCGTCCTCAACCTCAAGGAGGTCGTGTGCCGCATGCACACGGACGCCACCGAGATCGAGGCGCCCCTGATCGCGACCGGCCCGGGTGAGGTCACGGCCAAGGACATCGACCTGCCCTCGGGCGTCGAGATCCTCAACCCTGACGCCCACATCGCCACCCTCGAGAAGAAGACCAAGCTCGAGGTGTACCTGACGATCGGGCGCGGACGCGGCTACGCGCCGGCCGAGGACAACAAGACAGACGACCAGCCCATCGGCGTGATTCCGATCGACTCGATCTTCTCGCCGGTCAAGCGCGTGGCCTACCAGGTTGAGGCCGCCCGCGTGGGCCAGCGCACCGACTACGACAAGCTCACCCTCGACATCGAGACCGACGGCTCGGTGGAGCCGCAGGCGGCTCTGCGCGAGGCGGCCGAGATCCTCATCCAGAGCCTGTCGATCTTCACCGACCAGGAGCGCCTCGAGGCGCTGCGCGGCGGTGTGGACGGCGGCCTCGATGCGGCGGTGGCCGCGGGTCCGGCTCCGGGGCGCGCTCCGGGCGGGATGGACGACATCCTGATCGAGGAGCTCGAGCTGGGCGTGCGCTCATACAACTGCCTCAAGCGCGCCGGCATCCAGACGGTCGGCGAGCTGCTGCAGAAGTCCGAGTCCGAGCTGAACGCGATCCCGAACTTCGGCCGCAAGTCGATCGAAGAGGTCATCGAGACCCTCGAGGCGCGCGGCCTTCACCTGCGGCAGGGCTAGCCCCTTCCGTAGACTCTCAGGGCCATGCGTCACCAGAAGGACCGCGGAAAGCTCAGTCGCAGCGCCTCGCACCGCAAGGCGCTCTTGATGAACCTCTCGCGAGAGGTGATCACGCATGAGCGGATCGAGACCACCGAGGCCAAGGCCAAGGCGGTCAAGCCCGACCTCGAGCGCCTGATCACCCTCGCCAAGAGGGGCGACCAGCACGCGCGGCGCCAGGCGATGGCGCGGCTCGGCCAGGACAAGTACGTGGTCTACAAGCTCTTCGAGGAGATCGCGCCGCGCTACTCGGAGCGCCCCGGTGGCTACACGCGCATCCTCAAGCTGGGCCCGCGCCGCTCCGACAGCACCGAGATGGTGCTGCTCGAGCTGGTCTAGCTCTTCAGGTGCTTCAGCCCTGTGGCCGTGGCCTTGAGCTGCGCTAGCGAGACGGTTCCGGTCGTGCCCGTGCCGATCTCGTAGATCTGCCCGTCCTCCTTCCAGGCGAGGAGGTACTCGAGGTCGCCGGTCGTGCTTGTCATGAGGTAACCGTGCTTGCCGCGGATGCCCGCGCGGCGCACCTTGAAGCTCGCTCGCCTGGCGTCAACGATTGCGGCGTGGAGCGTGTGGAAGTCGCCGCGGCTGAGGGCGATGATCGCCTCGGGACCGTTCGGCGCGTTGTGGACCAGGCGCAGCGCGTAGGCGCCCGGCGTGCGGCTGTGGCCGCTGAGCTGGAGCGTCGAGTCGATCGGCCGCAGCGATGGCGGCGCCGTCGTCGGAACGAGCGGCGCGGGGTGGAGGTGGCGGTGCGCGAGCCGCTTGAGCGCGGAGTTTCCGTCGCCGTGGGCGGTGGAGACGGTGAGCGCGAGAGCCGCCATGGTGAGGGCCAAGAGCCGCATCGCGAGCAACATAACTCCGTTACGGCTACGTTTTCGGGGTCCCGTGACCGACCTCACTCAGCACAAGGACCAGATTCGCGCCGCCTGGAGCCTCGGGGACTACGCCGAGATCGCCAAGGTGATCCTGCCTGCCTCGCAGGCGCTCGTCGACGCGTGCGCGATCTCCGCCGGGCAGGAGGTGCTCGACGTGGCCGCCGGAAACGGCAACCTCACGCTGCTGGCCGCGCGCGAGGGCGCCGCCGTGGTGGCCTCGGATTTGACGCCCGCGATGGTCGAGCTGGGCCGCGCCCGGCTGGCCGAAGAGGGGTACGACGTGGAGTGGGTCGTGGCTGACGTGGAAGAGCTGCCGTTCGAGGACGCGCGCTTTGACTGCGCGGCGTCCACGTTCGGCGCGATGTTCGCCCCGCGGCCCGAGCGTGCGGCGTCGGAGATGTTCAGGGTTGTGCGGCCTGGTGGCACCGTCGGCCTCGCGGCTTGGTCACCCGACGGTTTCCAGGGCCGGGTGTCGGCGCTGCGCGGCACGTACATCCCGCAAGGCGACGTGCCGGCGCCCACGCTCTGGGGCACTGAGGACGCGGCGCGCGAGCGCCTCGAGCCGCTGGCGTCGTCCGTGCGGTGCGAGCGTCACGCGATCAGGCATGAGTGGGACTCGCCGGATGGCTTCTTCGCATTCAGTCGCAATGCCGGGCCGAGCCAGGTGGCCGCGCGCACCCTGTCCGATGAGGACCGTGCGGCGATGAAGGGGGACCTCGTCGAGCTGATCGAGGAGTTCAACCAGGCGAGCGATGGGCGCGTGGTGATCGACAACGAGTACCTGATCACCGTGGCGCGCAAGCGCGGGTAGTGGCGACCGCCCGCCTTCTGCTCGAGTACGACGGGTCGGAGTTCGCGGGCTGGGCGCGGCAGCCTGGGCTGCGCACGGTGCAGGGCGAGCTGGAGAGCGCCCTCGAGCGGGTGCTGGGGCGCGCGGTGCGGCTGACAGTGGCGGGGCGGACCGACGCCGGGGTGCATGCGCGCGGACAGGTGGCGTCGCACGACGGTGAGCCGGCCACCGCCCGGGCCATCAACGGCGTGCTGCCCTCCGACGTGCGGGTGCTGTCGAGCGAGCCGGCACATGAGGGCTTCGACGCGCGACGTGATGCGCTGAGCCGCACATATCGCTACCGGGTGTTCACACGGGAGGCCGGCAGCGCGTTTGAGCCTGGTCTCGCTCTGCACTACCCGCACGCGCTCGACCGCACTGCCCTGCACGCCTGCGCCGCGGCGCTGCTCGGCACGCACGACTTCACGGCGTTCACACCAACCGACACCGATCACGTGCGCTTTTCGCGCGACGTCTTGCGCACCGAATGGGTCGACCGCGAGGATGACGCCATCGAGTTCTGGATCGAGGCGGACACCTTCATGCGGCACATGGTCAGGACGCTGGTGGGGACGATGCTCGAGGTCGGCCGCGGGCGCCGGGACCTCGCGAGCTTTGGCGCGCTGCTCGAAGGGCGCCCGCGCAGCGAGGCAGGCGACACCGCGCCGCCCCACGGCCTCTACCTGGAGAGCGTGCGCTACTGATGGACGACGTCGAGGTGGTGCGGCGCTTCCTGCGTGCCATGCGGCGCCGGCGGCCGCTCACGATGCTGCGGCTGGCGTCGCCGGACATGGTGCTCGTGCTGCCGGCCGAGAGCCCGAGGGTGGGGCCTCAGGAGAGCCGCGGGCCGGCTCAGCTCGTTCGGACGGTCGGCCGCATCATGCGCGCGAGCCGCGGCACGCTGAAGGTCGAGCCGCGCTCGTTCGCGAAGGCGGGCGGCCGCGTGATCGTGCCGGTGCGCGCGACGGCGAAGCGCGGCGAGGAGAGACTCGACCTGGAGCTGACCTTCTCGTTCCTGGTGCGGGGCGGAAAGGTCGCGGAGCTGCGAGAGAGCACCGAGGACCTGGGGGCCTGGCACGCCTTCTGGGGCTAGGAACTGGGAACTGGGAACTGGGAACTGGGAACTCGGCACAAGTACATGTCTTCCTGGGCGAAGAGGCCGTGGCGCTTGATCAGCGCGGGGTCGAGGCCGCGCACCCAGGGGTCCACCGTCACGTCGAAGCCGGCCTCGCGCAGGCGGTCCGGGAAGTCGGCGCCGTAGAGGCGCAGGTGGTCGGCCTGCCAGAACTGGCGCTCGCGATCGACGGGATCGGTGATGGCCGGGTCCTCGTAGGTCTCGGGCCTTGATAGGTCGAGCGGTACGAGGACGATCGCGAAGCCGTCGGGGCCGAGGATGCGGCGGAGCTCGCGCATGGCCTTGCGGTCGTCCTCCACGTGCTCGAGGACGTGGATGCAGAGGATCGCGTCGAACGAGCCATCGGGGTGGGGAATGTCCGTTATGTCGAAGTGCTCCATGGCCTCGGGGGCGTGGAGGTCCGCGCTGACGTACCGGATGCCGGGCGCCGCCGCGAGCGCGCCACCGAGCGCGCGCTCGGGGGCGAAATGCAGCACCCGGAGGCCTTTACCGGCAAAGAGAGGAGTTCGTTCATGGAGATAGAGCCACAGCGCGCGGTGTCGCGCCTGGGCCCCGCAGCGCGGGCAAATCGGGTTGTTGGGGTCCCGTCCCGGCATGAATTCGCGGAAGCGCCCGCCGCAGCATGGGCACTCCACAGCGTCGCCCCGGAGGCGAAAAAGCCGCCAGCGGCGGCGCACTTTGGCGAGCGGGTTCACGGCGGGGGCGAACACTATGCTCAGAGGCCGGCATGAAGGTCCTCCTCACTAACGACGACGGCATCCAGGCCACCGGGCTGAACACGATGCGCCGGGCGCTGCTTCAGGTGCCGGGCGTGGAGCTGGCGGTGATCGCCCCGGACTCGAATCGCAGCGCCACGGCGCGCTCCATCACCACCCGCACGCCGCTCTGGGTGGACGAGATCGAGTTCGAGGACGGCACCGTTGGCCACGCGACCGACGGCACGCCGGTGGACTGCGTGCGGTTCGCCGCGCTCGGGCTCGTGGAGTTCGAGCCGGAGCTGATCGTGTCGGGCATCAACCACGGGTCCAACCTCGGCGACGACATCACCTACTCGGGCACCGTGGCGGCGGCGTTCGAGGGGATCGTGCTCGGCGTGCCGGCGATCGCGGTGTCGCAGCAGTCGAACATGCGCGAGCTGGACTTCCGGCTGGGTCGCGAGTTCGACTTCGATCCGGCGGCCGCTTTCGTGGCCCGCATGGTCGAGGAGCTTGCCAGCGTGCCGATGCCGGAGGGCACGCTGCTCAACGTGAACTGCCCAGCCGGCGAGGTGAACGGCGCGCGGGTGTGCCGGCTCGGGCGGCGCGTGTACCGCGACAAGCTGCACCTGCTCGAGGAGCACGAGGGCCGGCGCCGCTACCGCATCTACGGCGACGATCCGGACTATGAGCGCGAGGACGGCACCGACTTCGCCGCCATCGCCGAGGGCTGCATCGCCGTCACGCCGCTCCACTTCGACCTGACAGACGAGGCAGGCATCGAGTCGCTCGCCGACTTCGACCTCGAGGGCCTGCTCCGACCCGCGGCGCGAGAGGTTGAGTAAGGCCGCCGCAGGAACGCCCGAGAAGCGGGCGGGCGAGCTGCGCAAGCAGCTCGACTACCACAACCACCGGTACTACGTCCTCGACGATCCCGAGGTCTCGGACGCCGAGTACGACGCGCTGCTGAACGAGCTGCGCGAGATCGAGGCCGAGCACCCCGAGCTGCTCACGCCCGACTCGCCGACCCAGCGGGTGGGGGCGCAGCCGCTCTCGAAATTCGAGGAGGTGCCGCACCTCAAGCCGATGCTGTCGCTCGCCAATGCGCGCAACGAGGAGGAGCTGCGCGCATGGGAGACGCGCATGTACAACCTGATGAAGAAGCAGGGTGTGGAGGACGCGCGCATCGAGTACGAGGCCGAGCCGAAGATCGACGGCCTGGCGATCTCACTCGTATACGAGGACGGCGTGCTGGTGCGCGGAGCGACGCGCGGCAACGGCGAGGTGGGCGAGGACGTGACGCAAAATCTGCGCACGATCAAGGCGATCCCTCTGCGCGTTGAGGGCGCGCCACCGCTGCTCGAGGTGCGGGGAGAGGTGTACCTGCCGCGCTCGGACTTCGCCAAGCTCAACGAGGAGCGGGCCGCCCAGGGGCTGCCCACCTTCGCCAACCCGCGCAACTCCGCCGCCGGGTCCATCCGCCAGCTCGATCCGCAGCTTGCCGCCTCGCGGCCGCTGTCGATCTGGTGCTACGGCGTGGGTGCGCTCGAGGGCAAGTCCTTCAAGACCCAGTCCGAGACGCTCGAGTGGCTGGCCGACCACGGCTTCAAGGTCAGCCCGGACGTGGCCGTATACGACGACGTCGACGCGCTCGCCGCCGGCTGCCGCGCCTGGGAGGAGCGCCGCGAGTCGCTCGACTTCGAGATCGACGGCGTGGTGGTGAAGGTGAACGACCTGGAGCTGCAGCGCTCGCTGGGCGTCGTGGGACGCGAGCCGCGCGGCGCGATCGCCTGGAAGTTTCCGCCCATGACGGCCACCACGACCTTGAACCAGGTGGCGTGGAACGTGGGGCGGACGGGCCACATGATCCCGTTCGCCGTCTTGGAGCCGGTGCAGGTGTCGGGCGTGACGGTCAAGCTCGCCACCCTCCACAACGAGGAGGACCTGAAGCGCAAGGACGTGCGCGACGGCGACGAGGTGATCGTGATGCGCGCGGGCGACGTGATCCCGCAGGTGGTGTCGCCAACCGCGAAGGCGCAGAAGCGTAAGAACCGATCGGCGGTGCCGAAGCCGCCTGAGCGGTGCCCCGCGTGCAACACGCCCACCGTGAAGCCCGAGGACGGCGTGTGGACGATCTGCCCCAACCGCGCGGGCTGCCCGGGTCAGGTGCTCCAGCACGTAAAGCACTTCGTGGGCGCGATGGACATCGACGGCTTCGGCGAGGAGACCGCGATCCGCTTCCTGAACGAGAACGTGATCAAGGACGCCGCTGACATCTACGAGCTCGACAAGGACCGGATCATGTCGCTCGACGGCTTCGGCGAGATCTCGGCCACCAGCCTGCTGGCCAACATCGAGGCATCCAAGCGGCAGCCGTTCTTCCGGGTGCTGTACGCGCTCGGCATTCCAGGGATCGGCGGGGTGAACGCGCGCAACCTGGCCGCGCGGTTCGGCTCGATGGACGCGCTGCTGGAGGCGAACGAGGAGCAGATCGCCGAGACGGACGGCGTCGGACCGAAGATGGCGAACACGCTCATCGAGTTCCTGTCGGAGGACCGGAACCGCGAGATGATCGAGCGGCTGCGCGGGCTCGGCTTGCAGATGGAGCAGGAGGGCGGGCCGATTCCGGGCACGGAGGGTCCGCTCGCCGGAAAGACGTTCGTGATCACAGGGACGCTGCCCAACCTGTCGCGCGAGGTGGCCACCGAGCGGCTCGAGGCCGCGGGCGCGAAGGTCACGAACTCGGTGTCGAAGAAGACGGACTACCTGGTGCTCGGCGCCGAACCAGGATCGAAGCTCGCCAAGGCCGAGAAGCTGGGGACCGAGATCCTCGACGAGGACGGGTTGCTGGCCCTACTCGGGTGACGACTCTCGCCGAGCTCGAGGCCGACCCGCATCCGCTGCTCGCGCGGCTGCGCGAGACCGAGCCGGTGGCGTGGGTTGAGCCTCTCAACGCGTGGCTCGTGACGCGGCGCGACCTGGCGCTGGGGGTGATGCGGGATCCGGACACGTTCACCGTGGACGACCCGCGCTTCAGCACCGGCCAGGTGGTTGGGCGGAGCATGCTCAACACCGATGGCGAGGAGCACGCGCGGGAGCGCGCGCCGTACGCGCGGCCGTTCCGGCTGGAGGCGGTGCGGGCGCGCTTCACCGCCAGCGTGTCGAAGGAGGTGGAGCGCCTGATCGCCGCGTTCGAGCCGGCGGGCAGAGCCGAGCTGCGCAGCGAGCTGGCCGGGCCGCTGGCGGCCCAGACCATGGCAGTGGCGCTGGAGCTCGAGGAGGTGGGCGTCTCGCAGATGCTGCGCTGGTACGCGGCGATCGTGGAGGCGACCAGCGGACTGTCCGCAGGCAGGCCTGTGCCGGAGGAAGGGGCCCGGGCGGTGGAGGAGCTCCGCAAGCACGGCGTCGGACCGAACGAGGCGGTTCTTCTGTTCGGCGGCATCGAGACCACCGAGGGGATGATCTGCAACGCGGTCCTCCACCTGCTGTCCCACGAGGAGCAGCTGGCGCTGGTGCGCGAAGACCGGTCGCTGCTGAGAAACGCGATCGAGGAGTCTCTGCGGCTCGAGCCGTCGGCGGCGTCGGTCGATCGCTACGCCACGCGCGGGGTGGAGCTGGGGGGCGCGAGCATCGCCAAGGGCGACCTGGTGACCGTCTCGCTCGCCGGCGCCAACCGCGACCCCGCCGTGTTCGCGGAGCCCGACCGCTTCGACGTCAGGCGAGCGAACGCCGGGCGTCACCTGTCCTTCGCCGCGGGCCCGCATGTCTGCCTCGGCATGCACCTGGCGCGGCTCGAGGCACATGCCGCGATCGCCGGGTTGCTGGACCGCTTACCTGGTCTGAGGCTTGAGCGTGCCGCCGCGCCCCGCGGCCTGGTGTTCCGCAAGCCGCCGAAGCTGCATGTCACCTGGGACTAGACGAGCTTTGCGCTGAAGCTGATCGGCTTCTTCGCGCAGCTCAGGTGCAGCAGCCGGAGCGAGCCGGTGAAGCGCTTGCCGTGCAGCTCGGCGTGAAGGGTGAAGGCGGGGCGCCCGCCCGCCGCCTTCGCGCGCTTGGCGTTCAGCACCGTGCCGTGCTTCGTGAGCTTGCGGTGTCCCAGGTCCGCGAACTGGAGGCCGTGGAAGCAGGAAGCGTCGAAGCTCACGCCCGACACGCCGAGCACGTCGTGCTTGCGGTCGGTCCAGATGTCGACGGGGTTGTGATGCTTCTGCGACGTCGTGCCGTGGTAGTGGCGCACGGGATAGCGCGGGTAGGGCAGGTGCTTGGGGAAGACGTCAGAGGCGAACTCGAATGTGGCCGGGGTGAGCGGCTCGTACCTGAGCCCGCCGCGGGGCTTGAGCCGCACCTGCGCCGCCGCGGTGGTCGGAGTGGCGGTCTTGCACGGGTAGATGGCCGTATAGAGGAAGCCGTTGGTGAAGAGCGTGGTTGCGATCACCTCGGAGCACGTGTCGTTCTCCGCCACCACGCAGTCCACGCGCCGCGGTGAGAGCCGCGAGCAGTCGCTCACGCTGGCCTGGCACGCGCCGCAGTCGCTCGCGAACGCGCCCGCCACGGTCTTCGCGCTCTTGAGGTCGAGCGTGGTTTTCTTGGTCGCCGACGCCGACCCGCGGAACGCCGCCATCACGTTCGCCATCCGGTCCTGCACCCGGTGCGCGGAGAGCACGTTCACCCGGTTCATCAGCAGCGAGAACTCGATCAGATCGCCGCCGCGGGCGAAGCAGTAGCCGGACAGCGTGCTGACGTCGGAGAGCGTGCCGGTCTTGGCGTGGCACCGTCCTCGCGCGGAGCCGTGGCGCATGCGGTTGCTCAGCGTGCCGTCGCGGCCGGCGATGGGCAGCGAGGCCAGCAGAGCGTTGAACTCGTCCGGGTCGCGCTTGCGCTCACCCTCGAGCAGGTCCACGACCTCCTTGGGCGCGGCCCGGTCGCGCCGGTCGAGCCCTGAGCCATCCACCATCCGCACGCGCGAGCCGAGCTTGCGCGCGTAGCGCACCGCGGCGGCGGCGCCGCGGCTGGTCGTGCCCGTGGACCTGCTGGAGGCGGCCAGGTCCTTGAGCAGCGTCTCGGCGAAGAAGTTGTCCGACTCCTTGTTCTGAAGCTTGAGGATCGTGGACAGCGGTGGCGACTCCACGGAGGAGAGCACTTTGGCGTCGCCCGGCGCGGTGCCCACCGCGGACTTGCGCGTGACCTTGATGTGCCGCCCCTTCAGGGCCGCGGCCATCTGCTGGGCCGCGAACAGCGGCGGGTTGCCCTGGATCGCGGTGCCGCGGGAGTTGGCAAGGCCGCGGTTGAAGGTCAAGGCGCTCAGGGGAGCGCCGAGATCGCGGTCGAAGCCGTACCCCGAGTCCGGTATGCCGCGCAGCGGGTCGAAGCGGCTCTCGTCGCCGATGATGCGGCCGTTCACCCGTGTGATCCCGGTGGCCTCCAGCTCGTCGGCTAGGTCCTCGATGCTGGCTCCGCTGCCGAAGAACTTGCGGATGAATGAGCTGGTGCCGAACGTCGGGTCGCCGCCGCCGTGGAGGTATATGTCGCCGCTGAAGACCCCGGTGATCGGGTCGGTCGTGCCGTCGCTCTCGAGCTCGGTGGCGAAGGTGGCGTCCGGCCCGAGCTGGGCCAGGATCGCGCTGCTCGTGAACAGCTTGGTGTTGGACGCGAGGATGCGCGGCACCGAGGAGCGGTAGCTGTAAAGCACCTTGCCGCTGGTGGCATCGCGCACATAAGCGCCCGAGTGCGAGCCCGCTCCGCGCATGGCGGAACGGAGCTGGGAACCGAGGCTCCGCGCATCCGCCACCCCCGCGGGCAGCAGCAACAGCACAAGGAGGCCCGCCAGGAGCATGAATCTCCGCATCAGGTGCATGAACAGCGAAAGACGTCCGAGGTAGCGGTAAGCGTCTTCATTGCCATAATCGACCCAGGGGCGCTCAATGGGCAAGGTCGTCAAGTTAGAGAAACCGGCGCAGAGCCGGTCCGGCCGCAGGACTCGCCGCAGCCGCTCGAAGACAGCTCTCGTGCTCGGGGGCGGCGGCTTCACGGGCGGGGTCTACGAGATTGGCGCGCTGCGCGCGCTCGATCTGCTGGCCGTGAACCGCAACGTGAACGAGTTCGACGTGTACGTCGGCACGAGCGCCGGCTCGTTCATCGCCAGCATGGCCGCCAACGGCGTCACGCCCGAGGAGATGATGCGGGTGGTCAACCAGCAGGTGCCCACCCCGTTCCGCGACATCGACCTGGGCACGCTGCTCCGGCCCAACTACCTCGACTTCGCCAAGAGCGCCGCGCTGCTGCCTCTGCGGGTGGCCGGCATCGCCCGGACTCTCGCCAGCAACCTGCGCTCGGTGTCGATGATGGACATCGTGGTGGGTCTCGCCGAGGGCCTGCCCGCGGGCGTGTACGACGGCAGGGGCATCGAGGACTACCTGGGCGATGTGCTCGGCGACCTCGACCGCAGCGCCGACTTCCGCATGCTCGGCCGCGAGCTCTACCTGCCGGCCACCGACCTCGACACGTGTGAGCGCATCGTGCTCGGCGAGGAGGGCTGGGACGACGTACCGATCCCGACCGCCGTCGCCGCCTCCACGGCGCTGCCGATGGTCTACAAGCCGGTCGACGTGAAGGGCCGCCACCTGGTGGACGGCGGCCTGCGTTCCACCACCAACCTCGACGTCGCGGTGGAGCACGGGGCCAAGCTCGTCGTGGTGATCAACCCGCTCGTGCCGTACGTGAACGACTTCCAGAAGATGATCCCAACGATGTTCGGCAGCCGGGTGCGGCGCGTGACCGATATGGGCTTCCCGCAGATCGGTTACCAGGCCTTCAAGCTGCTCACGTACCAGCGCCTGCACGAGTCGGTTAAGCAGTGGTCCGAGAAGTACCAGGGCGTGGACATCATCCTGATCGAGCCCGAGCCCAACGACGAGCTGATGTTCGAGACGAACATCATGAACTTCACGAAGCGCGTGGAGATCGCGCGTCACGGCTTCGAGTCCGTAACGATCAAGCTCGCGAAGGATTACGACCACTTCGCCGAGGTGTGCGCCAAGCACGGCATCGAGATCTCGGCCACGCGCGTGCGCAAGGTGATGAAGCACTTCGAGCGCGAGCGCGAACGGACGACGGCGTGGCGGCGGATTCTCGAGCAGACGACTGGCGCGCTACTCAGGCAAGCTGAGTAGCGCGAGTTCCTAGTTCCTAGTTCCTAGTTTCTCCAGCGCGCTGAGCAGGCGGTCTGTTGCTACCGCGCCTCGTATCGAGGCTCGCACGTGGTCGTCTGCCCCCAGTGGGCCGCCGGCGGCCACGCTCACACCCTCGTTCTGTAGGTGGCCGGCCAGCTGGGCGCCGGTGATGCCGGCGGCGTGCAGCCAGACGAAGTTGGCCTGGCTCGCCGTAGCGTCGACGGCCAGGTCGTGGAGCGCGCGCTCGATGCGGCGGCGCTGCTCCACCACGAGAGCGCGGCGGCGGTCGATCTCATCGTCGCCGAAGCGCAGTGCGTACTCCACGGCGGCTTGCGTGAGGGCGTTGACGCCGAGCGCGGGACCGATGGCGTCGAGCAGGCGCGCGGAGCCGGCCGGACCGACCGCGTAGCCACAGCGCAGGCCGGAGATGCCGTAGGCCTTGGAGAAGGTGCGGAACACGAGCAGGCGCTCGAACTCGTCCACGAGCCGGAGCACGGCGTCCTCGTCCTCGACGTCCTGGAACTGGATGTAGGCCTCGTCCACGAGCAGGTGCACGTGCTCGGGCAGCGCGCCGGCCAGGCGCCTGACCTCGCCGGAGCTGAGGTAGGAGCCGGTCGGGTCATTGGGATTGCAGAGCACGACCAGGCGCGTGCGCTCGTTGATGGCGTCGAACATCGCGCCGGCATCGGCTCGCCCGCCGGCCAGATCGACCGCCACGGGCCGCGCGCCCGCGCGCGAGGCCATCAGCGGATACAGCGGGTACGACGGCCACGGCGTGACCAGCTCATCGCCCGGGGAGAGCAACGTGAATGCGGTGGCCTGAAGCAGCTCGGCCGCGCCGTTGCCCACCACGATCTGCTCCGCCGCCACCTTGTGCCGCTCGGCCAGCAGTGAGCGGATTCCGCCCGCGTGGCGGTCCGGATAGCCGTTCACCCGCCCGCGGGCGCGCGCGATGGCGGCGTTGACCACCTCGGAGTTGGGCATGTCCGGCCATTCCGTGCTCGACAGGTCGATGCGGACCACGCGCTGGAGCGCCGTGGCCTTCTCCTGGGCGCGGCGCTCGCGCAGGCCCGCGTTCCACTCCTCCTGATCGATGTCCTCGAACTGGCGGTAGTAGTCGAGCAGCCCCATGCCGCTCCTACGGTGCCGACGGCGCTAACGAGGGCCCTGGACCGGCGATGATGAAGAACCAGAAGGTGAAGCCAACCACGGCGATGCCCGCCGTGACGACGAAGATGCGCTCGAGCGCCCCGCGCTTCTGCTCGTAGCCGGCGGCGCGGCGGACGAGCTTCCAGGCGTGGTCCACGCGGCGCGCCAGAGCCAGGGTGATGAAGAGCGTGCCGACCATGCCCGCGAACGCGGTGACGATGCCGAGGAACAGCGAGCCGGTGGCGTAATCGACCTGCGAGCCGATCCACATCCAGCCGAGCGGCTGCGGCCCCCACAGCGACAGGCACAGCGCGCCCTCGATCAGCAGCAGCAGCCCGGCGAGCAGCCGGTCGACCATGCGGCGTCCCTGTCCTGCCTGAACCGGCGTGCCGCGGTAGCGCAGCGGCGCCGTGCCGGGACGGCGGCCGATGAACAGCCCGCCGGTGTCGGTTGGGTCGTTGCTGGCCATCAGTTGAGAGTGGCAGATCCGCCTTAAGAGCGGCTCAGCCTGCGTACAGCGCTTCGATCTCCTCGGCGTACTTCTCGTTCACCACATTGCGCTTGACCTTCAGCGTGGGGGTGAGCTCCCCTGTTGGCTGAGACAGGTCCTGCGGGAGGATCGTGAACTTCTTGATCTGCTCGACGCGCCCCACGGCCGAGTTGACCTCGTCGACCGCGCGCCGAACCTCAGCGCGCATCTGCTCGGACTTGTAGACCTCGTCCGGCTGGAGCCCATGCTGCTCCGCGAATGCGGGCAGCTCCTCGGGGTCGAGCGTGATCAGCGCGACGAGGTAGGGGCGCCGGTCGCCGATCACCACGGCTTGGGAGATGTAGCGGTTCTGCTTGAGGCCGTTCTCGAGGTTGGCGGGCGTGATGTTCTTGCCGCCCGCGGTGATGATGATGTCCTTCTTGCGGCCGGTGATGTAGATGAAGCCGTCCTCGTCGATCGAGCCGAGGTCGCCGGTGTGCAGCCAGCCGTCGGCCAGCGCCTCTCGCGTGGCTTCTTCGTTCTTGAAGTAGCCCTGGAAGATGTTCGGTCCGCGCAGGAGCAGCTCGCCGTCATCGGCGATCCTGGCCTCGACGCCGGCCAGCGGCTTGCCCACCGAGCCGAAGCGGAACGCGTCCGGCCGGTTGGAGCTCGCGACCGTGGATGTCTCGGTCATGCCGTAGCCCTCCATCACGGGCACGCCGCAGGCATAGAAGAACTCGAGGATCTCCTTCGAGATCGGCGCCGCGCCGGTGACCGCCTGGCGGATGCGGCCGCCGAAAAGGTTGCGCACGTTCTGGTAGAGCTTGCCGTCCGCCTCGTCGAAGGCCTTCTGCAGCTCGTCCGGTACGGGCTCGCCCTTCTCCTGCATCTGGCGGACCTTGAAGCCGAGCTCGACCGCCTGCTTGATCTCGGCGGGGTCCCCTGCGCTGTTGGCGAGCGTGAAGATCTTCTCGAATATGCGCGGCACCGACGGGAAGTACGTCGGCTTGACCTCCATGAGGTTGGGAATGATCTTCTGCGGGTCCTTCTCCCAGTAGGCGATCGCGCTGCCGATGTCGAAGGCCACGAACTGGATCAGCAGGGCGAACGCGTGCGCCAGCGGGAGGAAGAGGTAGATCACCTCGTCGTCGGTCATCACGCCGTCCGACTCGACCATGTCCGTGACGCGCCGGTAGTTGCCGTGCGTGAGCAGGCAGCCCTTCGGCGGGCCGGTGGTGCCGGAGGTGTAGATGTAGAGGCACATGTCGTCGTCGCCGACGCCTGCGAGCCGCTCCTCGTAGTCGGAGACCGGCCGGCGCGAGCCGCGCGCGCACAGGTCGTCCATCGCGATGGCGTCGCCGATGTCGCCGTTCGGCTCCATCACCACGATCAGCTCGAGCTCGGGCAGCTCGGACTCGACGTGGCGGATCTTCTCGAGCTGCTCCGCGTCCTCCACGAAGACCGCGCGCGACTCGGAGTGGTGGAGGACGTAGTGGCACTCCTCGGGCGAATTTGTTTGGTAGATCGAGACACACGTGGCGGCAGCGCCGAGGATGCCGAAGCAGGCGTAGGTCCACTCGGGACGCGTGTTGCTGAGGATCGAGACCTTGTCGCCGGGCTGGATTCCGAGATCGACCAGGCCGAGCGCCACGTTCTTGACCTTGTCGGCCAGCTCCTTGTAGCTGACGTCGACCCACTCGTCGCCGAGCTTGTGCTTGATCGCGGGACGATCAGCGTGCTTCGTGCCGGCAAGCGCGATGAGATCGGCCATCGTCCGAGAGCCGGTGCTCGCCTCGGCGGCGTTGATCGTCCCAAGTTCCATCCATCCCCTCCTAACGCGTTTGGCTAGATGGCCAGTTTATGGGCAGTATCGGGTATCGGGTATCGGGTGTCGGTCCCGAACTACGAACGGACCCGAAAACCAAGCGAATCAAGGACGCAGGGAGGCCGCAGGGCTCTGCCCGCGGCCGACCGAGGACGCAGAGTCGCGCAGGTTTGCAGGGTCCGCCCCCACGGAGACAGAACGAAAGTGGCCGCTCGAAGAGCGGCCACTTGAGACTACGCTCCCCTAGCGAGCGAGGTTATGCCTTAGCCAGCTCCCTGCGCTGCGATTCCTTCAGGGAGGTAAGGAAAAGGGTCTTGTCGATCCGCCCCTGGAATATCGGCACACCGAGCTCCATGCACTTGGAGATGACTTCCCTCCGTTGCATCCCCGCCTCACGGGCAAGCTCGGTGGGGGTCAGATGGATCGCCATGTACTTCCTCCCGTTTCTTTGCTAGTGGCAACAAAGACTCTATCGGTCGTGGCAGACGGCGCAACCTAATTCTCGGAAATTGCGCGGACCAACGGTCGATCCTGGCTAGCTCGATGGAGGTAACCTGCCGCCGCAATGGCCGAAAGCGAGCAGCAGGGTGACGCGCTCTTCCTCGAGTCGCTCATGGACACGAACCTGTACTCCATGGGTGCGTACTTCACGGACCAGCATCCGGATCTGGTCGAGGACGTGATCGAGCAGAGCGTGGCGATCGAGGAGCAGGGGCTGCGCGGGTACGCGGAGAGCAACGACATGTCGGTCGAGGCGGTGTTCGAGACGCTGTTGACCGGGCTTGCGGTTCGGTACTACAAGGCTGTGGCGTCGTAGCCCCTAGCCCGTAGCCCATAGCTATTGGCTATTTCCATGTTTCGCCTCTGAGGACGCGGTCGTAGCCGATCCAGAGGGAGTTCATTGCCGTGGCCACGATTCGCTTGCGTGGGATATGTGGGTGCTCTTCCCACCAGAGGGCGAGGCCCTGGAGTACGGCGCGCACCACCTCCCAGGCCATGTCGAGCGATTCGACGTCGGTGCCGCCGCTGATGCTCTCGGTGCCCGGCTCGGCGCCCATCAGCGGGCGGATGGCCTCGCGACTGGCCGCCGCAACCTCCCGCCGGCCGGCCTCCACCGCGGGCTCGCCCGTCGTGTCGCGGAACAGCATCCGCGCGGCGAACGGGTGCGCCTCGATGTAGGCGAACCAGGCGTCGAACGAGCGCGCCACCCGCTCCTCCCCGGGCTCGTCGCCAGGCAGGTTGTCCCGCCAGACCTGCCGCAGTTCCGCGTAGTGGCGGTCCACCAGGTGGCGGTGGAGCGCGAGCTTCGAGTCGAAGTGGTCGTAGACCACCGGCGGCGAGACGCCGGAACGACGGGCGATCTCGTCGATCGAGGCGCCGTGGTAGCCGCGCTCGGCGAACAGCTGGCTCGCGGCCTGCTCGATCAGCTCGCGGCGAGCCTGGGCGGTCAATCGCTGGCGCATGGTGATAACCTAACGCTCACTAGGTTATGCGGCGAGACGGACATCTGGATCCCCTCGCGGTTGCGGCGGTCGGATTCGTGGCGGCGAACGTCCTCCACACGCTCGACCACTTCCGGCAGGGTCTCGACGGGCTGAGCGCGACGATCTTTGCCGGCGGCACCACCCTCACCGTCCTCGCGATCGTGGTGATGGTGATGGCGCTGAGACACCACCCGCGCACGACGCCACTGGCCGCGGTGGTGGGCTTCTCGGGCGCGGTGGGGATCGCGTCGAGCCACCTGGCTCCGCACTGGAGCTCGCTGAGCGACTCGTACCCGGAGATCCACGCGGACGCACTGTCGTGGGTTGTCGTGCTGCTGGAGATCGGCGCGGCGCTGATGCTCGGGATCGTCGCGTTGCGCGAGCTGCGGCAGTCCGCGGCGCACGCGAGCGGCGCGGCCTGATCGCCGCTGCGCCATTCTTGGCCGCGTGCGACGCCTGCTGGCCGCCTCCGTCCTGTCCCTGGCAGCCGTGACCGCCTGCGGCACCCAGTCCGCGGACGCTCGAGTGCACCTCGTCCGGATCGGCAGCTTCAACGCACCGATCTACGTGGACGCCCCGCGCGGCGACAACTCGCGCCTGTTCGTGGTCGAGCGCGGCGGGCGGATCATGGTGGTGAGGGGCGGGCAGAAGCTGCGCACGCCGTTCCTCGACATTCGCGGCAAGGTGTCCGGCGGCGGCGAGCGCGGCCTGCTGTCGATGGCGTTCGCACCTGACTACGCGTCGAGCGGACGCTTCTACGTCTGTTACACGGACAACGGCGGCGACGTGCGGGTGGTCGAGTACCGGCGGGCCACCGCCGACCGCGCGCGGGCGAGCTCGGCGCGCAACGTGATCAGGATCGAGCACA
>Ga0207652_10000985_pt1 | contig 26359 bp, 22 predicted proteins | sample KBSC63BmetaG_FD_184334 | JGI IMG/M metagenome (GOLD analysis project Ga0207652, IMG submission 184334) | Corn rhizosphere microbial communities from Kellogg Biological Station, Michigan, USA - KBS C6-3B metaG (SPAdes) (version 2) | ecosystem: Host-associated > Plants > Roots > Rhizosphere ...
CCCTCCGGTGAGGGATCCGTGGCTCCCTCGTGACGGACGCTCCACGGGTCCCCCCGCTCCCCGCGACCCGGCCGTCTCGGCCACGGCCACGGCCTGCCAGGGCCGTGGACGAGACGGCCCGTCCCTTGTCCGGGCGACAGCTTCAGGGGCCACGGCCCTTCCGGGCGCGGGCTTCAAGGGACCCCGTCCCTTCCCGGGCGACAGCTTCAAGAGGCCGCGTCCCTTCCCTGGGCGCCAGCTTCAAGAGTCCTCATCCCTTCCCAGGGCGCCAGCTTCAAGGGGCCACGCCCCTTCCCGGACCGCCAGCCGCCAAGGGCCCCATCCCTTCCGGGCGCCGGCTCCAGAGGCCCGCGCCCCCTTCCCGGACGCCAGCCGCCGCCGGGAATCGCGGAATCAGCCGGCCTACCCCCGCAGAGCTTCGAGGCGGGCGAGGATCTCCGGGACGTGCGTCAGGTACGCGCCGTAGTCGAAGACTGCGTCGAGGTCCAGCTGCGGGGCCGCCTCGGCGAGGAGATTACGGAATTCGGTTCCGGTGTCCCATGCCCTCTGGGCGTTCTCCTGGACCACCCGGTAGGCGTCGTCGCGGGTCATCCCGGACTCGACCAAGGCGGTGAGGGCGCGTTGGCTGAAGAGGGCGCCGTGGGTGAGGTCGAGGTTGGCGCGCATCCGCTCGCGGTGGAGCGTCATGCCGGAGGCGACGCCGGTCGCCAGGGCCTGCATGTAGTCGAGGGCGATCGTCGAGTCGGGCAGGATCACCCGCTCGGCGCCGGAGTGGGAGATGTCGCGCTCGTGCCAGAGGGCGACGTCCTCGAAGCCGGTCTGGGCGTAGCCGCGCAGGACGCGGGCGAGGCCGGTGATCCGCTCGGTGCGGATCGGGTTGCGCTTGTGGGGCATCGCCGAGGAGCCCTTCTGGCCCGCGCGGAACGGCTCCTCGACCTCGCGCACCTCGGTTTTCTGCAGGTTGCGGACCTCGGTTGCGAAGCGCTCGAGCCCGGCGCCGGCGAGCGCGAGCGTCGCGGTCAGCTCGGCGTGGCGGTCGCGCGGGATCACCTGGGTGGCGACCGGCTCGATCGCGAGGCCGAGCTTCTCCATCACCCGCGCCTCGACCGCCGGCGGCACCGAGGCGTAGGTCCCGACCGCGCCGGAGAGCTTGCCGTAGGCGAGCTCGGCGAACGCCTCTTCGAGCCGGCCCAGGTTGCGGTGGGCCTCGAAGGCGAAGCCCGCCAGCCGCAGCCCGAAGGTGGTCGGCTCGGCGTGCACGCCGTGGGTGCGCCCGACGCAGAGCGTGTCGCGCTCCGCCAGCGCCCGCTCGATCAGCGCGTCGCGATACTCGCGCGCCCCGGCGACGAGGATCGCGCCCGCCCGCTTCAGCTGCAGCGCCAGCGCCGTGTCGAGCACGTCGGAGGAGGTCAGCCCGTAGTGGAGCCACTGGGCGCCCTCGGGCCCGACCGACGCGGCGACCACGTCGACGAAGGCCGCCATATCGTGGTCGGTGATCTTCTCCCGCTCGTCGACCGCCTCGACCGTGAACGCCGCCCGCTCGCGCGCCGCCGCCGCGACCTCCGCCGGTACGACGCCCTCCGCCGCCCACGCCTCGGTCGCCGCCAGCTCGACCTCGAGCCAGGTTTCGAGCTTCGCCTGCTGGGTCCAGACGGCGCCGATCTCGGGGCGGGTGTAGCGCGGGATCACGAAGTGGCCTCTCGGACGCGGCGGGGGACCGCCGCTAGGCGTTGATGATGCGCGCCGCCAGCACGCCGGCGTTTTTCGCGCCGTCGATGGCGACGCAGGCGACCGGGATCCCGGGCGGCATCTGCACCGCCGAGAGCAGCGCGTCAAGCCCGCCGAGGCTCTTGCCGAGGATCGGCACGCCGATCACCGGCAGGTCGGTGTGGGCGGCGGCGACGCCGGGCAGCGCCGCCGACATCCCGGCGCCGGCGATGATCACCTTCAGCCCCCGCGCCCGGGCGGTCTTGCAGAACTCGGTCACCTTCTCCGGGTCCCGGTGCGCGCTCATCACGTGCACTTCGGACTCGATCCCCTGTTCGGAGAGGTACTTCTCCGCCGGGAGCATCTTCTCCATGTCGTTTTTCGACCCCATGATGATCCCGACCAGGGCGCCTGAGGCCTCGAAGTCCTCCTCGATCTGCTCGATCTGCGCCTCGGTCTGCGTCTCCGGGGTGATGTCGCTCATGTGTTCCTCTCAGGCTGGGGTTTGGGATGCGTCACGGACTGGCAAGGCGGGCGACCGCGCGGGCGGCGATGTCGCGGCGGACCTGCATTCCGTCGAAGGAGATCCGGCCTGCCGCATCGTATGCGCGATCGCGCGCCGCGCCCGGGTCGGGGCCGAGCCCCGTGACGTTCAAGACGCGGCCGCCGGCGGTGACGATCTCGCCGCCGCGCGCGGCGGTGCCGGCGTGGGTGACCTCGGCGATCGCCGCCGCGTCCGCGAGCCCGCGGATCACGTCGCCCTTCGAGGAGCCCTCCGGGTAGCCCGCCGAGGCGAGCACCACGGTCACCGCCCAGTCGTCGTCGAACTCGGCACTCATCCCGGCGAGGCCGCCCGGCTCGCGCGCGGCGCGGAAGAGGTCGACGATGTCGGAGCGCAGCCGCGGCAGCACCGCCTGCGTCTCGGGATCGCCGAAGCGGACGTTGAACTCGATCACCTTGGGCCCGTCGGCGCAGATCATCAGCCCGGCGTAGAGGACGCCGTGGAAGGGCGTGCCGCGCTCCGCCATCGCCGCGACGACCGGCCGGTGGACGCGCTCGACGATGTCTTCGACCTCCGCCGCGCCGACGAGTCCCGGCACCGGCGAGTAGCTGCCCATGCCGCCGGTGTTCGGCCCCTCGTCGCCGTCGAAGATCCGCTTGTAGTCCTGGGCGGGGGAGAGGGGCACCACGTTCTCGCCGTCGCAGAGCGCCAGCAGCGAGAGCTCTTCGCCCTCGAGGAACTCCTCCATCACCACCGCCGTCGCGCCGAAGCGCTGCTCGGTGAAGTACACGTCGAGCGCGCCGCGGGCCTCGGCCTCGTCGGCGCAGAGGATCACGCCCTTGCCCGCGGCGAGGCCGTCGGCCTTCAGCACGGTCGGGTAGTCGGTCGTGGCGAGCGCGGCCTCGGCCTCCGCGCGGCTGCGCAGGAGGACGTGGGACGCGGTCGGCACGCCGGCCGCCGCCATCAGCTGCTTGGCAAACGCCTTCGAGCCCTCCAGCTCGGCCGCTGCGCGGCTCGGGCCGAAGGCCGGGACGCCGGCCGCCTCGAGCGCGTCGACCACGCCGACGACGAGCGCGGCCTCGGGGCCGATCACCGCGAGGTCGACGCCGCGCTCCGTCGCCAGGGCGACGATCGCCTCGACGTCGTCCGCGGCCACCTCCGGAAAGCATTCGGCGTCCGCCGCGATCCCCGCGTTGCCGGGCGCGCAGAGCAGCTCCGGGGCCGCCGGCGAGCGCCGCAGCGCCCGGACGATCGCGTGCTCGCGGCCGCCGCTGCCGACTACAAGCGCCTTCAAGCGGTGAGGTCCGACACGGGCATCGCGGTCAGCGTACGGCTGGTCATCGTGCCGCGCGACCCGAGCTCCACCGAGATCTTCGCCATCGTCCGCTCGTCGGGAGCCTCGATCACGGTGACGAAGTCGTAGTCGCCAAGCGTCGCGTACTGGGTCACCACCCTGCCGCCCATCTGCTCGACCTCCTTGTTCACCTCGGTGACCCGGCCCGGGTTGTTCTTCAGGGTCCGCAGGCCCTCGGCGGTCAGGTTGGTCAGCATCAGGTAAGTCGGCATGGCTCCTCCTGCATGAGAATAGTGGCCGATTGCTCAGCGCACCAGTACCCACCGCCCGACTCGCCCATGCAGCTGTTCCTTATGCCGGAATAGCGGAGATAAGGAACAGCGAAACGCCGATCGCCGTGTCGACTGGCGCCCCGGGGAGGGATGGGACCTCTCGAGCTGTCGCCCCGGCAGGGATCAGGCCCCGCAAGCTGGCGCCCAGGGAAGGGACGCGGTCCCGCAAGCTGTCGCTCGGGGAAGGGACGCGGCCCTCTCGCCACGGCCCTGGGCAGGCTGTGGCCGTGGCGAGAGGGCCGGGTATGAGAGGCGTGGAGGAACCGGGACAGGAGCGTGACGAGGGTGCCACGGATCCGTGACGGAGGTCCGACGACGTCACAGAGAGCGTGAGAACTCCATACTTCCTCCCGTGCTGTCCAACAGTCACGGACGCGCTGCGTGGATTGACCCCCCTATAGGGGCCCTAAAACACGCAGCGCGTTTCAGGCCCTTGATTCCGGCCCCGAAAAGGGCCTCCCGGGGCCGGAAAGTGTGACGTTCCCGGCATCTTCGTCAACGATCGGGCCGAGGTGTGGAAACTCCCGGACACGATCGTCACGGAAGTCCGACCTCCCCCGGTCCCTGTGACGCCTCCCTCACGGAAGTCCGACCTCCCCCGTCCCTGTGACGCCTCTCCCACGGAAGGCTCACGTCCTGGGCTCCTCATGGGGGTCACAGCCTGCCAGGACCCCCATGAGGAGCCCAGGACCATCTCGGACGGCCGCAAACCTCCCGAACCCCCCGCCCGTCCCTTCAACCCCCACCCCCGGGGCCCGCCTCTTGCGGTCGAGCTTCAGCTTCTTCGAGGCGACCCGCGCCGACGCCGCTCGGCCCGCCGCTTTCGACGCGCTCGGCGGCCTGAGTTGAGCCGCTGCTGCGGCGGCGTCAGTACCCGGCGGGGTGCCGGACCACGAACCCTTCCGGGTAGGGCGGTTCGGCGTGCCAGCGGGGGCCGGTGCCGTCGGCGTCGCCGACCGTGTCCCAGCGAAGGCCCGCGATCACCATGTAGGTGTGGGTCGCGTTGGCGTAGATCGTGATCCACTTGCCCGGGCCGGCTTCGCCGTAGCTCTCCAGGGAGCCGGAGGTGAGCGGCGCGTCGAGCAGGCCGGCGCCGTAGAGGGCGAAGCTGACCGCGCCGGAGCAGTCGTAGCCGTAGCTGTAGAAGGAGGCGTGGCCGCCGCCCCAGACGTAGGGGGTGGTGGCGATCGAGTTGGCGGCGGCGATCGCGGCCTTGATCGCGGGCGGCGCGCTCGCGGGCGCGGCGGCGAGGCCGTTCGGCTGGATCACCGCTTCGGCGCCCGTTACCTGCGTTTCGGCGGCCAGCGGGGCGACGCGCCAGTCGACGTAGTGGGTCTTGCAGCCGCCTTCGATCTCTTCGGCCTCGCCGAGGACCTCTTCGACGTACCAGGCCGCCTGGTTGTGGGCGAAGACGCCGGCTTCCAGCGAGCCCTTCGACCAGATCTCGCGGGCGAGCGTCGCGGCGGAGTCGAAGACGTCGGCGTGTTCGATGTGGCCGTCGTCGTCGCCGTCGACGCGGAACTGCTTCCACTCGCTCGCTTCGAGCCCGAGCGGGCCCGTTTCTTCGAGCTGCTTCTTGTCCATCCCCCGGCCGAAGTTCGACTCGAGGCGGGCGATCGCGGCAAGCGCCCAGACGCCGCGCTTGCCGAGTTCATAACGGGCGGCGGCGCTCTCGAACGCTTCCAGGTAAGCGGCCGGGATCTGCTTCTTCCAGCCCGGCGCCGCTTCACAGCGCAGCACTTCGATCTGCGGGCTGAGGCCCGCCGCGGTGAAGGCGGTGTCGCCGATATCCCCGGCGTAGCAGCCCGCGTTGGCGAGCACCTCGGAGACGTACCAGTCGGCGTGGTTGTAGGCGTAGATCGCGCCGTAGGTGTCGGCCGGCATCCCGGCGGCGGAGAGGTAGCGGGCGGCGGCGAAGATCGCGTCTTCGGGGTCGTTCGGGTCGGCGATCCCGTCGCCGTCGGCGTCGACTCCGTAGGTCGCCCAGGTCGATGGCATGAACTGCATCCAGCCCACGGCGCCGGCCGAGCTCGGCCCTAGGTTGGTCCCGAACCCGGTCTCGACCGCGTTGATCCCGGCGAGGACCGCGGGGCCCTGCGAGCCGAGCGCGTACTGCGCCGAGGCGCGCTGGTAGATCGGGATCAGCTGCGGCGGCACCGCGGTGGCGGCGCAGGCCGAGGCGGTCAGCGACGGGATCTGCAGCACCGGCGCCGGCTGGTCGATCCCGGCTTCTTCGCCGGCCCGCCGGGCCGCTTCGTCGGCTTCCTGTTCGGTTTCGGCTTCCGCGAGTTCTTCTTCCCCCTGCGTCGGTTCTTCGGCGGTGGTGCCGCCGCTGGCCGGCGGCAGCTTCGGGTGGCGGATGGCTTCGGGGGTGAGCGGCGAGTTTTCGGTGACTTCTTCCTTCGGCGCGCTTTCTTCACTCGCTTCTGGCGCGCTTTCTTCAGCGGGCGCTTCCTTCGCTTCGGTCGCGGGCGCCGGCGGACCGACCTGCGTCGCCGCTCCCAGGGTCGCGCCCTGCGTCGGTTCGCTGTTTTCCGCCGCCGTGGCGACGCCGATCGGCAGCGCGAGGGCGACGGCGAGGACGCCGGCAGCGGCGACTGCGCGGAGCTTGCGGGGACGGTCGGGCATCAGCTCAGCCGAAGACGTTCGTGACTTGCCACTTCTTGCCGACGCCCTGTTCCATCTGGAGCCGGAGCTCGCTGGTCACGCCGACGCGCAGCAGCGAGACGCTGACCGTGTAGACCTTCCCCTTCGACGGCCCGGCGACAATGTTGACGACCTTCGCCTGCGGAACCTTGACGCTGGCGGGCTGGCGCGGCGGCCGGTGGAGGAGGGAGCGCGAAAGCTGTTTGGTGCTGGTCTGGTTGAAGGCCTTGCGGACTTTCGTGTCGATGCCGCCGATCTCGTAGACGACGAACGCCTCGGCGAACCGCCGCGCGACCTTCTTCGCGGCCTTCGGCGCCGGCCGCCCGGTGAATTCGTCGCCTTGCTTGCCGTCCGCGCCGGCGGTGCCCGTTTCCGCGACGTCGGCGCCGCTCGCCTTCGCCAGGCTCGAGGCCTGCGCCTGCGCCGAGGCGCTCGCCTCGGGGGTCACGCCGATCTTCGCCGTCGAGGCGGGCATGTCGTTTGCCGCGGTGCCGCGCGCGGCCGTCGCACCTCCGGTGCCGGCGTCGCCCCCACTGGCCGCGCTCTCGCTGTTCGCGTCGTTGCCGCCTGACGAGCCACGGTGCGCCGGGGCGTCGTCGCCGGCCTGCTTCCCGCTCACCGCCTTGCCGTCGCCGACCCCCGCCTGCACGTCCTTGGCGGGAAAGAAGTCGGGCGGCGCGCCGTGAAGGGTCGGCCCGGCCGGCTTCGTCGCCTTCTTCGGCGTGGCTGCGGGCGTGGCCGCCGCGGGCGCCGGTGCCGGCGAGCGTTGCGGGGTGACGAAGGCCTCGGTGATCCCGGCGCTTTGCCCCGAGCCGCCGGAGCTCGCGATCACCAGTGCCGCGACGACACCGGCCACCGCGATCCCGCCACCGCCGAAGACCCCGATCGCGCCCCGCCGTCCGAGTCGGTAGAGCGAATCCTCGACCGGCCAGGCGACGTGCTGCCGCAGGAACCAGCCCACGTCCTCGACCGCGAGGCGCGCCCGGCCCAGGCCCGCACGAGCGCCATCGACGCCCTCATGCGCACGGTCGACGCCACCCCGTAGGCGTCCGGTGCCTTCGGTCTGCCCGTCGATCAGCTGCCGCTTCTGATCGCCCTCATCCATCTTCTTCTTCCAAGAGTGTAAGAGCACTTTCCGCGACGTTGTTTCGGCATAACCGGCCGATTCCCTAAGTGCGGAGCGGGGTTGCGCACCCGCACCCCAGTTTTGCGTAGTCATTATTGGGAGAAGTCGGGTGGGGGTGGGGTCCGGGAAGGGCCGGGCGGGGGCTCGGATGGGATCGCGGGGGTCGGGATAGGGACGGGCGGGGCCCAGGCCCTTGCGGCCGTCCGAGGTGCGTTGATCGTGGTCCCGGGCGCCTCATGGGGGTCCTGGCAGGCTGTGACCCCCATGAGGCGCCCGGGACGTGAGCCTTCCGTGAGGGAGGCGTCACAGGGACGGGGGGAGGTCGGACTTCCGTGACGATCGTGTCCGGGAGTTTCCACACCTCGGTCGGATCGGCGACGAAGATGCCGGGAACGTCACGCTTTCCGGCCCTCAGAGGCCCTTTTCGGGCCTGGACCAGAGGGCCCCGGAACGCGCTGTCGACTTTAGGGCCCCTATGGGGGGCCCAAAGTCGACAACGCGCCCGTGACTGTTGGACAACACGGGAGGAACAGAGGACTTCCCGACGTCTCCGTGACGGGGTCGGACCTCCGTCACGGTTCCGTGGCACCTCTGGCGCGCCCCGGCTAGGGATCCGTGCGGGAGGGAGGGGATCCGGGCGAGGAGCGGCCCTCGGCGTCCGTCGGGGGCCTTCCCGTCCCGATCCCCCACCCTCCGCACACCCGCCCCTCTCGCCACGGCCACAGCCTGCCCGGGCCGTGGCGAGAGGGGCGCCTCCCTTCCCGGGCGAGAGCTTGCGGGGCATGGGCCCCTCCCGGGCACCGGCTTCCAGTGCTCCGTCCCTCCAATCCGCCCGCGAACCGCGGTCGTCCTTGCGTCCGACCGGCGGGATGCGGTCGTCCTTGCGTCCGGTTACCGGACCTTAAGACGACCGGACCGGTAGGGGCGGACCTTAGGACGACCGCAGCTAGGCCGTTACGCCGCCGCCGGCGCCTCGGCCTCGGCGCGCTCGAAGACGAGGGCGCCGTCGGCGGCGTCGACGCGGACCGTGTCGCCCTCGAGGAACTCGCCCTCGAGGATCTTCAGGGCCAGCTTGTCGACCAATTGCTTCTGGATGACGCGCTTCAGCGGGCGCGCTCCATATACGGGGTCGTAGCCGAGGTTGCCGAGCAGGGTGCGGGCGTCGTCGGAGAGCTCGATCGCGATGCCGCGCTCCGCGACTCGTCCCACCAGCTGGTGGACCTGCAGCTCGACGATGCGGCCGATGTCCTGCTTGGAGAGGCGATGGAAGATCACCGTGTCGTCGATGCGGTTGAGGAACTCCGGCTTGAACGTCGAGGCCAGCACCTCTTCGATCGCCTCGCGGATGCCCTCGTCGACCTGGTCGCCGACGATCCGGTCGGAGCCGACGTTCGAGGTCATGATCAGCACCGTGTTGGTGAAGCTGACCGTGCGGCCCTGGCCGTCGGTGAGCCGGCCGTCGTCCATGATCTGCAGCAGCGTGTTGAACACGTCCGGGTGCGCCTTCTCGATCTCGTCGAGCAGCACCACCGCGTAGGGGCGGCGGCGGACCGCCTCGGTCAGCTGGCCGCCCTCCTCATAGCCGACGTAACCAGGAGGCGCACCGACCAGCCGCGCGACCGTGTGCTTCTCCATGTACTCGGACATGTCGAGGCGGACGATCGCCTGGTCGGTGTCGAACATGAACTCGGCCAGCGCCTTCGCCAGCTCCGTCTTGCCGACCCCGGTCGGGCCGAGGAAGAGGAAGCTGCCGATCGGCCGGCCCGGGTCCGAGAGGCCGGCGCGCGAGCGCCGCAGGGCGTTGGACACCGCTTCGATCGCCTCCTGCTGGCCGATCACCCGGTCGTGCAGGCGGTCCTCCATGTGGATCAGCTTCTCGACCTCGCCCTCCATCAGGCGCGATACCGGGATGCCGGTCCATTTGGCGACGACCTCGGCGACGTCTTCGTCGGTCACCTCGTCGGCGAGCATCGTGCCGCCGTCGCCCGAGTGCAGCTCGGCGAGCCGCGCTTCGGCGTCCTTCACCTTCGACTCCAGCTCCGGGATCAGCCCGTACTGGAGTTCGGCGGCGCGCTGCAGGTCGGTCTCGCGGTTGGCCTGCTCGACCTGGACCTGCGCTTCGGCGAGTTCGGCCTTCGCCGCCTTCATCGCCTCGATCGGCTCTTTCTCGTTCTGCCAGCGGGCGCGCAGCTCGGTCTCCTGCTCGCGCAGGTTCGAGAGCTCCTCGCGCAGCGCCTCCAGCCGCGCCTTCGACGCGTCGTCGGTCTCTTTCCCGAGCGCCGTTTCCTCGATCTGCAGCTGCTGGATCCGCCGCGCGACCTCGTCGATCTCGGTCGGCACCGAGTCGATCTCGATCTTCAGCCGCGAGGCCGACTCGTCGATCAGGTCGATCGCCTTGTCGGGCAGGAAGCGGTCGGCGATGTAGCGCTCCGACAGCGTCGCCGCGGCGACGATCGCCGAGTCGGCGATCCGCACCCCGTGGTGCTCTTCGTAGCGCGGCTTCAGCCCGCGCAGGATCGCGATCGTGTCCTGCATGTCGGGCTCGCCGACGTAGACCGGCTGGAAGCGCCGCTCCAGCGCCGCGTCCTTCTCGATGTGCTTGCGGTACTCGTCGAGCGTCGTCGCGCCGACCGCGCGCAGCTCGCCGCGCGCCAGCATCGGCTTCAGCAGGTTGGCCGCGTCGACCGCGCCTTCGGCGGCGCCCGCGCCGACGATCGTGTGAAGCTCGTCGAGGAAGAGGACGATCTGGCCCTCCGCCTCCTGCACCTCGTTCAAGACCGCTTTCAGCCGCTCCTCGAACTCGCCGCGGTATTTCGAGCCGGCCAGCAGCGAGCCGATGTCGAGCGCGATCACGCGTCGGTCGCGCAGGCTCTCCGGCACGTCGCCGTCGACGATCCGCTGCGCGAGCCCCTCGACGATCGCCGTCTTGCCGACGCCGGGGTCACCGATCAGCACCGGGTTGTTCTTGGTGCGCCGGGACAGCACCTGGATCACGCGGCGAATCTCCTCGTCGCGCCCGATCACCGGGTCGAGCTTGCCCGCGCGCGCGTCGGCGGTCAGGTCGCGGCCGAATTTCTCCAGCGCCTGGGCGGTCGACTCCGGGTTGTCGGTCGTCACCGGGTTGGGACGAACCTCTGCCACCGCGGCGTCGAGCTCGTCCTTCGGCGGCAGGATGTCGCCGACGCCGGGGTCCTCCGTCAGCGCCCGCAGCAGGTGGTCGGTCGAGATCATGCTCGAGCCGTCGCGCCCCATTTCGCGCTCGGCGACGCGCAGGGTCGCGGCCAGCGACGACGACAGCCGCGCTTCCTCGCCCTCGCTGCCGAGTTTCGGCAGCGCCGCGACCGCCTCGTGCGCACGGGCCACGACGGTCGCGGTATCGGCACCGACCCGTTGCAGGATCGGCACGACCAGGCCGTCGGTCTGTTCGAGCAGCGACACCAGCAGGTGCGCGGGGGTCGCCTCGGGGTTGCGATGGCTGCGCGCCAGCTCCAGCGTCGCCGCGATCGCTTCTTGCGATTTCTGCGTGAACTTATCCGGCTGCATCAGCCTCTCCTCTTCCTTCCAGCTCTCTCACTCTCGCTTTCAGTCGCGCCACCTGCTCTTCCAGCTCCAGGACGGTCTCGACCCCGACCAGGTTCAGCCCCTGCGCGGTCATTTCCTGGATGCGGCGCAGGCGTTCGACGTCGCGCCGGCTGTACAGGCGGGTGTTTTTGGGCGATCGTTTCGGCGCGATCAGCCCGCGCGTCTCGTACATCCGCAGCGTCTGCGGGTGCATCTCGGCGAGTTCGGCGGCGACCGAGATCATGAAGACCCCCTGCTCGTCGTCGAACGTCGCGTTCACTTTGGTCACCTGGCGTCGATAGTGCGCCGCCATCAGGCACCTGCCTTCCGCAGCAGGTCGGCGCGCGGGTCGTGCCCGTTGAGGGCGCCCGCCAGCTCGTCGATCGCCTTCTGCTGCTCCTCGTTCAAGTCTTTGGGGACCTCGATCTCGAGGCGGTAGCGGATGTCGCCTCGGCCCTTGCCCTTCCCCTTCGGCGCGCCCTCGCCGCGCAGGCGTTGCAGCGCCCCGTGCCTGGTCCCGGGCGCGACCTTGATCTTCTTCGTGCCCTCCAGCGTCGGTACCTCGATCGTGCCGCCGCGCACCGCCTCGGGGATCGAGATCGGCACCGTCACCTCGAGGTTGCCGTCGTCGAGCCGGCGGAAGACCGGGGACGCCGCGACCCGCGTGGTCACGTAGAGGTCACCGTTGGGACCGCCGCGCGGCCCCGCCTCGCCCTTGCCGGCGAGCCGGATCCGGGTGCCGTCCTTGACCCCGGCGGGAATGTTGACCTTGTAGCGCTTGCTCTGCTGGGTGACGCCGGAGCCGCCGCAGGTGGGGCAGGGATTCTCGATGATCTCGCCGGCGCCGCCGCATTGTGGGCACGGCTGGCTGATCGAGAAGAAGCCCTGGTTCTGTGGGTCGATGCCGCGGCCTTCGCAGCGCGGGCAGGTGACCGGCGAGGTGCCCGGCGCCGCGCCGGAGCCGTGGCAGGTCGCGCAGCGTTCCTGCTTAGGCACCGTGACGCTGATCTGCGTGCCGTTGATCGCCTGGTCGAAGCCGAGGTCGACTTCGGTCTCCAGGTCACGGCCGCGGACCGCCTGCGGCCGCCCCCGGCCGCCGCCGCCGCGGTTGAAGATGCCGGAGAGGATGTCGCCGAAGTCGCCGCCGAAGCCGCCCGCCTGGGCGCCGCCGCCGAAGGGGTTGCCGCCGCCGAACGGGTTGCCGCCCGCCCCGCCGAACCCGGCGAAGGACGGGCCCGCGTCGTACTCCTTGCGTCTGTCCGGGTCGGCGAGGACGTCGTGCGCGGCCGAGACCTCCTTGAACTTCTCCTCGGCCTCCTTGTCGCCGGGGTTCCGATCAGGGTGGTATTTGCGCGCCAGCTTCCGGTACGCCTTCTTGATCTCGTCCTCGCTCGCGTCCTTCTTGACGCCGAGGGTCTTGTAGAGCTCGTCTGCCACTTCTTCTCTCGTCTTCCTAAGCGGCCACCACGACCATCGCGGGGCGGATCAGCTGCCCGTCGAATCGGTAGCCCTTCTGCATCACCTCGACCACTACTCCGGCCTCGGTCCCCTCGACCTGGATGGTCGAGAGCGCTTCGGCGAAGTTCGGGTCGAACATCTCGCCCTTCGGGTCGACGACCTCGACCCCGGCGCGGCCCAGCGTCTCCCGCAGGTTGCGGAAGACGAGCAGCACGCCATGCGCCAGCGCGTCCTCCGAGTCGCCCTCGGGATCGAGCCCGGCCGCCTCGAGCGCCCGCTCGAGGTCGTCGAGCACGGGGACCACGCCCCGTGCCACCTCGACCTTCCCCCGCAGCGCGGCAGCCTGAACCTCGGCCGCCATCCGCTTGCGGTAGTTCTCGAAGTCGGCCTGCGCCCGTCGGGCAATTTCCAGGTACTCGTCCCTTTTCGCTTCTGCATCAGCCAGGAGAGCGTCGAGATCCTGCTCGACCCGCTCCCCCGGCCGATCCGCGTCAGTCCGGTCGCCGGAGGTCGCCCCTCCCGCGGGTGGCGCGGGGTCGGGGTCTCCGCCCGCAGCTTGCGAGGACGGGGACCCCGACCCCGGGACAGGACCCGCGGGCCGGGTGTCCGCGGGCCGGGACGCCTCGTCAAAGGCGTCCCGACGCTCCGCGTCCATGTCGTCCTGTTCCTGTCTCACCTATTTCTCCTCGTCCACCACTTCAGCGTCGACGACTTCCTCGTCGTCCGCGGTCGCACCGTTCTCGGTGGAGCCACCGTCGGCCGCCGAGGAGGCCTCCGCCTCCGACTGCGCCTGGGCGTAGATCTGCTGCGAGGCCTCGGTCATCGCCGTGGTCAGCGCTTCGGTCTTGGCTTTCACCTCGCCGAGCGAGCCGCCGTCGAGCGTCGCGCGGACGTCCTTGACGGCCGCCTCGACCTGCTCCTTGGTCGCGGGCTCGATTTTGTCGCCCGCGTCCGCCAGCGTTTTCTCCGCCGCGTAGGCCGCGTTCTCGGCGACATTGCGCGCCTCCGCCAGCTCGCGCTGCTTGCGGTCCTCCTCGGCATGTGACTCGGCGTCGGACACCATGCTCTGGATTTCCTCGTCGGAGAGGCCGGAGCCGGACTTGATCTCGATCTTCTGCTCGGTCCCGGTGCCTTTGTCTTTCGCCGTCACCGAGATGATCCCGTTGGCGTCGATGTCGAAGGTGACCTCGATCTGCGGGATGCCGCGCGGCGCCGGCGGGATGCCGGTGAGCTGGAATTTGCCCAGGCTCTTGTTGCCCGAGGCCATCTCGCGCTCGCCCTGCAGGACGTGGATCTCCACCGAGGGCTGGTTGTCGTCGGCGGTCGAGAAGACCTCCGACTTCTTGGTCGGGATCGTCGTGTTGCGCTCGATCAGCTTGGTCATCACGCCGCCTTTGGTCTCGATGCCGAGGGTCAGCGGGGTGACGTCGAGCAGCAGCACGTCCTTGACGTCGCCGGCCAGCACGCCCGCCTGGATGCCGGCGCCGATCGCGACGACCTCATCCGGGTTGACGCCCTGGTGGGGCTCCTTGCCGGTCAGCTCCTTGACCTTCTCGCGGACGGCGGGCATGCGGGTCATGCCGCCGACCAGGACGATGTGGTCGACCGACGCGTCGGCGTCGGACAGGGCCTGTTTCACCGGCCCGACCGTGCGGTCGAGCAGGTCTGAGGTCAGCTCGTTCAGCTTCGAGCGGCTGAGCTTCAGGTCGAGGTGCTTCGGCTGCCCCTCGACCGCCGTGATGAACGGCAGGTTGATCTGCGTCTCCTGCGTCGAGGAGAGCTCGATCTTCGCCTTCTCGGCCGCCTCGTAGAGACGCTGCAGCGAGTTTTTGTCGGCCGCGAGGTCGACGCCCTGGTCCCGTTTGAACTCGGCGACCAGCCACTCGACGATCGCTTTGTCCCAGTTGTCGCCGCCCAGGTGGTTGTCGCCGGCGGTTGCTTTCACCTCGAAGACGCCGTCGCCGATTTCGAGCACCGACACGTCGAAGGTGCCGCCGCCGAGGTCGAAGACGAGGATCGTCTGGTCGGTCTTCTCTTTGTCGAGCCCGTAGGCCAGCGAGGCCGCGGTCGGCTCGTTGATGATCCGCTTGACCTCGAGCCCGGCGATCTGCCCGGCGTCTTTGGTCGCCTGGCGCTGGTCGTCGTTGAAGTAGGCGGGGACCGTGATCACGGCGCTGTCGACCGCCTCGCCGAGCTTTGCTTCGGCGTCCGTCTTCAGCTTCTGCAGGATCATCGCGCTGATCTCCGGCGGGCTGTACTGCTTGCCGCGCACGTCGACGCGCACGTCGCCGTTCGGGCCTGCCTCGACCTTGTACGGGACGATCGTCTCCTCCTCGTGCACTTCGGACTCCTTGCGGCCCATGAAGCGCTTGATCGAGAAGATCGTGTTCTCGGGGTTCATCACCGCCTGGCGTTTCGCGACGGTCCCGACCAGGCGCTCACCGCTCTCGGTGAAGGCGACCACGGACGGGGTGGTGCGACCACCCTCGGCGTTCTCGAGAACGGTCGGCTCCCCGCCCTCCATGACGGCGACGCAGGAATTGGTCGTTCCCAGGTCGATTCCGATCGTTTTTGCCACTTTTGCTGCTCCCTCCAGGGGTTTCGTTAACTATGCCTAAGAAATCTGAGTGCCAGTATGGCAGATTTTTGGAGGGGTCTCAAGCCGGGTCCCGGACTTTTCCAGCCACCCCCGCGCGAGTTCGCAGAAATAGCCGCATAGCGACCAAAACTGTGAACGCAGGGGTAAGTTTTTGGAGGGCAACGAGGCGGGAGGCCTCGCAAAACCGGCTCGGCAGAGCCGTGAACAGGAGGGAAGAGTCTTGAATCACGCCCATCCACGCCTGCGTCTCCTCGCGCCGGCGCTCCTCGGTGCCGCCTTGCTGGCGCTGGTGCTGCTCGTCGCGGGCAACGCGACTGCGAAGCCGAAGAAGCCTGCGAAGCCGAAGCCGACGAACGTGAAGGTGATGACCCGCAACATCTACCTCGGCGCCGACCTGACGCCGGCGATCGCGGCCAAAGGCGTCACCGCGTTCACCGCGGCGACCGGCCAGATCCTCCGCGAAGTCACCACCAACGATTTCCCCGTGCGGGCCAAGGGCCTCGCCAAGGAGATCCTCTCGAAGGAACCGGACCTGGTCGGCCTGCAGGAGGTCGCCGAGTGGCGCACCGGCCCGCCGAGCCTCGAAACCCTGCTCGGCGGCTCCGCCCCGCACGCGACGACGGTCCGCTACGACTACCTCGCCGAACTGCTGAAGCAGCTGAACAAGGGGAAGACGCACTACCGGGCGGCGGTCGTCAACCCGGAGTTCGACTTCGAAGCTCCCGCCGACGAGAACGGCGTCCCTGGCGACGGCCCGAACTCGCTGATCGCGAACGCCGAGATCAACGGCCGGCTGACGATGCGCGACGTGATCCTCGCCAAGGTCGGCCCCGAAGTGAAGGTCAGCCATCCGCGCAAGGGCCACTACAAGAGCCTCCTCACCGAGGAAATCTCCGGCGCCAAGGTGACGGTGACGCGCGGCTGGGCGTCCGTCGACGCGACCGTGAACGGCTCGACCCCGTTCCACTTCGTCGACACCCACCTCGAATCGTTCGACCCGCAGACGGTCGTGCCGAGCATCCGCGCCCAGCAGGCCGCCGAACTCGTCGCCCCGAACGGCCCCCTGACGAACAAGCTGCCGACGATCCTGGTCGGCGACCTCAACTCGGACACCAAGACCGCGGTCCAGCCCGGCGACGGCCAGGCCTACGAAACGCTGGTCAAGGCCGGCATGCGCGAACGCAGCACCTACGAACCGCTCGGCTGCTGCCTGAAGACCTCGCTGCTCCCCGTCGCCGACGGCGGCGCCGCGAGCCAGTTCGACCACAAGGTCGACCACATCATGACCCGCGACCCGAAGCAGGTGAAGCTGGTGAACAGCTCGGTGACCGGCCGCAGCCCCCAGAACGGCTTCTGGGACTCCGACCACGCCGGCCTCTTCAGCACCCTGAAGCTCTACCCCTGACGGTGTTGATGGGCCGAAAACCCGTCATATAGACGGGTTTTCGGCCCATCAACGGGACGAGGCCCCGCAAGCTGTCGCCCGGGTAAGGGACCCGCCCCTCTCGCCACGGCCCGGGCAGGCTGTGGCCGTGGCGAGAGGGGCGGCTGTGCGGAAAGTGTGGAGGGACACTCGCGGGAGGCGCACGGGAGTGACACGGATCCGTGACGGGAGTCTGACCTCGTCACGAAGATGCCGGGAACTCCACGCTTCCTCCCGTGTTGTCCAACTGTGACGGACGCGCTGTCGACTTTGAGCCCCCCCATAGGGGGCCAAAAGTCGACAGCGCGCTTTTGACCCCTCGATTCCGGCCCGAAAAGGGCCTCCCGGGGCCGGAAAGTGTGACGTTCCCGGCATCTTCGTCAACGACCGGGCCGAGGTGTGGAAGCGCTCCGACGCGATCGTCACGGAAGTCCGACCTCCTCACCTCCCTGTGACGCCTCCCTCACGAAAGCCTCACGTCCTGGGCTCCTCATGGGGGTCACAGCCTGCCAGGACCCCCATGAGGAGCCCAGGACCATCCTCGGACGACCGCAAGGGCCACGAACCCCCGCCCGTGCCAGGCGGCAGCCCTCGTCGATGGCGGAAGACTCAGCCCTCGCCGGCGACGGTGCCGACGAATTCGGCCACTTGTTGCTGCTGATCCGGGTTCAGGATCGCCGGAGGCATGCGGCCGGGGGCCTGGGAGTCGACGCCTTCCTTCTGCGCGTTGAGGACGCGTTCGGCGACGCCTTTGGCCGCTTTCGCGTCTTCGGCCTGGCCGGACGGGGCGAGGAGTTCGTCGAGGTTCGGGCCGTAGTTGCCGTCGGTGCCCGCCGCGTAGAGCGTGTGGCAGGTGCCGCAGTTGGTCTCGAAGAGCGACTGGCCTTCCTTCAGGTGCGCGGGCACGGCCTCGGCACCGGTGTTCGCGTCGCCGCTGCCGCGGAACGCGAGCCACGGGATGACCACCGCGAGGACGAAGACCAAGAGGCCGAAAGTGATGAAAGTGCTCTTCTTCATGGAGAGGCGGCGCGGATACTAACTCGCGGCACCCCCAGAGGCGGCGCCGCCACCCGCCGCCCTCGCCGTCGTCAGCCGCCGGAGATCAGCTCGCGGTGGTCCAGATCCCGGTACCAAGGGCACATCCGGCGCAGCTCGCAGTCCCCGCATTTCGGCTTGGGACGGCAGAGCGTGCGCCCGTGGCGGATCAGGTTGACGTGCAGCTCGTAGGCGTCCTCGGGCGGCACGATCGCCAGCATCTCGTCGTGGGCGCGCTCGAGCGAGGAGTTCGCGGGGAAGAGGCCGAGCCGCCCGCCGACCCGGTGGATGTGGACGTCGACCGGGATCTCGGGCAGTCCCCAGCTGAAGATCAGCACGCAGGCGGCCGTTTTCCGTCCCACGCCGGGGAGTGACAGCAGGTACTCCCGCGACTCCTCGATCGGCGCGTCCTCGGTCCAGTCCAGGTTCGGCTCCGGGCCCAGCTCGCGCAGGATCGCCTGGATCCGCGGGGCCTTCTGCTGGGCCAGGCCGCCCGGCCGGATCGCGTCCTCGAGCTCGGCGACCGGCGCGTCGCGCACTTCGTCCCAGGTCGGGAAGCGCTCCTTCAGCAGCTTGAAGGCCCGCCCGCTGTTGCGGTCGTTGGTGTGCTGGGACAGGATCGTCAGCACCAGCTCGTCGAGCGGCCGCCGGTTCGGCTCGCCTGCCGGCACCCCGTACATCTCCCGCAGCCGTTCGCGGAGCGCGCGCACGCGCCGCCGGTCCGGGCGCCGCCAAGGCTTCTCTTCACGTCTCTTCGGGGAAGTCGTCGCCATCGTCGGGGTCCCTGCTTAAGGCAGGATTACAATCGAGGTTTCATGTCTCGTGCCTTCTCCGCCGCAACCGCGTGGATGCCCAAAGGGTGGGGCGATGCCGGGAGGCAGCTCGGCATCCTCGTCGGCGTCGACCTGATCTACGAGCTCGGCCGCGGCCTCGCCGACTCCAGCCGCGCCGACGCGATCCACCACGGGGCCCAGGTGATCTCCCTCGAGCACTCCCTGCACTCGCTCTTCGAGCCGGACCTGCAGAAGTACTTCCTCTCCGCCCACTGGACGATCGACGTCGCCAACTTCCTCTACCTGAACGCCCAGTTCTCGATCGCCCTCGCCTTCCTGGTCTGGCTCTACCTCTTCCGCAACGAGTCCTACTACTTCGTGCGCAACATGTTCGTCGTCTCGATGTGCCTGGCGCTGATCGGCTACATCGGCTTCCCGACCGCGCCGCCGCGAATGTTCCCGCACGATGGCTTCATCGACACGATCACGAAATATTCATCGGTGAATCACGACTCCGCGATCGCCAAGGTCTTCATCAACCCCTACGCGGCGGTGCCGAGCATGCACTGCGCCTTCGCGCTCATGATCGGCGCCAGCGGCGTCGCGGTCTGCCGCCACTGGTGGTCGAAAGCCTGGTGGGCCTTCTGGCCGATCCTGATCGCCTGGGTGGTGATCGTCACCGCCAACCACTACTGGGTCGACTGGGCGCTCGGCTGGCTGGTCGCGCTGGCCTCGTTCGCGATCGCCAAAGGGGCGCTGGCGCGCTGGAAACCGGAGGCCTGGGACTGGCAGACGCCGAGCCGAAGACGCACCAGGGGGCCGCGGGAGGTCGAGGCTTAGGAGGGACGCCGCCCGGGGCGTCGGGCCACTGCGGCCGGCGGACCGCCCCGCGACCCTCTAGCCTCATAAGCCGATGGCATCGTCGACGGCGCCCCCGCGGGCACCCGGCGGCCGCAACGGCCGCCCGTCCCCGCCCCGCAACAGCCAGGAGCTGCGCTCCTACGCCCGTGATCGCCTGATCGAGTCGCGGCTGACGCCGAACGCGATCTCGCTGATGGGCCTCTTCGGCAACCTCGTCGCCGCCTTCCTGATCACCCAACGGCTCTTCTTCCTCGCCGGGATCGCCTTCATCCTCGGCTCGGTCATGGACACGATGGACGGCCGCTATTCGCGGATGTCGGGCAAGGGGACGCTCTTCGGCGCCTTCCTCGACTCCACGCTCGACCGGATCGAGGAGGGGATCGTGATCGCCGCCGTCGCCGGCTACTTCGCCTCCCGCGGGGAAGACTTCGCCGCGGCGATCTGCGTGGTCGCCGTGCTCGGCTCGCTGATGGTCTCCTACACCCGCGCCCGCGCCGAGGCGCTGGGGGTCGAGTGCAAGGTCGGCCTCGCCACCCGCCCGGTCCGCGTGGTGCTACTTTCGATCGGCCTGATCTTTGCCAAGGGCGCCGGAATCGGGGACTTCGAACTCCTCGCCCCGGCGATCTACGTCGTCGCCGGTCTGACGATCTTCACCGTCTTCCAGCGCGTCTGGCACGTCCGCAACGAACTCACCCGCATGGACGCGAGTGCGGCGGACGCCGGCGAGGACGGGTCGTAGAGCCAAGTCTGTAACCAGCACGGGTGCCGGGTGTCCTTTCCCACCCAGCGCCATTCCTTGAGGAGGAACCAAAGAACTTATGAGCGAGAGCAACGGAGCACACGGGCGCGACGAGGCCAAGGTCCGCGTCGCGATCGTCGGGGTCGGCAACTGCGCCAACTCCTTCATCCAGGGGGTTCATTACTACAAGGACGCCGACCCGAACGAGGAAGTCCCGGGCCTGATGCACGTCGACCTCGGCGGCTACCACGTCCGTGACGTCGAGTTCGTCGCCGCCTTCGACATCGACGCCGACAAGGTCGGCAAGGACCTCTCCGAGGCGATGTGGTCCGGGCAGAACAACACGATCAAGTTCGCCGACGTGCCGAACATCGGCATCACCGTCCAGCGCGGCATGACCCACGACGGGCTCGGCAAGTACCTGAAAGAGAAGATCACCAAGGCGCCGGGCGAAACCGTCGACGTCGTCAAGGTCCTCCAGGACTCCAAGGCCGACGTGGTGGTCTGCTACCTGCCGGTCGGCTCCGAGGACGCGACCAAGTGGTACGTCGAACAGGCTCTCAAAGCCGGCATCGGCGTCGTCAACTGCCTGCCGGTGTTCATCGCCCGCGAGGACTACTGGGACAAACAGTTCGAGAAGGCCGGCCTGCCGATCATCGGCGACGACATCAAGAGCCAGGTCGGCGCGACGATCGTCCACCGCCAGCTCGCCCGGCTGTTCCACGACCGCGGCGTGCGCCTCGAGCGGACCTCGCAGCTGAACGTCGGCGGCAACATGGACTTCTACAACATGCTCGAGCGCGAGCGGCTGGACTCGAAGAAGATCTCGAAGACCAACGCCGTCACCTCGATCATGGGGCACGACCTGCCCCCGGAGAACGTCCACGTCGGCCCCTCCGACTATGTACCGTGGCTGACCGACCGCAAGTGGGCGCACATCCGCCTCGAGGGCAAAGCCTTCGGCGACGTGCCGCTGACCGCGGAGCTGAAGCTCGAGGTCTGGGACTCGCCGAACTCGGCCGGCGTCGTGATCGACGCGGTGCGGCTGATCAAGCTGGCGCTGAACAACGGCATCTCGGGGCAGCTCGACGGGCCGTCCAGCTACCTGATGAAGAGCCCGCACTCGCAGCGTCCCGACGACGAAGCGCGGGAACTGACCGAGGAATTCATCGCCGCCAACGCGCGGGGCGCGCGCTCGCCGGTGGAAGCCGAGGTTCCGCAGGACTAGGGCCGCCCTGCCGGGGCGAGGATCGTGGGACACCCTCCCTCACGAACTGCGGGAGGTTCGTCCGGGTGTCCCACGATCCTCGCTTCGCGCATCACCCGGGTGACGGATCCAGAGACGGGACGGGAGCCTGCTTCGGCGGGCTCCTATTGTTTGGCTGACGTGGCTTCTCCCCAGTCCCTGACGATCGCGCAGGTCTCGCCGCATCGGCGGGCGACCCGCAAACCGGTCAATGAGTTCGTCGCTCGGCTGAGCGAAGAGTTGGCGGGGCGCGGGCACCAGGTGGTGCGGATCGGCAGCGGCGAGCCGGTCAAGCGGCCGCTCACCGCGCGGCCCTACGACATCGTCCACGTGCACGAGCCGTTCGCGCCGAGCGTCTCGGCGGCGGCGCTCCGCCACTCGCTCTCGCTGAACGTGGCGACCTTCCACGCGCCGCAGGAGCGGGTGCTCTCCACGCAGGTGGCGCGGCCGTTGGTGGAGATCTTCTTCGGGCGCATCGACGCGCGCACGGTGACCAGCGCGGCGACCGCGGAGCTGCTGGGACGCTACTTCCCGGCGGACTACGAGCTGGTCGAGCCGAAGGGGGAGGGGCGCGACTGGGCGGCGGTCGCCGACTCCTGCGAAGCGGTCTACCGGCGGGTGCTGGCGCGGCGCCACGGCCCGACCGGGAACCCACAGCTGCGGGCGAAGCTGGCGAAGCGGCCCCTGATCGAGGTCGACCTCCACATGCACACCGACCACTCCGGCGACTGCGCGACGCCGGTCGGGGTCCTGCTGCAGACGGCGCGCGACCGCGGCCTGGGGGCGATCGCGATCACCGACCACAACGAGGTCTCGGGGGCGCTCGAGGCGGCCGAGATCGCGGCCGGCATGGACGATCTCAAGGTGATCGTCGCCGAGGAGGTGAAGACCGCCGAGCAGGGCGAGGTGATCGGCCTCTTCCTCAAGGAGAAGATCCCCAAGGGGCTCTCGATGGCGGAGACGATCGCCGCGATCCGCGAGCAGGGCGGCCTCGTCTACGTCCCCCACCCGTTCGACCGCTTCCACTCGGTGCCCGACTACGAGCACCTGCTGGACATCGTCGAGGACGTCGACCTGCTGGAGGTCTTCAACCCGCGGGTGGCGCTGACCTCCTTCAACGAGGAGGCGGTGCGCTTCGCGGGCAAGTACCGGATCGTCCCGGCGGCGGGATCGGACTCCCACGTGGCGCAGGGACTGGGGAGCGTGCGCCAGCGGATCCACGACTTCGACGGGCCCGCCGAGTTCCTCGAGGCGATGCGGGATGCCGACATCACCCGCAAGCACAAGAACCTGGTCTACGTCCAGACGCTTAAGTTCCTGCAGACGACCGGGCGGCCGAAGGCGCCGAAACGGCGCGTGGCCAACGCGAAACCGGCGCGTGGAGGGCGGCCGCGGCGGCCGGTCTCGGTGCGCCGCTCGGCCGGCGGGAGATCCGGCAAGAGCTGATGCACTCCTCTCGTCGCGAAGGAGCCGCGCCGACCTCGTCAAAGAGATCGGGACCGATGCACTCCACCGACGACGAGATCCGCGAGAAGTACCTCGAGAGGGCGATCCGCGAGCTCAACCAGATGAGCCGCGAAATCCTCGAGTGCCCCTATTGCCCGCGGGGGAAGCTGATGCCGGTCCTCGGCTCCGGCCACCCGCAGGCCGACGTCTTCATGCTCAAGCACTCGCCGATGTCGGCGGAGATCGAGGAGGGCGTCGCCTTCTACGGCCGGGCCGGCAACGCGCTGATGAAATCCTTCAAGCGGCTGGGGATCGACCCGCTCGTCGTCTACGGCACGCTCTGTGTCAAGTGCCCGGTGGCGGAGCCCGACCTCGCGCCCCAAGAGTGCGTCGCCCGCCTGGTCGAGGAGATCGCGATCGTCCAGCCGAAGATCGTCGTCGTCATGGGCGAACCGAGCCTCCGCGTCCTCAACGGCCTCCAAGTGCCCCTCTCGCGCCAGATCGAAAAGCGCGAGGGCGACATCCAGGCCTTCACCCCGACCATCGACGCCCTCTACGTCCCCGACATCGACGAAAGCCTCGACGAAGAGGGCGCCAAGCAAAGATTCTGGAGGGCGTTCCGGATGCTGGGCAAGTGGTACGAGGATTTGCCGCCGTACTGACGGGCGGCGGTTGCATCCGCACACGCGGATGACCCGCTCGGACTGCGCATCGCCGCACCCACCTCCTCGCGAATAGCTGGGCTATTCGCTCGTCGGCGTGCACGCCGCTGCTTGCCCGCTCGCGCCCCCGCGCGCACGTCTGTTGCCCGCCGCCCGCCAGTCCGGCGGGGCGCCCCTTAGTGGTGCGGTCGTCCTTTGGTCCGGCCCACGAAGCGCGGTCGTCTTTAGGTCCGGTAGACGGACGTTAGGACGACCGCGCTCGCGGGAGCGGACGTTAGGACGACCGCGGGACGAGCTTCTCGAGCAGGGCTACGGACTCGATGTGGGGGGTCTGGGGGAACATGTCGACCGGGCGGACGCGGCGGAGCTTGTAACCCGCCTCCTCCAGTTGGGACGCGTTCGGGGCCAGGGTGGTCGGGTTGCAGGAGACGTAGACGATCTTCTTCGCCTCGCACTCGATCAGGCGGCGGACGATTTTCTGGGAGAGGCCGGCGCGGGGTGGGTCGACGATGACGACGTCGGGCTTGCCCGCCTCCTCGATGAGGGGGCGCACCCCGGTGCGGGCGTTGGCGGCGACGAACTTGGCGTTCTCGATGCCGTTGCGATCGGCATTGCGGGTGGCGTCTTCGATCGCCTCGGGGACGATCTCGAGGCCCCAGACCTCGCCCGCCGCGCCCGCCATCGAGAGGCCGATCGTGCCGATGCCGCAGAAAAGATCAAAAACCCGCTCGCGACCGCTCAAGCCCGCAAAGTCTCGGGCCACCGCGTAGAGGCGCTCGGCCATCTCGGTGTTGGTCTGGAAGAAGGCGCCGTGGGACATCTCGAAGTCGAGGCCGCAGAGGGTCTCGTGCAGGCGCTCTTCGCCGAGCGCCCCGGTCGGGCCGTCGGTGCCGCCCGAGTCGCCCTCGATCGTCGTGTGGAGGTCGACCGGCGGCCGTGGCAGCCGCGCCGGCGTCGTGACAAGGCGGGTCTGGATCTGGCCGGTCCGCCGCCCCTCGCGGACGACGAGGTTGCGCAGCACGCCGCGCCGCGCCCGCGCGTCGTAGGCGGGGACGTCCTCGAGCCGCGCCCATTCGCGCACCCCGTTGCGCGCCGCGTTGCCGGCTTCCGAGGCGAGCTTGCAGTCGTCGACGTCGACGATCAGGTCCCAGCGGCCGCGCGCGTGGAAGCCGAGCGCGACCCCCTCGTCGGCGGTGCCGACGGCGCCCTCGCCGAAGGAGTACTCGAGCTTGTTGCGATACCGCCACTCTTCGAGGGCACCGACGATCGGCTCCATCTCGAAGCCGTCGAGCCCGCCGATCCGCCGCAGCGAGTCCTCCACCTGGGCCTGCTTCTCGGCCAGCTGGCGCTCGTAGGCGAGGCCCTGCCAGGGCGCTCCCGGGCAGGGCTCGCCGCCGTGGACGCAGCGGTCCGGGAGGCGATCGGCGCCGGGACGCAGCAGCTCCACGGTGCGCGCCTCGGCGAAGCGCTTCTTGCCTTTCGTCACCTCGGCGAGGACGCGGTCGCCCGGCAGCCCGCCCGCGACGAAGACGACGAAGCCGTCGGCGCGGGCGACCCCGCGGCCGCCGAAGGCGAGCGAGTCGATCTCCACCTCGAGCCGCTCGCCACGGCACGGCGCCCGTTTCGGCGCCGCGTCGGTTTGGGTCCCGGACTCCACTAAGGGAGTTTCCTGCGCGCCTGGCGGACGAGTTTCTCCAGCTCGGAGAGCAGCGCGTCGGTCTGTTTGCGGCCGCGTTTGAGCAGCTCGCCGATCATCTTCTCGGCGTCACCGTGGGTCATCCGGCCGCGTTTGACGGCGTCGTCGACGACCTCCTGGATGCGATCGCGGCTCAGCGTGACGCTGTGCTCGAGCGAGTCCTTGAGCTGGGAGATGCTTTTGTCGAGGCCGACCGATTTCGATTTCGACGACGCAGCCTTGGCTTTCGTCGCCGTCGATTTTTTGCCTGCGGCTTTTTTCGGTTTCGCTTTCGCTTTCGGTTTCGCTTTCGCGGCTTTTTTGGATTTGGATGCCGCCGCTTTTTTAGGTTTCTCGTCAGCCATCACGCGCTCCCTTTGTCACCGATGTCGAGTCTGGGACCTCTACCCACGTCCCGAATATCTCAATTTGCGAGCACGGGTGGGTCCTGTTTCGCAAAGTGGGCCTCGACCGGGGCGTGGTCGGAGAGGCGGAGGGCCTTGCCGTCGAGGGCGAGCTCGCGCCGCTCGGGCGGCCACGGGGCGGGCGCCGCGACCACCTCGAGCCCGCGCACGAGGACGTGGTCGATCTTCTGCGGCCCGGTCGTCGGCGAGTCGAGTCCGAAGTCGGCGGCGAGGCGTTCGAAGACCTCTGGGTCCTCGGCCGGCCGCAGGTTCAAATCGCCGCCGAAGACCAGTGGCGCGTCGCCGGCCCACTCGCTCGCCGCCCGCGCGGCGCGCAGCACGTCCGCGGTCGCCAGCTTCGGCCGGTCGTTGGTCGCGTGCAGGTTGGCGATGCAGAGGCCCGAGGCGGTCCGGGTGAACGCCATCGCCCGCCGCTCCGGCTCACCCGCGTGGATCTCCAGCTCGCGCCGCTCCGCGATCCCGCCGAGCTTCCCCGGTACCCGCACCAGCGTCGTGTTCGAGCCGCCCTCGCCGCTCGCCATCAGGTCCGGGTTCTGCCGCGCCAAGAGCGCCCGCCAGAAGCCGAGCTCGTTGCGCGAGGTGAAGACGCGGTGGTACTCGGCGCCGCTCGCCCGCGCCAGCGGCCCGGCGAAGCGCGGCGGGCACTCCTGCAGCATCGCGATGTCCCAGGCCGCCGAGGCGAGCAGCGTCGCGAACTCCGGGGCCAGGTCGCGGTTGACCTGGACGTGGGTGTCGTTGGACTCGTCGAGGCGCAGGAGGCGGGAGCGCCAGGTGCGCAGCCCGGGGTCCGGCGGGAAGTCGCGGCCGTGGAAGAGGTTCCAGCAGAGGACGGTGATCTCCATCGCGTCC
>Ga0207652_10000986_pt1 | contig 26359 bp, 23 predicted proteins | sample KBSC63BmetaG_FD_184334 | JGI IMG/M metagenome (GOLD analysis project Ga0207652, IMG submission 184334) | Corn rhizosphere microbial communities from Kellogg Biological Station, Michigan, USA - KBS C6-3B metaG (SPAdes) (version 2) | ecosystem: Host-associated > Plants > Roots > Rhizosphere ...
CTACGTTGGCCTGGATTGCAGTATGCTGGAGATCAATCCGCTCTTTAAAACCAGCGATGAAAAGATCCTTGCTGTAGACTGCAAGATGAACCTCGATGATAATTCGCTGATGCGGCATCCCGATCTCGAAGGCATGCGCGATATCAGCGAGGAGGACCCCACAGAAGTGGAAGCAGGTAAGTACAATCTCAATTTTGTAAAACTGGACGGAAACGTGGGTTGTATGGTTAATGGCGCGGGCCTCGCCATGGCTACCATGGACATGATCAAACTCAGTGGTGGCGAACCGGCTAATTTTCTCGATGTCGGCGGAAGTGCCAATGCACAGACCGTGGAAGCCGGATTCCGCATCATCCTGAAGGATCCGAAAGTAAAAGCAATCCTCATTAATATTTTCGGCGGAATTGTCCGCTGCGACCGGGTGGCGCAGGGCGTCATCGACGCTTACCATTCCATCGGAACCATCAAGGTTCCCATCATCGTACGCCTCCAGGGTACCAATGCAGAAGAAGCAAAAAAACTGATTGAAGAAAGCGGTCTGAAAGTACAGTCCGCCATCCTGCTGAGCGAAGCGGCAGCCCTGGTAAACAAGGCGGTGGCCTAATCAGCCGCTGCCCGTTCTGCCATCCGGTGGTCTTTCTTTTTTACTCCCTGGCAATATCTGCCGGGAGTTTATTACCAAGCAGTTCCACTTTTACCTTCACGATGCCGCGTCCGGTATACCGGAGCCGTTTGGCAGCCGCCAGGCTCAGATCAATTAAACGGGGATTTTTGGGGTGCATGCGGTCGTTTATTCTTAAAACGACAGATCTCCTGTTCCGGGTATTGGTGATCCGAACCCAGGAATTCATCGGAAGGATGTTGCTGGCAGCCGTAAGCTTTTTCTGCGAGAATATCTCTCCATTTGCCGTTCTCCTGCCTTCAAATTTATTTGCATAATAACTTGCCGTTCCGTAATGCGTGGGATATTTCTTCGGTTTCGCTTTTACCGTCTTTGCTTTGCTATGCCTTACGGAACGAGGCGGGGCATGTGATTTCTGCTGCGCTTCCGATTGCAGCACTGCTGCAACAAGCGGGAGGAGGATGAGGATTTTTTTCATGAGGAAGATTTTTCGGTGGATGGTGGAAGCACTATGTGCCGTGGATGGTAGATGGTAGATGGCAGATGGTAGATGGACGATCGTGAAAAATCAGATATCCCATGTTTCTGTAACACGCTGGGTAATTGCTTCACGGGTTAGACCATCCACCATCCACTATCAACTATCCACCTCTCTTACCCTATTCAACGATTTTATTCGCAAAATATTTTTGGCTTAAATAGCGGTCCTCATCATAAATATCCTCATAAAAGCGGACTTTACCATTTTTTCCCTCGCAGCTGAAGTAGCGGATAAACAGGGGTAGTTTATGAAATCCGCTGACCACATGCTTTTCCTGGCGGGTTATCCAGGCTTTCAGCGTATCGGACGGATATTTCAGCGTGTCGTTCCTTACCAGGAAATTGGCAAATTTTACCCACTCCTTTACCCGCACGCAGCCGTGACTGAGTGCACGGTACTGTTTACCAAACATCCACCGCACATTCGTGTCGTGGAGGTAGACACTGTATTTATTCCTGAAATTAAATTTGATTACACCCAGCGAGTTATCATCCCCCTGCCGTTGTTTTAACAGATAAGGGAAATGATTTTTGTTGAGTCTATACCAGTTTATTTTGCGCGGATCCAGCACGCTGTCATTTTTGTCAACCACCATCAGGTTCTCCCTGTCGAGATACAACGTGTCTTTCCGGATCTTTGGCAGCATTTCCTTGAAGATAATACTGTAAGGAACCGTCCACTGCGGCATCGTAATAAAATTCGAGATCTCGCTGGTTAGCACAGGCGTTCGCGTTTGGGCCCCTCCCACGATGACCCGGGACGTAAACACCACAGTATCATGATCGCGGACTTCCAGCTCATATGCGGGAAGGTTCACCCACACATAGGTTTCCGGAAGTGAATCGGGAAGCTTCTTGTAACGGTCAAGCGTAATCGCAATCCGTTTGAATTTTTCCTCATCGGTATTGTTGAGCTTATCAATCAGGGGATCTGAAATCCTGCCCGTAAGTTTAAATCCGTATTTTTTCTGATATTTCCGGATTACCCTTTTAAAACCAGTGGTATCCAGTGCCGGCGTGCTGTCCGGCAGATCACCCGTTTCTTCCAGTCGTTTTTGCAGCAGTCCGAAAAAACGCACGGAATCCGAATAGGGATACGGAAGATAAGTATAAGCCGCAAAAGAAGCGCCGGCTAAAAATTCCGGGATACAGGCTTTCAGGGAATCGTAGCCTTTGGATTTCGGCTCCAGTTCATGCAGGACGGGCATTACATTTCCCTCCTGCATTGCCTTATTCAGCGCATCCGTATAAAAACGGGCAGGTAAGACGGTATCGGTTCGCAGGGTTACACTGTCATACGGAAGTCTGCCCCGTTTAAGGTCTTTGGCCAGCAGAAAAAAAGCATCCGTCATCAGCAGATCCGCCCGGGCCCATAATGCCGCATTCTTTCTGGAATTGCTATCTGCCAGGAACACACGTTGAATAAAGGAAAGCAGATGCGCATGATAATCGTTTGGAAACAGGCCGGAGAAACGGCTGTTCTGTATAAAATACATCAGGGAATCTCCTGCCGGCAATGTTTTATCTTCTTTAAACCATTTCGCCTGGTAATTATTCGCCCCATACACACTATCCACCAGGGAAGTAAAGGAAAAACTAACGGTGTCATTCAGTTTCCCGTTGTTTTTCTTTAAATAATTGAGGGTGCTCTCTATATCTTCCGCTGTTCTCTCCGATAGCTTTGCGGGATTTGACACGATATCTTTTTCAGGCGCTTTCTTGCTGCTATTTTTACACCGGGTCAGGAAAAGGATGGAAATGAATAATATCAAAAAAGCAATACTACGTTGTCTCATCTTCATGAACCGGGGTTGAATAACGAAATTAGTGGAACCGACACTTTAAAGAAACGATTTATTACATGAAAAACAAAATAATGCCATCCGGAGTTCGACCGGTATTTTTTATGATATTCCTAACGATTACGGCTTTTACTGCCCGTTCGCGGGTCCTGCCCGGAAGTTCCTACGGGCTTCCCATAGTGAACAGCATTTCCCGTTTTGAGCAAACACTCCGTCAGCATCCGGAGAAAGAAATGATTGCGGTGTCCTCCCGTTCCGGCCTCCTGCAATAATTCACGCATCCGACAGCACTCTGGGAATGCGTTGTTCCAGCAGAAGAAAATCTGTTAATACCACAGCCGTTACGGCTTCGAGCACCACCGGTACCCGAAGGGCAATGCAGAGATCATGACGACCCTTCACCGAAAAATTTTCCATTTCCCCTGTTTCCAGATTCAGCGTATGCTGTTCTTTCGGAGTGGAAGACGTGGGTTTAATGGCAATTCTTAAAACAAGTTCATTTCCGTTGGTAATGCCTCCCACAACTCCACCGGCGTGATTGGTGACCGTTTTTCCGTCCTTATTTTCTATGGCATCATTGTGTTCGGTTCCAAACATTTTTGCCGCAGCAAATCCGGTTCCGAACTCGATACCCCTCACCGCGGGAATCGCAAATACGATATGTGCAATTTGTGATTCCACGCTCTCGAAAAAAGGTTCTCCCAGCGAAGCCGGAACAGCCTGTACCCGGCATTCCACAATGCCCCCTACGGAATCCTTGGCATCAATGGCCCGCTGCAGACCGGCTTCCAGATCGGCGAGTCCGCCGATTTCGGTGATCCTGGCTTTTACTTCCGTTTGAATAGTCTTCAGTAATTTTTTTGCAATCACCCCGGCTGCAACCAGCGCCACGGTTAGCCTTCCGCTGAAATGTCCCCCTCCCCGATAATCTTCAAATCCTCCGAATTTCTGATGCGCTACAAAATCCGCATGGCCCGGCCTCGGCACGGCCCTTAATTTTTCGTAATCCGAAGAACGGGTGTTATTATTTTCAAAAAGAATGGCAATGGGCGCTCCGGTCGTTTTATCATTGAAAATCCCGCTTTTAAAAATGGGCATATCCGATTCCTGTCTGGGCGTGGTGCCTTTCTGCGTGCCTCCCTTTCTTCTTTCTGTATCTTCCGCAAAATCTCCAACAGTCAGTGGCAGTCCCGCAGGACATCCATCCACGATGATACCCACGCCGGCTCCGTGCGATTCGCCGAAAATAGTTATTCTGAATATGCGGCCGAATGAATTCATGTTTTTGAATTTTTGTAGTGTGGGGGTGTTATCGTTGACGGTTGACGGACTTTACGTGAATCGGAAAACCTGAATTTAATCACTCTGCTGCACTGAGAGTCCGTCAACCGTCAACCGTCAACAATTAGTAAATCCTATCCAGCACATTCACCCCCGCACCCAGTTTTTCGAGATCCTTAAAGAAATCCGGATAGGATTTATTGATCGCATCCGCTTTTTCAATCAGCACCGGGCCATCTGCGCGCAATGCTGCCACGGCTGCAGCCATCGCAATACGGTGGTCATGGCGGGAGTGAACCGTAGCAGCCTTCAGTTGCCGGGTTCCCTTAATCCCCATGGTATCGTCGTTCAATAAAATATCCACGCCGAGTTTGGCAAATTCTTCCTGCAGGGTAAGCGCCCGGTTGCTTTCCTTATGGGCAAGGCGACTGACTCCTTTTATGAAACTGGATCCGTTACAGCAGGATGCCAGCGCCACCAGGGGCGGAAAAAGATCCGGGCAGTCCGTGGCGTCAAATTGAAAACCCTGCAGGCTGGCCGGCTGATCCGGGCCGACACTGATTTCCTGCCCCGACAGGAGAAGCGGAACACCCGCTGCCCGTAATGCCTGCAAAATAGCTTTATCGGCCTGGGTGGAATCCGGATCCAGGCCGTGGATACTGCAACTGCCCGCAATGGCTCCGGCAACCAGGAGAAAAGCTCCTCCGCTCCAGTCCCCTTCCACCCTGTATTCCGTTTTATCTTTTGGCCTGCTGTGTTTTTCCGCAGAAAAATAAAATGATTCGTAGGCGCGGTTCTCGGGAACCTTCAATCCAAAATCGCGCATAACCTTTAACGTGAGATCGATATAGGGCCGGCTTTTGAGGTTGGTTACCCGGATCGAGACATTTTTCGCATCAGCAGCCGAATAGGCCATCAGCAGGCCGGTCAGGAACTGGGAACTGAGCGACCCGTCGGTTTGAATATCCGCCGGTTGCAGGGGACCTTTTATCTGCAGGGGGAGTTTGCCCTGATTGGACCGGAAATCCACCCGCAGCAGTGGAAAAATTTTATCAAAAAAATCCATCGGGCGGCTCAGCAGGCTTCCTTCTCCCTCAATGGTCATCTGGTCGGCGCTGAGTGCAACCAGCGGGGCAAACATCCGGATACCGAGCCCGCTCTCCCCGCAGTTGACAAAATCATTTACCGGTTTGATCCCGCTGCTGATGATATGCAAAGAACCGTCGGATAAATTTTCCACCATGGCTCCCAGGCCCCGGATCACCCGTATCGCTGCGTTATCATCGTTGGAAACACCCGGATTTCTAATTACACTTTCTCCGGCTGAGATCAGCGCTGCCGCACAGGCTCTTTGCATGGAGCTTTTCGAAGCCGGCGCAGGGACGGTTCCCTGTATGTGGGAGGGTGAAATGGTGACGTGCATCGTATTTATCTGGCTCTCGAAATGGAATAAATGAGTTTCTCCAATTGTTTCATGGGAATAGGTTTGATAACCGCTTTACCGATCTTTTCCAGTAGTACGTAATTCATGATATCCCGGGTTTTCTTTTTATCCATCCGCATGATCCCGAGGATCTTTCCGGGGTCGGTATTCAGGTCGGTCGGAAGGCCATACTTTTCCAGCAGGGCGGTCACCCGGGCCGTCTCTTTGAAATCCGTCAGTTCTTCAGAAATGAGGCAGGCCGCCTTGATGCCAATGGCAACCGCATGGCCATGCGGTAATGCATAAATATTTTCCACTGCATGACCCAGGGTATGTCCGAAATTCAGCAGTTTCCGGTCGCCCGCTTCAAATTCATCCTGCATGACCACGGCAGATTTGATCATGACATTCTTGCGGATGAGTGCTGCCAGTGCTTTTTTATTTTTCCTGTAATAATGAATCGAATTTTTTTCCAGCTCCCTGAAAAGCGCGGCATCTTTTATGGCGGCATGTTTGATCACTTCCGCAAATCCGTTGATCCATTCTTCCGGCGGGAGGGTTTGTAAAAACGAAATGTCGTAATAAAGAAAAGCCGGCTGCCTGATTGTGCCTACCAGGTTCTTAAAATGTCCCACGTCAATGCCGTTCTTTCCGCCAATGGAAGCATCCACCATGCCCAGCACGGAGGTCGGAACAAATCCAAAGGAAATGCCGCGCATATATACGGAAGCTGCATAACCACTGATATCCGTAACAACACCGCCACCCACGCCGACGACGGTGGTTTTCCGGTCTGCCCCGTATTCTATGAGCTGGTCAATGATCTGATCGATGGTCTGCTGAACCTTATAAGATTCCCCGGGACGGATCACAACCACCCGGGATCCCCGGAAATACTTTTTATGCTGGTCAAAAACATGCTGATCGGTGATAAATACACAGCGGTCCTTCTCCACTACCTTATTGAACTGCGCAAAGGAAGCTTCAAAATAGCAGGCTGTCCGGGAAGAAGAAAAGGAATATATTTTTTTCTGCATATGCTGAATTAAATCCTCAGGAATTCATCACTTTGTTCTGGTGGTTGATACTTTCCATATGCACGGCGTCAAAATATTTGGTAATAAATTCCTTACTGAGGCCGAGTTTATCTCCCTTTTGAAATGCCCTTTCCAGGATCGAATTCCAGCGGTTGGTTTGCAGGATGGTAATATTATTTTCTTTTTTATACAACCCGATCTTCTCGGAAACCTTCATGCGCTCACCAATGATCTGCATGAGTTCATCGTCGAGGTGGTTGATCTGCTGCCTTAATTTTTCCAGCGCTGCATGATATTCCGGAGAAGCCACATCTTCTTTCCTCCAGCGAATACTGCTGAGCATTTCACCCAGCTGTTCGGGTGTAACCTGCTGCTTCGCATCACTCCAGGCTTTATCGGGATTCACATGACTTTCAATGATCAGTCCGTCGAAATCCAGGTCAATGGCCGTTTGCGCCACATCCAGCAGGATATCGCGGCGGCCGCAGATATGGGAAGGATCGTTAATGAATAACATATCCGGGAACCTGCGCTTCATTTCAATGGCCAGGTGCCACATCGGCGCATTGCGGTATTCCGAATTTCCGTAGGAACTGAATCCGCGGTGAATGAGTCCGATTTGTTTGATCCCCGCTTTAGCAATGCGTTCCACGGCTCCGATCCAGAGTTCCAGGTCGGGATTGATGGGATTTTTGATCAGCACAGGTGTATCCACACCCCGCAGCGCATCGGCCACTTCCTGCACGCTGAAGGGATTCACAGTGGTTCTTGCACCAAGCCACAGGATGTCCACTTCAAAATGCAGGGCATCTTCCACCTGCTTGGCGGTAGCCACTTCCACGGCCCAGGGAATGCCGGTTACTTTTCTTGCATGCTGCAGCCAGGGAAGGCCCTTGGTTCCGATGCCCTCAAAACTTCCCGGACGGGTACGGGGTTTCCATATACCCGCCCGCATCACGTCTACCTTTCCTGTTTGCTGCAATTGCACGGCGGTCTCCATTACCTGTTCTTCTGTTTCAGCGCTGCAGGGACCGGAAATGATCAGCGGGCGTTTGCTCCACGCCTGTTGGGTTATTTCTTTCATTGATTTCGTTTCTGTCATGAAAAACAAATTTGAAGGATAATGTGGAAATGGGAAAATGTGAAAATGCAACACATCCAACTATTTGCCTATTTACACATTTCCACATTATTAATTATTAAATTATCTACTGTTCGCATCATTCATCCTAATCCTTCTCCCCCGGTAATTTTTCCCGTCAATGGCGCGGATCATCTGGGGAGCGGACTTCCGGTCTATTTCCACCCAGCTGTTCATTTCCTTCATGTCGATCCTGCCCAGCACATCTTTTTTCAGATCGCTCATATCCAGGACAAACTGCAGGAAACTTGCCTTATAAAATCCATCTTTGGTACCGAGGTTCACAAAGAGTTTAACAAAGTCGCCGTTGCCGGGAGAATAGGTTTTCCGCCGGCCATCGTTCCCGATCGGAATCCGTTCGCGCTGCGTGCGCACCGGCGCTTCGCGGTCCCGCGGCACATACCGCACATTCAGGTCTTCTGCATTCTCATAATATTTGAGAAAACGGTCAAACTCCATGGCCGCCACCCTTTTCAATACTTCTTCCTTACTGATATCTGCAAATTTATCTGCCAGCATCGGCACATAGGTTTCGTAGTCGCCGTGACTGATATCCGTCTGCAATAATTTCTCCATGAAATGAAAAAATTGTTTGCGGCAGACATCTTTCCCGGATGGAATTTCTACCTTACGAAAAGAGACCTGCACAATGCGTTCAATCTGCCGCAGTTTTCCGATTTCCCGGGAATGCAGAATGGAAAGACAAATTCCGGTGTTTCCGGCCCGGCCGGTTCTTCCACTGCGGTGCGTATATACTTCTACGTCGTCCGGCAATTCATAGTTAATCACATGCGTGATTCCCTGCACGTCAATGCCACGGGCCGCCACATCCGTAGCGATCAGCAACTGCAGGGTTTTATCCCTGAATTCGCCCATTACCTTGTCCCGTTGCTGCTGGGTAAGATCTCCGTGCAGCGCGTCGATATCATATCCTTCGCGCGTTAATTTTTCCGCGATGTTCTGCGCATCCGCCTTGGTACGGGTAAAGATAATTCCATAGATACCCGGATTAAAATCGATCAGCCTTTTCAGCGATTCATAACGGTGATGCGCATTCGTAATATAATACTGGTGATCCACATTTTTATTGGCCGTATTGGTCTTACCTACCGTTATCTCCAGGGGCTCTTTCATGTATTTGCGGCTCACCCTTTTGATTTCCGCCGGCATGGTTGCGCTGAATAACCAGGTTGCGTCCCTTTTTGGAGTATTCTTCAGGATAAATTCAATATCATCCTGGAATCCCATATTCAGCATTTCATCCGCCTCATCCAGTACCACGTATTTGATTTCTTCCAGATTGATGGCTTTTCTTTCAATCAGATCGATCAGTCGGCCCGGGGTGGCGACCACAATCTGTACACCGCGGCGAAGATCCCGGATCTGCATCCCGATGGATGAGCCGCCATAGACCGCCAGCACCTGAACACCTGGCATGAATTTTTTAAAAAGTTCCATTTCACTCACAATCTGCAAACAGAGTTCCCGGGTTGGACAAACCACCAGGGCCTGCGGAAAGCGCTGTTCAACATGGAGGAGCTGCAGCAGGGGAAGGCCAAATGCTGCTGTTTTACCCGTACCTGTCTGCGCCAGGCCCACGAGGTCCTTCGTTCCGCTCAGTAAAACAGGAATTGCCTGCTCCTGTATGGGGGTGGGTTGCGTAAATCCCAGTGCCGCAACGGCCTGCAGCAACTGCTCACTTAACCCTAACCCTTCAAATGTGCTCATACTGTTCAAAAATTTTGCGCAAAGGTACTATTTTATGGGCGGAAGCCCGTTTTGGGTTGACGGTTGACGGTTGACGGTTGACCGACTCCCGTGATACAACCTGATAGTATTTGAATTTTCTGACGAACATAAAGTCCGTCAACCGTCAACTGTCAACCGTCAACCTCTCTCATCTCAATATCCGCTTAATCTTATTCGCATTCTCCATCAATTCCTTCAGGTATTCATAGTTTTCCTTTTCCAGGCAACTCTTGAATTTTCGCAACTGGGTAATATGTTCATTCAGTACGTCCAGTACATTCTCCCGGTTCTGCATGAAGATCGGGGCCCACATGGAGGGACTGCTCTTTGCCAAACGAACCGTACTTTCAAAACCGCCGCCTGCCAGTTCAAAAATCGCATTTTCTTCCCTTTCCTTTTCCAAAACGGTATTCGCCAGCGCAAAGGAAGTGATATGGGAAATGTGGCTTACATAGGCTGCATGTACATCGTGGCTTTGTGCATCCATGTAGACCAGGTTCATTCCCAGTAAATGATAGATTTTCTCCAGGGTCGCTACGGCATCGGGCGCAGATTGCTCTTTTTCACAGATCACGCAGGAGCGGCCCCGGAATGCATCGTGCACCGCGGCTTCGGGCCCGCTGTACTCCGTGCCCCACATAGGATGGGTGGCAACAAAGCGATTCCGCATGGGATGACCGGCCAGGGCTTCACAGAGCGCCTGTTTCGTAGATCCCGCGTCGGCCACTACCTGATGCACGGTTATTCTGTCCATGACCGTTTTCATTACCGGAATGGTTACATCCACCGGGATCGCCACATAGATCAGATCGCTTTGCTCTACGGCTTCCTCCACCGGAAGCACTTCATCAATGATTCCCAGTGCAAGTGCCCGCTGCGCACTGGCACCGGTACGGCTCACGCCAATTACTTTCTTAGCCAGCTTCTGATCCTTCAGGGCCAGACTGAATGAACCGCTGATCAAACCCACCCCTACGATGGTAACCGTGTTAAACATGTTGTTTTGGTTTTACTATACCTGCTTTTCGTATCCGGTTTATGCTTTCCCGGATATTTTCCTCTGTTGCGCATAAGCTCACCCTTACATATTCATTACCGGAATTTCCGAAAATGCCGCCGGGAGTAATGAACACGTTAGCCTTGTACAGAAGCAGGTCACTCAGCGCATAACCGTCCTGCATTCCTTCCGGAATGGCCGCCCATACAAACAGTCCTGCCTGGTTTTTGGAATACCTGCATCCCAGTTCATCGAGCAGTGCCTCCACTGCCAGCTTTCTTTTCCCGTAAATCGCATTTACGGATGCATACCAGGATGCCGGAAGGGAAAGCGCTTTTGCCGCAGCCAGCTGCAGCGGCAGGAACATACCGCTGTCCATATTGCTTTTGAAGCGGAGTATTTCGTCTATCCGTTCCCGTGAGGCCATGAGCATGCCAACCCGCCAGCCGGCCATATTATGCGATTTGCTGAGCGAATTCAATTCGATCACCTGTTCCTTTGCGCCTTCGATTCCCAGCAGGCTCATTGGCCTTTCATTGAGAATAAAACTGTAAGGATTATCATGCAGCAGCAATACCTGGTTGGCTTTTGCAAAGGACACTAAGTTTTCAAATAATTTTCTATCAGGCAATTGTCCCGTCGGCATCTGCGGATAATTCACAAACATCAGCACCCAATCCTGTCCTCCTCTTTTTTTTGCCAGCAGGTTTTTCAGTTCATCAAAATCCGGGTACCAGTCGTTTTTTTCCGTGAGCTGATAGGCAGCAATACTGCCTCCTGCCAGGGCAGCCGCACTGCGGTAGGTTGGATAACCCGGATCGGGGATCAGCACCAGGTCACCCGGATTAATATAGGTCATGCAGATATGCATGATCCCTTCTTTTGACCCGGCCAGCGGAAGAACTTCCTGATCGGGATCCAATTCCACGCCGTACCACTGCCGGTACCAGGCAGCCATGGCTTTTCTCAGCACCGGGGATCCCTTGTAAGACTGGTACCCATGCACATTGGGTTTTATACTTTCTTCATGCAGTACTTTGATCACCTCGGGATGCGGCGGCTGATCCGGGCTACCAATACCCAGACTGATAATCTGTTTTCCCTCCCGGTTGAGCTGATCAATTTCCCGCAATTTTTTTGAGAAATAATATTCTCCGATGCCGTTTAGCCGTTGTGCAGTATTCATGAGTAGAATCGTTAATAGTTGATAGTGGATAGTTGATGGACTTCAGGTGAAGGTTCGGGACTATTCATTGGTATATTTTTTTATACTGCTTTTTATTTTTTATACTTCGTTTTGAAAATATTTAGAACTTGCAAACAAGACACCATCCACCATCCACCATCCACCATCCACCATCCACCATCCACCATCCACCATCCACTATTAACTATTAACTATCCACTATCAAACACTCTCCCCCTTCCTGTACACCCCGTAAATCTTCAGCTCCGAAGTTGCCGGCCTGATCGTCTTCACCACGTCATTGAACTGATCCATGGAATCAAATTCCATATCCGCGTGGAAGCTGTATTTCCAGTCGCTGCCGGGAATCGGGTAGGACTGCAATTTGCTCAGGTTGATCCCGCCGCCGGCGATCAGGGTAAGCACCCGCGCGAGGCTTCCTCTCGAATGATCCGTATGAAAAGTCACGGATGCCTTGTTTGCTTCTTTTACGGGCTGAACCGTTTCCTTCCGCTGCAGGACCAGGAAGCGGGTATAATTATTTTGCATCGTCTGTATATCCGGGGCAATCATTTCCATTTCAAAAAGCCGGGAAGCCAGCGCGCTGGCGATTCCGGCAATATGTTTACTCTTTCGCTGATGAATATGTTTCGCGCTAAGCGCCGTATCCTCCGTTTCAACCAGTTTCCAGTCGAACTGGTTCAGGTAATCCATGCACTGCAGGATTGCCATGGGATGGGAATGTACTTCCCGTATCTCCTTCAGCGTTACCCCCGGGTTAACCAGCAGATTCTGCCGGATCTGCAGATAGATTTCTCCCGTGATCTGGAGGTCACTGTTGCGCAGCAGGGAATAGTTGGGCAGAATGCTCCCGGCTATTGAATTCTCGATCGCCATAACGGCGGCATCACAGAGGGTTTTGTCGCCCGCCGCCTGAACAACCTCCTGAAAGCGGGCGCAGGCAAGGATCCCAACTCCCTCTCCGAAAAGTATTCTGGACGCTTCCTGGTGAAAACTGCCTTCGTATCCCTGGATGGCCACCCTTTGTATTTGCTGCTGCATATTTATAAAAAAAAATCCCGGCTTTTGACCGGGAATGTTATTGTTAAGTTTTTTGATTAGCTGGTAATTAACAAAAGCTTTCCCGGTCTGACTGTAAAGTAGAAAAAATAGAATCCAAAAAACCGGTATGCCTTGCTGTTGTGCATGTAGAAACAAAAATAATTGATTTGGTGGATTTGGCAAATATTTATTTTTCCCACCCCGCAGGAATCGTGGATTGTATATAGTGGATAGTAGATGGTCGAGCCTGTAAGGCAAAGTCCATACCTTTTACAGATACACGGATTGCCTGATCTTACATGGTCGTCTATCCACCATCTACTATCCACCTCTTTACTCCCCCAGCCTGTTCCGCTCAAAACCCTCCACGATCCGGAAAAGATGAAAGGGCCTGTAAATGCGCCAGTCGGGCTGATCCATCAGGTCTACGTACCGGTCCAGCCGGGCCCGGCGAAAATCATATTGCGTTTGCTCCGGCATATTAATACAAACGGCCCATCCGTTCTGCTCCTTCAGCTCTTCATACCATTCTTCATAGTAGTCCCTGTCGCCGCTATGGAAATTCAGTACGTTCTCGGTGATAAAAATAAATTTAAAAATCCCCTGCAGCATAAACGGGTCGGCTACTTCCCGTTTCAGGCTCATGATATCATTTTCAATGGCGTCGTTCCATTCCCCGATGAGTTCTATCACAATATATTTTTCCTCATAATCCGCCAGTAGTACTTTCAGATAAAGTGTGCGGGAACCAAAATCATCCCACTGCGGATGTATGAGGTAGTTATAAATGGCCTGTGTATATTCAAATTCCGAATACATCCTTCCAAAGAAAGGCGAACGCTCATCCTCTTCGCTGACATAAATATGCCGCCAGTTGTAGTATGGTTCGATTTCGTGCATTGGGGTTGTTCATTACGTAATGACTCCGGGGAAATCGTTGACGGTTGACGGATGACGGTTGACGGACTTTATGTGATTCATAAAGAAGAAATACTGTCAGGTTGCAGCACCGAAGTCCGTCGACCGTCATCCGTCAACCGTCAACCCTTCCTGCTTTCCGCAGCCTTCTTCACGCTTCCGTATTTCAGCAGCAAAGACTTCGCTTTTTCATAATCTTTGATACCAGTCTGATTCATCAGCATGCGGGTACCGCGGTCGATCAGTTTACTGTTGGTGAGCTGCATATTCACCATCCGGGTGTCTTCCACCCTTCCGATCCGGATCATCACCGAAGTAGAGATCATATTAAGCACCATTTTCTGGGCAGTTCCGCTTTTCATGCGGGTGCTGCCGGTAACGAATTCAGGTCCCACCACCACTTCCACCGGATAATCCGAAACTCCGGCCAGGGGAGTTCCCCGGTTACAGGTAACGCAGCCGGTGCTGATCCTGTTTTGCCTGCAGGTTTCCAGTGCGCCGATAACATAAGGAGTGGTACCGCTGGCCGCAATACCGATGACCACATCCTTATCATTTACTTCGAATTCACACAAATCCAGCCAGCCCTGGTTCCTGTCATCTTCCGCATTTTCAACGGGGGTGCGGATGGCTTCCTCCCCGCCGGCAATCAACCCGATGATGAGCCCGTAAGGCATTCCGAAAGTGGGCGGGATTTCGCTGGCATCCAGAATGCCGAGCCGCCCGCTGGTCCCCGCTCCCAGATAAAACAATCTTCCGCCCGCCAGCATCTTGTCGGTGATATGTTCTGCCAGCTTCTCGATTTGCGGAATGGCTTTCCCTACCGCTTTCGGCACCTGCTGATCTTCTTTGTTCATCAGGGTGAGTAGTTCCAATATGCTCATTTTTTCCAGGTGCCGGTGCCTTCCCTGTTCTTCCGTCGTTTTTTCGAATTCCATTATTTTGATTTATGATAGGCTACCAATCCATCCATCGGCTTCCGCAATATCCTGCCCAATTCCCATTTATAGGCATTACAAAGTTCCTTCAGAATATCCTGAAATCCATAGGCCACACTGCCGGTGAAATGAACAGGCACTTTCCAGATCTCCGGGTATTTGCAAAGGTGATTAAAGAAAAAATCATTCAGGCCATCTTCAATAATATTTTCAATCATAAAATGTCCCCGGTTTTCAGCCAGGAACATGGCATAAGAAGCAATATAACGGTTAGGCAGAGGTTTTTTATAAACCCTGTCCAGGATTCCGGCTGCATCCGTATGATATTTATGATTGAATTTAGACTCCAGTTCTTCATCGAAAGTGTGGTATAAATAATACTGGAGAACCTTCCGGCCCAGATAGGCTCCGCTTCCCTCATCTCCCAGGACATAACCCAGGCCGGGACTGTTTTTTACGATGCGCTGACCATTATAATACCCCGAATTACTTCCCGTTCCCAGGATGGCTACAACCCCCTTCGTCCTGCCGCAAAGCGCCCGGCCGGCGCCAGTCAGATCATGCGCAACCTCCACTTCCGCCCCTGGGAAAACTTTTTTGAGCGCCCTTTTCAGCAGGGCCCGGTTGGCAGGCGCTGCGCAGCCGGTTCCATAGAAGAATACCTGATCCGGCAATTCCTTTTTCAGGCCGGGCAGGAGTTCATTCCGCATCAGTTCCAGCAGCTGTGCTTCATTCAGAAAATAGGGGCTGGCCCCCTGGGTTTCTATGATTTTATTTCTCCCTTCCCGGATCAGGCACCATTCGGCCTTGGTGGATCCGCTGTCGGCGATCAGCATGCTCATTTTGAATATTTAACTTCTCTTTATTTACGCGGCGAAGGTATAATTCAATTTTTGACAAACCATTCTTCCTTAACAATCCGGCAGGTTCCGCTCATTTACTTAATTTGCAGCCCACTCGGAGAATTAAAGTAAATGAAAAAACTCAATGTATGGCTGCCCCTTTTATTTGCGGTGGTCATGATCCTGGGCATGCTGATCGGTTTCAGGCTGTATCCTAATGTGCATTCCGGCGGATTTTTTAAGACCGGAAAGCTCAACCGTGTTCAGGAAGTACTCGATATCATCAATAACCAGTATGTGGATTCGGTTTATACTGACTCCCTCAGTGAAGAAGCGATCCAGGGTATGCTGGTTCACCTGGACCCGCATTCTTATTTCATTCCCGCTTCTGACCGGGAAGAAATGAATGAAGACCTGGAAGGCAATTTTGAAGGGATCGGCGTGGAATTCCAGATTCTGAGCGATACCGTTAATGTGATCAACGTGCTGACCGGAGGACCCAGCGACAAGGCCGGCCTGCAGGTCGGCGACCAGTTTATCCGGGTGAATGATTCCCTGGTGGCAGGCAACGGCATCACCTCGGAGAAAATCAAGAAACTGCTGCGGGGACCGGGCGCCAGCGTGGCCCACCTGGACCTGATGCGGGAGCACCGGCTCAAGGCGGTGGATGTGACGCGGGGAACCATCCCCCTGCCCGCCCTGGATGCAGCGTATATGCTGAATAAGGAATCCGGCTATATCCGGATCAATAAATTTTCCAGAACCACCTACCAGGAATTCCGGGACGGCCTGAATAAACTGGAGAAACAGGGCATGAAAAAGCTCGTGCTGGATATCCGCGGCAACGGAGGTGGCATCGTGGACGAAGCTGTGAATATGGCCGACGAATTCCTGGGAAATGACGAACTCATCGTTTATACAGAAGGACGGAAGAGCCCGCGCAAGGAATACCATGCCACCCGGCCCGGTAGTTTTGAATCCGGAAAACTCATTCTGCTGGTGGATGAGGGAACCGCTTCGGCAAGTGAAATCCTGGCCGGTGCGCTGCAGGACTGGGACCGGGCAACTATCATCGGACGGCGAACCTTCGGCAAAGGCCTGGTGCAGGAACCTTTTACGCTAAGCGATGGCAGCGAACTCCGTTTAACCATTGCCCGGTATTATACTCCCCTGGGCCGCAGCATTCAGAAACCCTATAATAACGGGCGGGAAGCCTATAACGATGAAGTGGTGGAACGGTTCCACAACGGGGAAGCCATTCATGGGGATACCTCATCCACCCACCCCGGTCATGAATATAAGACCCCGGCAGGCAGGGTCGTTTACGGCGGTGGCGGTATAACGCCGGACGTTTTTGTGGGCTTTGATACCAACCGTATTTCAAAAAGCATCACTTCTTTATATGTGAATGGTTCCCTGGGGAATTATATTTATGAATACTATATCCACCACCTGCCCGAATTCAGAAATTTCAAAGACGCGGCAGATTTTTCCGCCCGGTTCAATAAAGATGATGAATTATGGAAGGGCCTGAGTAATTATGTGAAGAAGGATAGCGTTTCCCTGGCGGATATTCCGCCGGCGGATAAAACCCTCCTGCAAACCCGCATCCGGGCCCTGCTTGCAAGGCTGGCCTGGCGGTCTGAGGGCTATTACCTGCTCATGAATCAAAACGATCCGGTAATAAAAAAGGCATTGGACCTGTTGGGTGATAACCGTCCAATGCCTTCGGCGGGAAAGCCCCATTGATGCTGCAGAACAGGATTGCATTTCATCCGTACCTGCATCAGGACCCATGCCCGCGGATCCTGATTGCCGGCGGGATTACTCCGGCTTGTCAAGCACTTCCCTTTTCTCAATGCGATAACTCAGAATGAGCCCTACCCCGCCACCAATAGCGATCAGGGCGAAATAGATGGGCACATTTGCGCCTTCATTATCCCAGTTGTTGGTGGAATGGCGAACAGCATAGAGTACAAAATTATCCAGCAGATATGCCAGAAAGAGGCCCATGCCGGCGCCTACCAGAAGCAAGCCCCATTTCAGGTTGCGGAAGGGGGCGGGCGCAGGGCGATCCCGCTTGATCTTAGGATCCATGCCTTTCTCTATCATGGCCATATTCTCCTTATTATTCAGATATCTGATTCCGAAGACCATCGCTATTAAAGACAGACTGCTTAGGATTAGCCAGAAAAACACCAATTGATCGGGTCCCATGTTAACTTATTTAAATTTTAATAAAAATGCGTTGATCATGAGACTACGCTTTTTGGGCAAAGGTTACAGAGAATGGACAATTGACAATGGATAATTGACAATTGGAACAGCCCTTGTCCATTGTCCATTGTCAATTGTCCATTAACTTACAATGTAACCTCCCAACCGGGGTTGCCGTCTAACTACTGTGATAACAACCGGACTCAGCGATACGGAGATCATCGGCAGGGTGCTGCAGGGGCAGCAGACTGTGTTTTCCCAGCTGGTGGAACGTTACCAAAACTATGTATTTACGCTGGTTCTGCGGTTTATCGAAAGCCGGGAGGATGCCGAAGAAATTGCACAGGATGTTTTTGTAAAGGCCTACCGTTCGCTGGCGGACTTCCGCGGGGAGTCTAAATTCAGTACCTGGTTGTTTACTATTACCCGAACCAGCTGCATCAGTTTTCTGAGAAAGAGGAAGCTGGATACGCTGTCCCTGGATAATGAAAGGACCGGTCTGCAGGTGGAGAATAAGGAATCCGGATTCCGGGCCAACCTCATTGAACAGAAATCCCGGCACACGATGCTGAATGAAGCCATTGGTATGCTGAGTGCGGATGACAGTCAGGTGCTGACGCTTTTTTATAAAGGCGGGCAAACCCTGGAAGAGATCGGCCATATTATGGGAATGGAAACCAATACAGTGAAAGTAAAACTGCACAGGGCGCGACAACGTTTAAAAGATAAGATGGAAAAATATTTTCATCAGGAAGTAAAGGAAATGCAGGGGGATTGATTGGCAAATGTGGAAATATGAGAATGTGCAAATATGCCGTCATCCGTTAACCGTCAACGAACCTTAACAATGACTTAAATTAAAAAGTATGGAAACCCGGAAACAAATGGAAGAACGTTTATGGGATTTTATTGACGGGATGAGTGATCCGGATGAACAATCGCTGGTCCGCCGGCTCCTTGCGGAAGACAATGCCTGGCAGCAGCGCTACCAGGAACTGATGGCTGTCGATGAAGCTATGCAGCACCACGAACTGGATGCACCCTCCCTCCGCTTCACAAAAAATGTGATGGAGCAAATCGCCCTTTTCCATGTTGCGCCCGCAACCAAAACCTATATCAATAAAAATGTGATCCGGGGAATTACCGCTTTTTTCCTGATCATGATCATTGGTCTCCTGATCTATTTCTTCGGCCAGTTTCACTGGACTTCCACCTCCACCGACAACCTCGTTCCGCAGTACAGCATCGATGCCAATAAACTGAACTGGGGAAAGGCGCTGAACAATACCTATGTGAATGTTTTCATTCTGATCAACGTGATCCTGGGTTTTATTTTGCTGGACAAGTATTTGCAGAATAAAAAGCGGTCGGCTTAATTGTGGATAGTAGATAGTGGATAGTAGATAGATTTTATGTGCGAACCAAACTCCTGAAGTCTATCAGCTATCCACTATTTACTATCCACCAACTATCCACCAGTCCTCACGCTGAACCCCTATAAATCCTACCTTCGCCCCATGGATATTAAACAAAATATTCTCGAAACCATCGGTAATACCCCGCTTATCCGGTTGAATAAAATCACCCGGGATTTCCCCTGCACGGTGCTGGCCAAAGTGGATTACTTTAATCCGGGCAATTCCATTAAAGACCGGATGGCCGTCAAGATGGTGGATGTGGCAGAAAAAGAAGGGAAACTCAAACCGGGAGGCACTATTATAGAATGTACCAGCGGCAACACCGGCATGGGTCTGGCACTGACCGCGATTGTAAGGGGGTATAAATGTATTTTCACTACCACCGATAAGCAATCGAAAGAAAAATCAGATATTCTCAAGGCGGTCGGTGCGGAAGTGATTGTTTGTCCGACCAATGTTGAACCCGAAGACCCGCGCAGTTATTATTCCGTAGCCAGGCGAATGGCGGCTGAAATTCCGAATTCTTTTCTCTGTAATCAATACGATAACCTGGCCAATCGTCAGGCGCATTATGAAAGCACCGGCCCGGAAATCTGGCGGCAGACCGACGGAAAGATCACGCACCTGGTATGTACCGCGGGCACGGGCGGAACGGTTACCGGAACCGCCATGTTCCTGAAAGAAAAAAATCCCGCCGTGCAGATCTGGGCCATTGATGTGGAAGGATCCCTGCTGACCAAATATTTCAACACCGGCGAAGTGGATATGAATGAAGTGCATCCCTATGTATCTGAAGGGTTCGGGGAAGATTTTGTTCCGGACAATTATGATATGAAAGTGATTGACCGGTTCGAACAGGTTAGTGATAAGGCAGGCGCTGTTATGGCAAGAAGGCTGGCGAGGGAAGAAGGTCTGTTTTGCGGATACAGCGCCGGAAGTTGCCTGCAGGGACTGATGCAGTTAAAAAACAACCTGAAAAAAGACGACCTGGTCGTTTGCATTTTTCACGATCATGGCAGCCGCTATGTGGCCAAGATTTACAACGACCAGTGGATGATGGAGCGGGGATTCCTGGATGTAAAAACTTTCCGGGATATGGTGAATGCCCGCGGAGAAAGCAAACTCGTAACCATAAGTCAGGGCCAGACCGTGGGTAATGCAATAGACCTGATGAAACAATACCATATCGAGAATCTTCCGGTGCTTGATGAAGGGGAACTCAGCGGCGCCGTCAGCGAAAGCGGCCTGTTCGACCGCATGCTGACCGACGGAACAGATATCCGCAATAAAAAGATCGCTGAAGTGATTGAAGCAGCCTATCCCCTGGTATCCTTCGACACGCCCGTGGACCGCATCAGCTCCCTCATAAATAAAGAGAACGGCGCCGTGCTGGCAAAGGATGACAGCGGTGGCTTTCACATTGTGACGAAATATGATTTGATACAGTCGTTTGCAGTAAAGGGTTGAGTCGTGGATGGTATATGGTAGATGGTGGATGGACGACTATGGCAGATCAGGCAACCGGTGTTTCTGTAAAACACTTGGGTTTGCTTTGCAGGCTCGTCCATCCACCATCTACAATGTACCATCTAGGTAATTTTTCTCGTAATTATACCATTTCGCATGTAAATGCTGAACTGTTAAAATCAGGCAAAAAGGCTATTGTTGTTAATATGTGGATAAGTTAATTTTGATTTTGAAGTTGATTGATACACTCAATCGCCACAATATCCAAAAACCGTAGTCAAAGTTCTTTATCCAATATCCGATAGAATTTCCAGTGAAATCCGATATCAGTCAACTTCATTTTTTTCTTATCCTTTGACCAAATTTCCCATATCCCCTGAAGAGACCTGAACCGGAAATCCAATTGTTATCCTGAAAAAACGGCCTGATCCTTTGAACCGACCTGATCCTTAGAAATTATCCTTATCCCGGAAACCGAGTTGTTAAGTAAAAACCGTCCAGTCCTGATTTTGAAGAGCCCCTTATCCTGAAAAACTGCCCCTTAATCCAGTCCCTGAGAAACCTATGGTTTAAGCGTCATGCCCGGCATTTTCCCGGGCGGACCCTGAAACGAAGATCGATCCTGTACTAAAAAGTATTATTAAGATCCGACATCCGTAAGAAAAACCGGTAAGCAGTTCCAATTCCTTTTCAAAACCAACTGCATTACTCCAGCGCCCTCCTGCTAAATTTATCGCCTTTCGATTTAGCAGGAGGCAGCAATCAGGAACTCTCCTATTGTTTGTTACCCTGTTTCGTTGATGGTTAATGGTAGATGGTTGATGGACCAGTCCGTAAAGCAAATCCATACGGTTTGCAGAAACACCGGTTTCCTGATCTTTCAGTCTCGTCCATCCACCATCCACCATCCACGATCCACGTATATTTGCCTATGTATTTTTCCCTGGAAAAAAATACCGGCGAAGACGCCAACAAGCCTTCCCGGAAAAAGCCCATTTTTCCGGTCAGCGATCTGCTGAGGGATTATCTGAAACAGCATGGAAGGGAAGTAAAACTACCGGTCACCTATAATGATCTGCGCCTGATTTCCTACGCCGTTCCGCTGAAAGATAAGAACGGCCAGGATACGCTTTGGGAAACGGTTTCCTACGATATGCAGCACTGGCAGTATATCCGGGCGGGACTGGTGAAAATGTATGCAATCCTGAAAACGGAGGGGGACATGACATTCAGCAAACACCTGGATGTAGCCAGGGTCGATTTCTGCAGTTTTGCCAATTCCAGTCCCTTTCGTATCCGGATCGTAAATAAATTCAACGACAACTACGATCACTACTATGTGAAACAGGCAGATGCATCCCGGGTTTACGGACTGGAACTGGAGCATCTGCTTTCTCCCAACCGGATTACTTTTTTCACCCATAACAATACCCTGATCGAAGAACATATACCGGGCATACCCGGAGATGTGTTCATCTCGAAATATCTTGACGAACCCATCACCAACCGCATCCGGTTCGCCAAGGAATTCGTGAAGTTCAATGAGCGCTGTTTTGTGCGTCTGCTGGGGGATATGCGTTCCTATAATTTTGTTGTGAATATTATTCCGGATATCGAGGATTTTCAATACCGGATACGATCCATTGATTTCGATCAGCAGTCCTACGAGGGCCGTAAAAACTTATATCTCCCGCAGTTTTTCAAAGAGAATAAAGCGCTCGTGGATCTTTGCATAAAACATTTAAATAAAGATTCCATTACCCAGTACCAGACCGAGGAGCGTACCATGATGGCGTTCCGTGTGGCCTCGTCCCGGTTTCGGCTAATGCACTTGCTGAACATCATGTCGAAAGATCTGATTTCGACTCCTGAAAAATTATTGCAGTTAAAAAAAGAGCTGGCAAAAGCATTCGATGCGCCCATTTTTCTTAAATGCCGCTCCATGGGGCAACTGGTAAAACGACAGCTCAAACAAACACTGCAGAAAAATCTTGCGCTGATTCAAAAGAACCTGGGAAGATTTGAGGATTGATCCTGCCCATTCCCATTTCTCTTTTTTATTGGATAACTTTACCTGTTAATCCGGTTAAAGCGTTCAGGAACGGATGATATACTCTATTATTTTACTGAATTGCAGAATATTAATGGCCCACCGTTTTGGAACATTTTCCTACCTAAGATGATCAGGGAAGAATGATAGTTGATTCTCAAAGTGTCGTCAATCATAATCTAAAGGTTCCTGACGGGTATGCCTTATCCGGGGACCCTTGCAACAGCCTCATCAATTTCCTTGTTGTATTGTTCGATAGTAATCCGCGAACTATTTTTCTTTCTTCCGCGGACAAAGGTTTTTAGCATTTGTAAAACGGATTTTTTTCAGCTTCGTCCAATTGAAGGAAATATGTAAATAGCTCCTGTTCCAATGCTTTTGCCATATACTTAACCTTTTCTCAAATTTACTAATTTTCCGGGGTTTAAAATAGTTCCGATACAAGCAGGATTTTTTACTTTTTCCCAATTAGCCATTTCCAACAATCCGCTGTATCCCTGTCCCGATGAAGATATTCTCAAGAGGACAATGGCTGTCGAACTCTTTAGAATCCCTATCTTTGCGGCTTCTTATTCATAAAAAAATACCCATGGCCAAGTACAAAGCAGGCGTTTTATTCGGAGAGGAACTGGAAGCCCTTTACCAGGATGCAAAAGAAAATCAGTTTGCTTTACCGGCAGTGAATGTAACCGGCACGGATACCATCAATGCGGCGCTGGAAGCGGCGGCAAAAGTGAATTCTCCCATCATCATTCAATTCTCCAACGGGGGCGCGCAATTTGTTGCAGGAAAAGGAATGCCCAACGATAAACTGCAGGCCAATATTTCCGGGGGTGTTTCCGGAGCGCTCCATATTCATAACGTGGCGAAGTACTATGGTGTGCCGGTGATAGTGCATACCGACCATGCGGCAAAAAAATGGCTGCCCTGGATCAGCGGACTGCTGGATGCAGGCGAACAATATTTCAAAGAAAAGAAACAACCACTCTACAGTTCCCACATGCTGGATCTTTCCGAAGAACCGCTGGAAGAAAACATCCAGACCTCCGTGGAATTTTTCAAAAGAATGAAACCGCTCGGTATGGCTATTGAAATTGAACTGGGCGTTACAGGCGGAGAAGAGGACGGGGTGGACAACAGCGGAGTGGAAAATGACAAACTATATACGCAGCCACAGCACGTGGCTTATGCCTATACCGAGCTGAGCAAAGTGGGACGCCTGTTCAGTGTGGCTGCAGCATTTGGAAATGTGCATGGAGTGTACAGTCCGGGTAACGTGGAACTTCGTCCCGTGATCCTCAGGAACAGCCAGGATTTTATTGAAAAGGAACTGAAGACAAAACCCAAACCGGTTTATTTCGTATTCCATGGCGGCAGCGGATCTCCGCAAAATCAAATCCGCGAAGCCATTGGTTACGGAGCTATTAAAATGAATCTCGACACCGACCTGCAATGGGCTTTCTGGGAAGGGGTGCAGAAATACTACAAGAAGAATGAAGCCTGGCTTCAGGCTCAGCTCGGCAATCCCGAAGGCGCCGACCGCCCCAATAAGAAATATTACGATCCACGCGTCTGGCTGCGCAAGGGAGAAGAAAGTTTTATTAAAAGACTGGAACAGGCCTTCGAGGATTTGAATTGCGTGAACCGGAACGGATAAAAACCGTTTGTGCAATTAAGTGAGCCTCTGGGTTCCGTTTATGTTATGTTGTCGGGGTTGATAAACCCCTCCGCGTTTCCCGGGTTAATGACATACACCTCAGATCCCGGGTACCCTTCTTTAAAGGATGAGGGTACTTTTACTTTTGCCTTTGCGTTCCATTTGAATTCATAACCAGTCATCACTTCATTCCTTTCTTCTATATAATCAATTTCCTGCCGGGAATGGGTACGCCAGAAATACCGGTTATAGTGTGTGCCCTGATACTCCAGTACCTTGGCTCGCTCACTGACTAAAAGATTTTCCCATAATGCGCCAATGTCCTTTCTTAAATTAACCGGGTTGAATTGATTTATTACTGCATTTCGGAGGCCATTGTCGTAAAAATAAATCTTGCGGCTTTTTTTCAGCTCATTGCGCAGGTTCCGGCTGAGCGAGCCCAGCCGGAATACGATGAACGCTTTTTCAAGCAACGCAATATATTTTTCTGTGGTCTGGTTATCAAGCCCTGCCATCTGACCCAATTCATAATAAGACACTTCATGGCCTGTCTGAAAAGCCAAAGCCTGTACCAGCCTTTCCATTTTATCCGGTTTTTGTATCCGTTCCCAGGTGAGGATGTCCTTATAAAGATAACTATTGGCGAGTGCTTTCAGCCTTTCTTCTTCTTCGCCGGGATGTAATACGATCTCTGGGTAATAACCATACAAAAGGCGGTGGTTCAGCAATCTTTTTTCTTCCATTGAGCCATGCTCTTTGGCCATTTCACCGTAAGAAAACGGATATAAATAGAATTCCCATTTCCTGCCGGTAAGCGGTTCATTAATCCGGTTTGCCAGTTCGAAAGCCGACGAACCCGTCGCAATCACTTTGAGGCCTTTTATGTTATCTACTGCCAGCTTAATGCACAATCCGATATTTTCAATACGCTGACCTTCATCAATAACCCAGGTGGCGGCGTTTCCAATGATAGCTTTCAATGAAGTTGAATTGGGGTTGGAGAGCAGAGAGCGTATGTCTGCATCATCTCCATTCATCCATAATACCGGAGTCTTAAATTCCGGCGATAGTTGCCCGAGGAGGGTACTCTTGCCCGACTGCCTGGGACCCAGGAGAATAATAGCTTTGTCATCTGCCAGTTTTCCCCTTATTCTCTCTAAAATAAAGCGATAAATCATATAGCAGGAATTAATTCGCAAAATTAACATTAATATTGCGATTAAAATCGCAATATTCGAATATCATAAACTCCTGTTTATTTAATACATTCAGCTTTTATATCAAATCCTTTATGAAGTTTTTTCTGACCGCCCTGCTCTGCGCAGGCCTGCTCCTGCCCGCATTTTCACAAAGAAAGCCCAAGGCCCCGGCACCGAAGCCCGTTGTAGATACCAGCCAAAAAGCTAAACCCAAAAATCCCATTGCCGGCCAGCCGAAGAAATATAAGGACGTGATCCCCGACAGCGCCATCTCCCAGAAAGGATTGTTCACCGTGCATAAAGTGGGCGATAAATGGTTTTTCGAGATCGGTGATTCCCTGCTGAACAGGGAGATCCTGGCGGTTACGCGGTTCAGCAAATCGCCGGCAGGCAGCCGTTCCTATGGCGGAGAGGAAGTGAACGAACAAACGATCCGATGGGAGAAAGGACCTTCGGATGTATTGTTCCTGCGCGTAGTGACGGTGGTGAGCCTGGCCACGGATTCCTCCCAGCCTATTGCGCGCGCCGTGCGCAACTCCAACCTGGACCCCATTGCTGCAGCCTTCGATATCAAGGCCTATGGAAAGGATTCCGCCAGCATGGTGATCGATGTAACGGACTTTTTCAAGGGCGATAACCAGCCGGTAAGCCTCAGTCCGGGCATTAAGAGAAGATACAGTCTCGGCGGCCTTTCTTCCGATCGTTCCTATATTTCCTATATCCACAGCTTTCCCCTGAATACGGAAGTGCGGACGGTGAAGACCTATTCCTCCTCCCCTTCTCCCGGTGGCATTTCTTTCGGGCCATCGACCG